>OFEO01000064.1_pt1 | contig 11238 bp, 7 predicted proteins | sample 1521061 | NCBI WGS metagenome assembly OFEO01 (sample SAMN04272335, study PRJEB24112) | coral metagenome | biome: Coral reef; feature: Shallow seawater; material: Coral tissue | host: Coral | place: China: South China Sea | collected 2014 | reverse complement strand
AACTTGCCTAATGTAATTGCAATGCATGGCCAAGTCACGTGAATAAGGAAATGTCACTAATGTAACTTTATACATACTAATTAAAGAGAGAGTAAATACGGATTTAAAACCGTTCCAATTACATTGGGTACGGTTCTTGGGTAGGTAGTAAAACTAGTATTGATAAAGCAACGTATTCCCAATCTGCAGAGGCCTTTCAAATTTAGCCGGAAGTGGCCCGTTATTTGGTCATGTGACATATTTCAAGAAAACATCATCATTTATGAAAACATCTATTATGTGGGCATGTAACCTGCAGCCAAGTTTTCTCCACACTGTATGAACCGTTTCTAAGATTGACAACCAAAGATACCCTGGGTGTCGAGATTCTTGCTGCATGGCTACGATTTCTTGTAGCTTTGAAACAAGTTCCTGTCTGAGTTTAATGGTTTTCGTTGAACTATCCAAAGCATTTCCACTTTTTGGTAATTTGCATTAAAAAGCGGATGTGGCGTCAGGGACAAGCGCTACGGACCAGTGATCCAGCCGTAGCTGGGAGCAAGATAAACAACCGGACTCCTAAAACGGCTGGAAATGGAGCCTAACAATTTGTTAGTGTGTCATGAAACAACCGACCTCTTTGGGATCCTCCATGATAAGATTCGAGATTACATCAGAATACCGTTGCAAAATATAAACTTTGTTCTTTGAGGTGTGCACTAACGGAAGCTCTGCGATTCCACTTCCATTTCATTGTCGCTAATAAATTAAATTATAAATATCTCCTGACCTTTCTACACTGTATAAAAAGGATGCAGACAAATTGGTTATCTAAAAGGGCGTTGGGAGTTGTACACAATGGGGACATTTTAAAATCGCTAAATTTATACATATGTAAAGGCGGTTCCATCTTAAGTTTAACAGCTTAAAAATGCTATACTTTCTTTTGGTATTTGCATTGAATTCAATTCTAATTTTGTCTTTAATTATTACCATTTCAGATATATCTAAACTGCATTTTTCTCAGTTATATCATTGATCTAGAGCAATTATTACTGGCAAGTGTTCATGTTTACTCGTATAATACAGAATTAGCTGAAGGCTGTGTCTTACACGAATAACCTCCCTGTTTTTCTTTGTACTTACGGGAAAAGGATGTACATACCGAACGGAACAGAGTTTTGAAACCAACTACCTGACAGGAAATAAATGTAAGCGGAAGCGTAGAACGTAGCCAAGAAAAGGCTTTTGAAACCATAGCTCAGAAAGGCGGAATCAAGCCGACAAATCTCCATTCTGTAGATCTCAGTCGAATATTTTAGTAATATTGTCTACGGCGGCCATGTTTTCGCGCTCAGAAACTTCGTGGCGTTCATCCTCATCCATAACTGTCCAACTTTGACAAGATTAATCTACAAACAAAATATACTTATCCAAAGACTGACATATTTTAGAGGAAAAACAGAAAATATCCTGGTCTTAATTAAAACTGGAACGAAGGCAAAGGAAATAGTTTTGATTTTTTATATATGTAATCTCGTGCCAATATCGTTAGGTATGGTAACCAGGAACGGCCAGTTATAGCAGAAAAGTTTTGGAATTAGATAATTTCGTCAGAAAAATAGTCTATATGTCTCATACATTTGATATGGGGAAGCTGGTTCAAGCAAGCAAACGAGAAGGGCCTTCTTTTCGGACGCGTTTCAACCATGTTTCAACTGATAGTAAATAGAATTCGATATGTTGTGTAGAGCAGTGCACTACACCGAACTTAACCTCTTTCGAACCTTAACGATTAGATCCAAGATTAACTCGAACTGAATGTCTCTTCCTCGGCTTTGTTCTCAAATGGTACGTTCTATGATTTTTTTCTATCATGACTAGAATTTCAAGAGGTAGGAAGTATGAAGGCTGCTTCAATTCTCAGAGTCCGCGGTTTAATATTGGCTACTGGGAATTAACATTTTAAAACTGGCACTAAATTCATTGCATAGTTTGTTTAGATATAATTAACTCTCTTAATTCTCCACCTTCTCTCATATTTAAATACCATCGCATTGGATATTAGCTTTAATCATCAGAAGCCGCGCACCTCTTCAGAATCTGTAATTCAATTCGTCCCCTGTTTAATACGAGGGACAGCGCCGACGCTAGCAACAGGCCAACTTGCCTCAATTATTTCTTTCGTTTTTGTTGTTTGTAGTCATCACAAACACTCTAAAAACCTAGGAAGAGAACTCAGCCATGGAGCAATTGCCTCAGTCATAAGATTTTCATGAACATTGCATCAGTCATAAGTTTTTTCTGGCTACGGCCCTGCCCTCTATTTTTTTTAAGAGATAGTTCTATTGTTTTTTCAGCCAATCCAAAGCCAACTCGTAAAATATACGTGGCGCCTATTTTAAAATTATTATCTCATCCATCAACATTTTAGTTGGAATTCATTTTTCTATCGTTTCTTCGTCATCTTGCCAAGAATACTCGGATTATCGTGGACATTTCTCGATGAATGGTTTCCTGGAAACAAATAACTATTATTTACATGCTGATATCATCGATCAACAGGATGTACTGAAACACCATGCATCAGTTAAACGTGCTGGAATTTGGAATCCAGCTTACTTTCTGTTTACAAGGAACTACTAAGGATGTACATACTAAATGAAACAGTGTTGTAACTGCAAAAAAAGGAAATTTAAAACCAATTACATCATAACAAAAGAATGTTAACTTCGCACGAGTCACGTCCAAATGTGGTTTTAAAATTTTCCAAACACCAGCACAAAACAATTTTTACCATCATTTCTTTATTATTATTATTATTATTATTATCATCCACGCTGTAACGGTCAAATAAATTAACATTTTCTTGATCTGGCTATATTACAAAGGCCATATCACTCAAACGGACAGTCTGAAAGAAACTCTTCAACAAACTTCAACTCTCAATAACTTATCACTCAAACGAACATTCTGAAAAAAACTTCGACAAACTTTAACTCTCAACGACTTACTTCAAGAGTAAGTATCTTTGCAAAGCAAGAACTGAAGCAACTTAAACCTTTACATGAATATTGTATCTACATGTATGTATACTCTGATTAATTAATGGTTTCTACATTTCTCCTGTTTCACAAGCCAGCAAAGCTCGGTCCTGCAAGGCATTCTTCACTGAAATTACCAGATAAATACTTGTAAGTTTTTAATAATTTTTTGCTACCAGAAAATGTGGTCGTGTCAATTGTACAGAAAAGCTTACATACACTCGTGGAGAATGTCTTTCCTTCTTTGACCGACTTCATCTTCCTCTAAAGATATAATGCTTCACTTAACGAACATAATGTTCCCTTAATCGGAAACTCTCTAGCGATTTTCAATCGCCTTGTTTTTCGATCTTTCTGTTTTTTACCGGTTGGTAACCAGCGAACAACAGCGAAACGAAAAAAACTGCTACATGTATATTACAGCCCGAAAGAAATTTTGCTCCGTAATAAAAAGGAAAAAAAAACTTTACGGAATAACTTAGATATAAAGTGTCACCACGAACTGAACTAGGATTTTCACAAAAATGTCCCAAAACCTACCATATATTATCTGTTCTCTTTCTTGTTTATAAATAGGTTAATAAATTTGATCCGAAACTTCTAAATCTAGTCGAGAAAAAAAGAATTACGTTAAAATAACTACTGAAAACCCGTTTCCTGCTCAAATCTTTTATCGCTCGACTATCACTCTGCCTGAATGTAAATTTACGAGTAACGTTTGATAGTTTTCTACCGATTTCCATGCAAGTGAAAATTGAAACTTAACTATGCTTAAAACTGTTTAAATAAATATTAGTGTCTAAATACCACTGAAATAATTATTCATTATATCTAAAAATGTCTTTTTCTGTTCTCCATAAACAGTTATAGAAGTGGGAATAGATATATACTCTTGGCCCAGTACTTGGGTGAACCAACGAAACTTTGTGATGAGAATCTCCGCCAGTCCTAGTGTGTCCAACCGCATGGTTGGAACATCTCTCGGAAATGGAAGTTGAACGAAGGTCGCACGCGACCATGATTCCACACTGAGTTAGCCACACAAGCTAATTAGAAACTTAACAAGTCAAGCTTTCACAGAATCTCCAATAGGGCTTGTTGGACTAGAGGGCTCGTTTGACTTTACAACCTCCGATGAACATGGCTGTGGTGATTTGGCATCGCACGAGTGTTCCGCCGATGTTGTTTTGTTTTCGTTTGATTTCGTGTCCTTCAAGACACACACATGGCTTCGAAACATTCTTTCCAATTGTTCTTTTTGTGCTTTGAGGGCCTCTAGTTCTCTTTCTAGAGAACTGTTTTCAGAGTTCAAGTCATCACTTTCCTACAAAAACGAAACAGATAACACTTCGTCAACTACATTGGTTCATAAGTGGCATCACGTAATTAAGATTAATTTGATAAATGTGATGCTGATAAACTTTTCAAAATATATGTGCCTTGACATGTTGATAAAACGTAAAAGACATTCCGTTGAACAAAAAAAGGAACTCACTGAGAGTCGCAATTTTTAACTAAAACCATTCAGTTTAAATATATGACCCGTAATGCCTTATCGTCAAAAGAAACCGTTATTTGATAGCAGAAAAATATTCTCAAAAACAGTAGAAAGTGACAGCAGCACACCCTTAATTTTGACAGTCTTGTCATTGGTCCAAACTGAAAAGTTTACCACTATACGTGCCAGTATTTCTCGTGATAGTTCGGAACCAAATAACTGAATTTCCTCTCTAAATTATTTTCTAAAGAATTTTTGAGTGTAAAGCGGCCACGCCTTTCCTCGCGTTTAAAACCAGTCACGCCCACACAACAACAGTCTGACCAAATTTGGTCTCCGAGCAGAACGATCCTGGCATGCAAGCTCTAAATAATAGGAAATTTATATATGTGGGTGTTGTGCTAGTCAAAGAAATCAATTTATGATCTCTGCTCAAACGGAAGCAAAACGGAAACGACAAGGAAAGATGTGCACTAATCATGTGACGCGCGTGACTTTTGGCTGGTCAGACTACTTCCGGTCTGATGCGTGACAAGCGTCACAAGACGAGTATATTGTCAACAACAATATTTGACGGCTTGGACACTTACGTCTTGAAGTTTTTGCATGTGTTCTTTCCTCCGCTGTCTACATTTGAAAGCTGCGATCTTGTTTCGTTCTCTTCGTATCCTTCTTTTCTCTTCTTCCTCGTGGGAGAGCTGTGAGAAATAAAAATAGGAGAAAAGTAATGTCATTTTCTACCGGTGACCTTGGATAACACTCTCAACATATTAGCATACACTTATTGTTTTACAAAACCGCAAAATAACAGCGTTCTATTCAAAACGCGCGGCCGATAATGAAATAAAATTGAAAAAATAAATTTTCTATGGTTAAGGTTGTTCGATCGATCGACTTACCACTTCAACCTTGGGTCTTTTTGGCTCGAGATGAGGCATTCCATCCAAACCCAGGGCAACTCTTCTTGTTTTTATCGCGTTTCGAAGACCCATTTTGACTCCTTCTTTAGCGCCACTTGTCAAAGGTACAAGTTCGGTGTAGCTCGCAGCATCTTCGCTCGAAACCTGTTTTTATCAAGATCGAAAGAAAAACATTTGATTAATGTTGATAACGTCAGACAGAGCGAGCTTGTTCATTGTATTACAACTAGTGCCATTAACATAACTTGCCTAAGTAACGTTGCGAAATTCGTCGCGGTATAAAGTAAAGGTTATAAAATCATTACCATTCCACTTTATATCTTCTACTCTCGCTCTGCAGCCACAATGCGAAAATCTCAACTTAAAAAACCAGTGCAGCTGATAATTTTATAGTGGGACTTGAATTTGCCGAGTCAGATATTCGTTGCACACTAATTATAGAATCGTGACATTACATTTACATCGACTGACCCAGCGCGTCTTTTATAAATCATGATTTTATATGTAGGATGGGCTGGAATTAAAAAAAAAATATTTCAATAATCTGATTTTTTCCCTGGTGCAATCAATATTATAAATAAAAGTAAAGCCAAGTTGTGAATATAATGAACGTGACCATTTCTATGTGATCCTGAAAGCATGACAAGCGTTTTTACATGGCGCTGTTCGAGTTTCAATGCGAACACTCGATCGATGCGAGCACTCGCTTAGGTAAACAAGCATACAGAGAAAATAAAAATCAGATGAAAATTTTCTGCTTACGATGGAATCGCTGTCGGATTCATCTAGATGATAAGGGACTGGCATTTTCGCAGCTCCAGAGAGAAAATTTCGCTCGTCGCTAGAGTTTGTGTCCATAGGCAGTGGCAAATTCAAATGTCGCATCAACATCTTCGAAGCTGAGGTTTTATTCAAATCCAGCACGTGGGTGTAATCGAGCATCAAACAATGGTTTGCTTTTCGCGCGTGTCCACTGGTTCTTTCCCAGATATGACTTGTTGAGATCACCTTTATTCTGGGAAAGCCCCAACAAACGCAGATATATATTATTCGATAGGATACATTAGCATATTACGAAGTACAAGCATTACGTATCTTCTAAAATTAGCGAAACATCACCACACGTCAGCAAGGTTTACTGACCAATCACAAGATACGTTGACTTTTTTGTTGCCATGTAACGGATAAAACAAAGAAGCCAACAAAGAACTCGAACCGACTAGTAACACGATCTGTTTGTACACGATGATATGGTGATGCTCAACTTTCATCTTTGGAAGTCGATGGCTCACTTTTCTGCCTAAACATAGTCGATATATTCTTCTTAGTTACGCGTTTAGAAAAGTTTCTTTCGGTTTTATGAAAGTTTCAGCGATTTGCATAAGATAGACTGAATATTCTAGAACGCGTGACGTACTTAATTATGCATATCATGGGTTTGATCGTGATAGAGTGAATTGCGAAATAATTTTCAATTCTAAACACGATCTCTCTTCGACTTGTCGATTTCAGTTCTTTTCTTTTTTTTTAATTTTTCCAGAGAGTACTTCCCCGGTACTCTTTTGCTCGAAATTTTTAAAGGTAGAGTTTGATATATAACAAAGGCAAAAATGTAAACACAAAACTGAAGTCAGTCGAGCTGAGACGAAAAAACCGGCTATCTAAAAAGCTGTTGAAAAAATTGGTGATAGAATATTAGATTGTGCTAGCAAAAGCGGCTGTTATTATTCAGCTAGGCAGTCTGAAAACGTTTTGTGAAGACAGACAGATGCCGATTGTGTTACTCAAAAGTGCACCGACGCCAGACATTTGAATAAATTGAACATTTTATCGCGTTTCAGAAAACAAGAAGTCCCTCTTGCAAATATCGCCGATGAATTTTTACACAAAGAATCAACTGTTTTCTTGTAAAAAGGCGGGGGAATGAAGACACGGACAATATAGGTCTTCTATTTTATGCCATCTAGGTCGCGGGGATTCCTTGAGTTTTAATAGGGACAAACCCGGAACCGGCTTACGAAAATAGAGACTTGCAGGGAAGCAAAATCTCGCACATCAGCCTTGACATTTCAACATGCTTCAATTCAGCCCGGGCATTCAGCTACGTTTCAGCGTCGACCGATTTGCAAAGGCCAGAGGCCGCAATGTAAAACACGTTGTAAATGCGTTATTTCAGTCTACTTATGGCATCGTGGAGACACGTCAAGTGGAAAGTACATTCAAAATGTCACTGAAGGTGACTATTAGTCTCCACTACGGATCATATATGGCTATCGAACGATGGAATTGGTTGCACAGTTTTTTGTTTGTTTACTAAGCACCAGTTTGATGTTATTTCACCAGTTCATGACTGGATTGAAGTTTCGTCATTGCGAAATCTTGTTTGCAGAGCCTGCACTCTGATGTCAGACGTGACTACTCTGTAAACAGTATGCGAGCAGATCCGGTTTTAACTTTGCATAAAATAAACGGTGGAGTAGTTTACGGAAACATGAGGAAAATTCAAAATGCAGAAACAGATCTAAAATCATTCGTCCTCAAATTCAGATAGTCGGAGGCTACAGCCACCTGCACCAGCCGTTTCAGATTTTAAAATTACTGTGTTTTAATGAGCGCGAGTTTTGCAATGATTTAAGTACGTTACATCAGCCGTGTAAAAAGCCTAAACCTTTTAAGCTTCGCCAAGCGTACAACAGGCTGTGTTTGCATACAAACCGCAATAAAAGCATAATAAAGCTAGATGAGGCCGCTAGATGACAAACTAGTTCGAGCCGCACAAACTAGATTGGTCACGCTATCACTTCACGAAGCTATTTTTAGGCAGACTGTTGGTGTACATGTTCGTATGTAAGAATCCTAACATGCACAATCTTTCCGTGTGGTTTAGCATCGTTTTCGATCTCTTACTCAATAGCCGTTCCAGCTTCAAAGTTTGTTGTATGTGGGAAAAATCGTGCGCTGATTGCGTGACCTGGAATCTTACAAAAGTCGCAAGTAATATGTTTCAGGTTTACAATAAACAAACGTCAAACTATTAAAGCACAGAAATTGCGTAAGTTTCAGCTTCTGTAACCCATCGTATCAGCAACATACGTTAAATCCAGGCGTTGAATACGTCAATGTCGTGGGTCATTCAAGGTTTCATTATGTCTGAGAAATGAGAAATCATCGACTGGATATGCACATTGCAAGAGTCCGGCTCAGCTCGAAATTTCTGTAGCTACTGAAGTTACAAGACTAAATCCTTCCCTTTCTTCTAAACATCGCGAAAAAGCACTGAATCACCAAAGTTTAATAAGAGCTCAGGGGAAAGTAAGAGGATGTTAACTAAATATGGTCAAATAAACTATATGCAGACCCATTGAAGGGACAATAAAGTGTGAGTCAGGGCTTAACACCCACCCTGTAAATTTTTCTGCAATTTATCGCATGATCATGATGGCAAATATTTTCTTTATCTGAGCTCCATGCACGTCAGAACCACACAAGACGTAACGTCTGAAAGCTGTTAACAATGTGAAAGATTTTTCACATTACGAATGGACTACTGTTTTGAATCCCTGGAGTTCTCAATTCTTTCACTTTTGTGACGTCATCGGATCATTTTGATTGACGCGTCAACTCGTACAGGGACTCACGAGACGTCGAGGGACAAACTGGAACTAACCCCTGACGTCACATGGTTAACAATTTCAACTCTATTAATAGCTATATTGCTTATTGCCTGTCTTGTGATGGGGTGGTCAGCATTTTGGAAAAAATCTTTGCACTGTCATGCCGATTTGTCAGTTTTAATCCCACTAATCAGCAGAAGTTACGTACATTACAATTTCTGCATGCACTCAGCTGAAATCACAAAAATAACACGATGCGAAGGCCTGAACATCAAACCGTTATAATACCATCATGATATCTAATTTATTTCCCGATTCCAAGTTGCCATCGAAGTGTATTTGCTAGTTTAGAAACTGAGTTGTACGTAGATTAGTGTTAGTGTTTAGTGAGACCATTTCAGTGCAAGCAAGTCAGGTAATTTGTGAGCTGCGATCTTTGCAGGGTTCCTAGATAGCAAGTGAAGCAGATTAGTAAATTTTTGGGAAATGCTGTATAGCTAGATTTTTATCGTAGTTGTCAGTGACACGATGTTAAACATGATCCGATGTTAGGCCGTTTACAGAACTAGAAACGGCGTCATAGATGAAGAAAAAATGAATAATTAGTGTTGTTACGCATGGATGACGGAATTAACTGAAATTATAAGTCAGCCTGAATGTGCACCGCTGAGTATTTCGCCAACAATCCTCATTCAGATCTTTGTCTTAACGAAATCAAGTTTTTCAATGAGGAAATAGCTCAGTATGATTCCTTTAAGCAAAGCAATAGTTTATGTCTCTGGCTCTTTACAAGCCGAGGAAGTAATTGAAGTCACGCTATGATGCCGGGATAAGTGTGGCCACATGTATGCCACGGCTGACTAATAAAGCGTTATAAAGGGCGACTTGAGTGCCTTGCTATTTATAGGTTCGACCCACATCGACCTGATGTTCTCTTTTCTCCGATTTCATTTCACTCTAACAGCTCCGAAGCGTCCGCGCAAAGCCAGTTTTGCAAAAACCGGTTTTACCAAAGAACTCATCTTGAAATGAACAGTACCGGTTTGGAAAAGGTGATTTGCATGTCTGTACGCATAATCAAGAGAGGAGGAAGGGACAATCACAACATTTAAACAAACTGGTCTTATCGTAGCATGCTTTCACTGATTGCAATCCCGAGATTTTTGATGTAATTACTAACTACTGAATCATAGCATCAGTGGTAAAGGTTATCATCTCTGTTTTGAATATATAATTCGGTCTTTCGTATCAGTCGCTGAAACGACGTGAGGTCGTTCTGGTCGACCTCACAATGGTGTCGACAACTTGTTAGTTATCGTTATATGAGCGTTTCAGAATTGTTCAGTGCACCTGTTATCCTCTGCACATCGGTGTCAACCTTGACGAGGCTTATCAAGATGGCACTTTCTCAGAGCTTTGATTTTCAGTCATTGACGTCATCCACAAACCTCGCTGTTATTGTAACAATCAAGTTGAAAACCCCGTTGGTGGATAATAACTCATGCAATTAGGTCCATTTCGAAGCATAATAACGCAAAGTCGTCAATTTATCGCCTACATGCTAAATTGTGACGTCATTTGCTGTTTATTTGCTTTTCTTTCCATCAATGGACTAGTTAAGTTCCTCGCGAGTTCTTATCGTCCTGTAATAAATTTAAGACTAGTACAACAGGTTTCGATCGAGCTTTCGAAACTAACTTGTTGTTGTGTCGATTTTCAGTAAACTCATCCACGCACATAATTGCTCGCTTAATGTTTTTTCCCTCCTCGCCTGGAGCCTGTTTGCTGCCCACGCATAATTGGTCAGAAACACGACTCGTTTATAGAGTCATTTAAAAACCATCTGTAAATGTTCTAAGTTAGCGTACTTGCCTTGACTTTCTGAAAAGTTTTTTACGCTATAAAAAAGGGAGGATTAAGAAAATTAATAGCACTTAAATTCTCCGGTTGTTTTCCGCAATCCGCCTACACGTTTCGAAATAATATATGTCCTGTTGAGAAGTTCTTTCAAGAAGGAGATCATTACACTCAGTCTACAGCAACCCCTGAGCAGAGCGGGCTCCAGATAAGATACAGCTTGACAGAAATGCAGAAAAAGACATTTAAGGGAAGTGGTCAAAACTACTAAACTCGAACAGGACCCACCAAACCACAAAATAGTTGGTGGTGTCTGCCTGCACCCC
>OFEO01000063.1_pt1:10000-11268 | contig 11268 bp, 5 predicted proteins | sample 1521061 | NCBI WGS metagenome assembly OFEO01 (sample SAMN04272335, study PRJEB24112) | coral metagenome | biome: Coral reef; feature: Shallow seawater; material: Coral tissue | host: Coral | place: China: South China Sea | collected 2014 | reverse complement strand
TTGAGTTCTCTTCCTAGGTATTTAGAGTGTTTATGATAACTACAAACAAAAGAAACGAAAAAGAAACAGTCTTAGGCAAGTGCCTCACCCTTCTAGTTAATAGCTACGCTCCTGTTAATTTCTTGCACTCGGTCTTACACTCCTTTTCTATTTTGAGCAGTAACAAGCTAAACTCGATACAGACAATATCAGTGCTGAGAGACTGCAGCGAATGGTACGTAACGAATTTGCTGGTTTCGTTATCGAGATGATACACAGTTAAACTTGATATTACCAGTTACCAATACCAAGAGAACATGAAGGGTAACAAAGTCAATCCCCATGCATATAGGGCTTAGTCCCAAGGTAATCCCTCTCAAGTTATTTTTAGATAAGGTTTCCAGTTTTCCCACAAATAATGGCAAAACGTAATAACAACTTGATAGAAAAGATAGTGATTGATCGACTGGCCTGCCTAGACTAGGTAGGTTCTTATCAAGAAATAAATGATGATGATGATGAAAGATGGATATAAGATCATTTGATTATTGTTAGATGATGATGGTGATGATTATTATTATTGCAATCAACGAATATTTCTTTCACGAATAAACTAAAACAAAAAAAATCACATCTTCCAAACCAAGCGCACTTTCGGTGATCGATAAATCAATCTCGCTGCTCCTCTATTTTCTTTCAACACAACCTTCTCCATTGGACGAAAAAGAAAAGAAAACCAAAGGAACATAAAAAGTTACAGTTATCTTTAAAGAGTTTCTTATTGTACTAACGTAGGGCTTGCTCCATCCATTCATTTTCTGTGAAATCTAAGAAAATGGTTATGGGTTAGAATAATTGTTAACCTATTCCGGTTCACCGTCGACCTTTCAAGTCGGTAGATGAGACCCTGGTGTGTGATCATCCAGATGAAAGCTATTGAATAGTACATTCAAGTGGTACTGATCCAAATAACGAGTACAACTTGAACTTCTGTGGATTACAGTCTGTCGAGCTAACCATTCGGATTAAAACCATTGAGATCTTCCATAAAGTGTTTTTACTATTTTAGTGAGGTGGCTAAGGGTGATTTTAAGGCGTGATGTTTACAGAGTGGAAGAAAGCATGAAATTTGGCACAATGAATCTTTTTGGTGTAAGAAACAAATTTAGCCTGGGTGCCACGTGATTTGATGATCCGGGGGGGAAGACACGTCATTTCAATTCTTGATAACCTTCATCAGCATGAAAACGAGGCTGCTAAATCAGTGATTACTTTTATAATGCTTTTGA
>OFEO01000063.1_pt1:0-2500 | contig 11268 bp, 5 predicted proteins | sample 1521061 | NCBI WGS metagenome assembly OFEO01 (sample SAMN04272335, study PRJEB24112) | coral metagenome | biome: Coral reef; feature: Shallow seawater; material: Coral tissue | host: Coral | place: China: South China Sea | collected 2014 | reverse complement strand
TCGAGGAGTTTCTCTCTCAAAACACGTGATTTTACACCAAACTTGCGGCGCTGCGTCAAAATCATCAGATTCCTGAAAGTGAACAAATATAATTTATCTTCTCAAACTCATTAATAATTTATCAAGATCAAACAGAGAAAATCACAACCGTGAAAGAGGTTTGGATACCCGGTCTTAACCCTTTCCTGCCCGAGACCCACTTATAGATTTTACTCGTCATAGGGAGACCCCTTGGGCAGTAAGGGGTTAATTAATTAAAATAGATTTTGACAATTTTTACTTCTCCGTTTACTGTTTAGTTTTTGTTTTGATTGAGAAGATATATTAAACACTCCAGACAGTGTTTCATCGGCTATCCAAACACCTTGAATTTCGTCAAAAATACTCTGCTGCACGTCGTATTTTCAACTCTCTATTCAGTATTTGGATATCCCGATGAAGCACTGTCTCTCGTGTTTGATATATTACATCACTCTTCGTTTTCTCCTTGGTTTAAGTTTTGATTGAGAAGATATATCAAATACTTAATACAGTGTTTAAGCACGTTTCCAAACACCTCAAACCTCTTCAAAAATACTCCGCTGCGCGTCGTATTCTCAACTCTCTACTCGGTGTATGAAAATGTGGTCAAGCAAGATCTTTCGTGTTTCATATCTTGCCCGGGTATGTTACTAAAACCATAAGATCAATTTTAAAAACGCATGAGCTTCACACCGAAATTTATCTTCTACTTACTGCTTATTAGGGTATTTTTTTGAAAGTTAAGTAATCTATGTTTTTGCCGTGAAATGCAACTCTCTTTTCTCTTGTGAAACGTAGTATGGTAAATAACCGATTTACCTCAATATTGAGGCAGAATTTAACAAACACGACAGAACTCCGTTCCACTTCCTTTATTCAGCTACACGTATACCCTGCCATTTTGCACGTTTTACGCCGCCCAGTGACCACAACATGGCGATTTTCTGGTCCCTCTAAGCAAGTTGTCTTTGATTAGCACCTAATAATTCCAACAGTTATCCGTACAGGAGAACCGAGATCTATTGTTTGCAATAATGAGAAACATCGGGAACGTGAAAAAACGTACCGTTATCTTTTGCGTGAAACGTGACCCTGACCACTCCTATTCTTCCGCAAGCCTAGCTACTCCAATTGAGATTTCACTGTCCACCGTCTACACACCCCTCCCCCATAGTTTTACGACCCTCATCCATGCTACCCTCATTTCTCTAAATGATAGGACAAAATCCCACAACAAATGGAAATTGAATCAATTACAAAACCACTAATGTCAAACAAAACAACTCACAACTGAAAACGCAGAATCAGTAGATGTCACCGACAAGTTGGACGCTCTGGACCGTGGGGGACCAGGGCGAGCCGGAGATTCTGGGCCAAACAGATCCGACACAGAACCCAGTGATACGTTTGAGATTTTCTTCTGTGGAGATCTGGGCCGAGGAGACAGTGGTGGAAATCCATCCGACGAATCTACGTCATCAAAACCTGAGTAAACCAATCACCGAGAAGGTTAGAAATTAACCAACAAAGTGTTATTTATTTTGTTTTCTTGGCGCACCTGTAGACTAGATGGTGCATCCTGTCTCATCTCATCTCATTCCTCATCGTGCCCCACAGGACAATTAAGGCTATGTGTCCTGTAGACTCTGTTTATCAAGTCTATGGGACGTACCGTCGCCATAGCTGTGTCTCAGAATTTTAAAGAAAACGTCTACGAAGTTGAACCAATTTGCCCTGCCTTTTTCGGTCGCAGTCAGACTTTTACATTCTACAACTGACGACACCAATAAATTGTCAATCGCCTAAGCAGCTTGTTATCAACAAAAACAATAAAAACACTGTCACAACAAGGTTTGCCTATCACCATAAAATATAATTTATAATGTGTATCCTTTGTGCCATTTTGGTGTCTGGAAGATAAAATCTTTCTCAAAGCTAAGCTACCAATTTGGCATTCTTTGCATTTGCAGAACACAGTGAAAATCAGCCAGAATTGCAAAATCACTTTTGTTGGAAAATGATAGATGGAACAAAGAAAAAGAAAAAAACTTAACGATGATGTTATCCGAACTAATGCTCATAAACATCCCCGGAGCAGGTTTTATGCAGCAATAGAGAGTTTATTTCTTAAAACCATAATCAACTTTACTCGTTTTGTGATCTTACCTGAAGGCATCTCACAAATGAAAGGTTTGTAATATATGCCTTTAAGATCATTAAATAATCCCTCAGATCCTGGTGGGTAATCTTTGGACATGACAGCGACATTTCCATCACCAGACGGCTCGTACCTTTGCCATTTCTTAATGTTCAGTGGCTTTCCGCTAACCCACTTCCACGTTCCCTGATTCTTCAAACCTATGTGCCATTCATTGACCCCAGGAAGTGTGATTCGTTGCATCTCGCTATTGATGAACTCCCATTCACCTTCTGTTTCCATCGAAACTAGATCGCCTCCTTTTTCTTTACAGCTGTCTTG
>OFEO01000062.1_pt1 | contig 11276 bp, 5 predicted proteins | sample 1521061 | NCBI WGS metagenome assembly OFEO01 (sample SAMN04272335, study PRJEB24112) | coral metagenome | biome: Coral reef; feature: Shallow seawater; material: Coral tissue | host: Coral | place: China: South China Sea | collected 2014 | reverse complement strand
GAGGGCTGAGGAGCCTTGTCGAGAACACTGCCTCGATTGACATCATAACCGGAAAAAACGGTTGGCACATGACTGAAGCATGGTCTGGGTGACCCATCAATTTACAGTCAAAAACATACCGAGTAACAAGAGAGCGTCGATGATTGAAAACAATGGCAGGCAATGTGTGTCTTATCAAAGGCTTTCAATGCATACATCACGAGGAAGCTTGAAGCTACACACAAAGAGCCACGCGCTACAGCGAAAGCTAAAGGAATTTATCTAAGACGAGTGCCGGAAGGCATTCTACACGGCTACCTACGTAACCCAACGACGGAAATGTTAAAATTCACTGAATATTGTTCCTTGAGCACAATAGTGATTTGTAACGGCAGCTAATTACAAATTCAAATTTCGTTTGCAAATGTTCAGCCTCATCATATAGCAATAAATCGCAGTATCACAAGAACTAAAATTTATTATAAATTCTTGTCGACGAATGAAGTAATCAATAAAACGGAATAACAATGTGCGTGTTGGCTGTTGTTTGTCTTGCTTCCCGTTGCTTTCGTTTGGAATATTCTTGAAAATAAATTTAGATTTGACGCTCGATTTGCATCACAGTACAAACAATTCCCAACTTGATTTTTTCATTGCGTCAAACTGCAAAGATCTTCATCCAAAGAAAAGTAAATAATTCAGACAGTCCTGGCTAGGTGATTAATCGATTAGAATGAACTTGTTTGATCACTTTTTCCAGTGGAATGTGATTGATTCCGGAATTCTAGACCATTCTAGCTCTATTATGGAAGTGTTTAATACACCAACAAAATGTCTTCCGCTAATGGGTGTCTGTCTACATACACTGACCCCGAAATTCAGAAAAAAAATACTATGCTATTCAAGAGAACTTATTTTTCGCAAATCAAGAACCTTCAGTTGACTAGCGTTTGGTACATCAGCATACAAACAGTGAAGACGATAAAGGAGAGGAAATTCAATCTCAGGTTTCGGCGGAAATAAACGCAATCGAAAACATGCTTCTAACGGCGTTATTAGGCGGAATGAGTCCCACTTTCGAATACCTACGTACTCACCGTTTTGTTAATAAGGATTCTTACCTAAAATTTGTTGCTGCGTGAACAGTGAAGGCAAAGAGCAGTGCACTACTGAATAAAGCACAGCGAACTGTGACTCGTGATGATCCAAATCGCAACACAGCAAACAATATCAAGTTATTGACCGCACTGTCGGATAGGACGGGCGACTGGCGTAATTCAGGGGGACTGGAAAGTTGTTTTCGTTGCGAAAGAGAGAAAAAAAAAGCGAAGAACAAGCCGAAAACTTTTAATTATACTCTGTCCAGCTGGAGAGGTACTCAGCAAAACAGTGACGAGTATGTACAATATTAGGCCACGATTTCGCATCACATAAAATGTAAGTTCGCCAATTGCCCTGCAGCTTGTACGATCCAACGCGAAAAGGTGATATAGTGAATTCTTAGAGACCCACAATAAAGATTTGTTATAACTCCAAGCTAGCAGAAGCATTTCACCTAGTCTAGGTGATATGCTTCTGTTCCAAGCAATAAATAAATAAACTGTTTTAACTGTCACAGATGATAATCAGAGAAATTGGTCAAAACTTTAATGATAATAATTAAAAGAAATACGGCATTCAAAATTTATAATGCACAGACTTCCAGGTTATGCTCAGCTGCGCTTAAAAACTACGTGGAAGAAAAAATTACATTACATTTACTGCATAACACGTCGCTGGATAAAAACACAAAACGATCTAAAAAAAAGATAATAAATTTAACTAACAGCTGAGATATGAGATCTTCTAAATCAGTAATGAGAGCTGAAAAGCTAGTCAGCGGAAATGTTTACCTGACACCCGAGCACCAGATCCTTTTTGACCCTGTTTTACGGATTTAAATTCAATCGCCCTGAACACATGTCCCCTAATAAGCAATCCAAATATATTCTTGTTAAATTATTTTCGCTGTTATTTCCCGCTCTGTATTGTTTTTCAGTCTTAGAACCAAGAATAAAATTGTTATGGTTGCCCCAGATTCCTGTTGATATATAGGTCTCAACTGGTCTTCTTATCAGTAAGCCTCAAGAAATCAGGATCGAAAATTAAATTTCGACGGACGGACAAACCTCAGTGTTAATGAGAAGAATTGATATCCGGCTGTGCTGTAAGGTAATAGCGGTATAAATAGCATAGAACACGTGTGTGTACTCAGTCATAACCGGTAACGATCTGATTAAAAGTCGTACTTGTTTTAAAATTTCCTTTTGTGTATTTTCTGGTCTTGTAACTGTTATTTTGTGACTCCTAATTGAATTCGAAGGTGAATATAAAGTACTTACCTGCTTTAAGCGCCGCTTGGATGAGCTAAAAATGGAAGTCAAAATCGTAGGTCAGCAGAGGAACTATTAAACAAACTGGTGATCTTTGGAACTGAAATCAGATGGGAAACGGGATATCACTGCTCCAAGAGCTTAAGTACCTCTGACCAATTGCATTACAGCTGTTACATCATCATCATCAAACCGGCGTTATGTTTGTAGAACTGGGGTCTTGAATAAAAGTTTATGTAACTTCCTTTTCTCAGAAATGTTAAAATTATAATATCGTAGAAGAAGATTCCTGGAACTGTAAGTCTCAATAAAAGAATGAGGAACTAAACTATAAAGTTAAAGTTTAAAGTGACCTTTCGTTTTAATTCACGAGAAGGCGTGAGTATTATCTTTCCTTCAGTTTCCTAGAATCTTAAGCGAAGAAGCCAAACGGCATCCGTGTGAGTGAGGTCATGACCAAACAAACACCGAACTTCATATGAAGGTAACCTGAGATGTTAATCCTGATAAAACTCTTGAATCTGTATTAGCCTCTTCCAGTTCTGGCCCGGCTAGGATCTCTTTGGCTCACTATATTTACACCTGATCAGTGCCGTTTTGTCCATTAACATCAAAGGAAACTTGTGAACTCAGGAGTGGCTTTCAGAACTGTTTCATTCTGCGTTTGTTTGAGTTACGGGTAAAAAAAACAGTAACGCAAACGATTTCAATTGTGGCTTTACATAATGCGGAAAGCCTGTATAGACTGTAAACCCAGTCCATGGACAAGGGATGCGTGACACAAGAACTTCCCAGAAAACCCAGTGGAGACACACAAGCATATACATGCGGTCGTAAATATCGCTTGACGTGGATTTTAGTTTCGATGATATAAAGGACTCTAAGATTCACCCTGTCACTTTCTAGTTTCGAAATTCGTGTCAGGATACGTGTATGCCAATTAGCTCATTGTCCACTACTCGACAAATGACTTTCATTTTCGATCCCGCTGTGCAAAATATCTTGAGATAATTATAATCCTGAAAAACCTGAGCCTGCAACCAGCTTAAACAGTCCATCAGTGCATCACATTGAGAAATAAAATTTGATCTGCATGCCTGGCCTTCGAGGCTACAAAATGTGAGGCATGTTAAAGGATCGCGTTCATTTCTTACCGCCCCGTAAACTACCGAAAGTAGCGACGCCTCGAAAGTAGCCAACCCCCAGACTAGCAATCCCTTCAATGGAAGCGAGAGCAAAGACTACTACGTCTGAAAGTAGCGAGGGTCATTACTTTCAAAAGTTTACGGTATTCGCAGATTGCAGCGAAAAGGTCGCTAGGTCCCTGCTCGTGTTTTCATTGAATGAAAACACGAGGAGGGACCTAGCGAGAGCCATGCTAGCCTACTCTCTTAAGTCCCTTTAAGATTTTCACGCCTTTTTCTAGCGGTCTTCCGTTAATTGTGTAAAGCTAGAACTGACCCTGGATAGAACCACGTAAAACTCCGCCGGTTTACGAACTGTTTTGATTTTGATGTAAGGGCACTAAAAGCCGGTCTACCGAATCAACTGCTCTGTAGCCAGCTGCGTGGTTCGGTATGTCAATTGTTAGACGAAAGATTCTTTTCCGGCGTTAGTTCGAATTCACATTATATTTTTATAACATAGTCTTCCAGAGACGATTATGATAATTCCTGTCAGTTCCTGATCAAAAACGCACGTTTCAAATGTCAATATTAGTGTCAGTTTGACACAATATGACCATACATTTTACAAAAATGTGTCAAGCACATAGTGAAGCATAAGAAGCTTTCACGCAAGTGGGGACGGCCGCGACATAGGCATAAATGTAAGTTTTTCTTATGCTCATGTTTAGCCTGCGTAGCAAGGGTTTCCGTGGAGCATAAGAGCGAAGAACGGGGTTTGGGGCGTTTTCCCCTCCGCCACCCCCTCCTTCTTGTTTTTGCTCTCACCCCAGTTCGCGCGGGCAAAACGCCGAAAATTCTTTGCTACACGGAAACGCTTGCTACGCAAGCTAGGTCATGTTCAGTAAGGACATGTTAAAACAAAAGGCCCTATGTGCCACAAGGCACGAAGAGGATACGTGATGTTAACACAAGCGTAAAGTACTCGCTGATTGGCTGAAAGTCTTTCGCTTATGCCTATGCCAGTGTGTCCCCAATGGACATAATAGCGACATAAGCATAAAGCAAGGTTTTGCTATGCTTATGTTATGTCTCGGCCGTCCTCACAAGAGCATAAGTTTCTTTTATGCTTGTGTTTGTTTCTCTCCACTCCCCAGGGGATTTTTGGTGCTTATTGTGTTTGTACATTTGCAAAGTCGACGTGGCCTGGTAATAGAAAGTTAATTTTTTGATCCCAATCCAAAACGAACATTATGTCGTGTGTCGAGGTTTCTAGATGCTCAAATTTCTTACATAGAAGCAAATGAAATGGTAAGGAATAAACATCAAGAAAACTCGACCTATGATAAAAAGGTAATGCTGAGACTGAGTAATGACATCTTCCTTTGGGTTTATGCCGCAGACTTCGGCATTGTCTGAATCAACAGCATGTTGCAGATACCTTATCACTTCCGTTCCAAAACGCCCTTTTAAATCAGGAAATTTGCAATATTTTCAGTTCAGTGTAGCTTTTGAAATATTAAGCTCGGAAACCTTTTAGAAGTGAAATAATTTTTACCACAACTTTTGCGAAATAAACTGACTGTTTTCGTATGTTTTGAAAACTTTATTTAAAACTTATTGAAAGCTTTTGACTTTTGCCATTATAAACTGTAAAAAATATATTCTACCCGGTAATAATGACGAAACAAAGCCGGCAACCAAACGGAAATTGATAAACTGTAATGAAGAAAACACATTTCAAGTGGATTTTCAACATGAAAAACAAAAGAGCTCAGTTATTGTTTTTCGTCCAGCGTTAAAGTTTGAGCAGGGCCTGAGCCAAAGGTCTTTGAGAAAAAATTATTAAAGGACCATTTTACTTTCGAGGGGGAATGGGGTGATTTGCTGAAGGCATGAATTTTTTTCAACCCCTTTCCGCCTGCAGTAGGAATTTTATTATCATGACGTATGTTAGTATGATATTTCCTTTTTTTCTCCGTGTAACAAGCTTTTTTCGAATTTTTTTGCAAATATGCTTCGAGGATATAATTTTTCAAAATCACCCACCCAAGCGCACTGGCCCCTAAAAAGTCAAAATAGTCCACTCCCAAATACGATTCAAGTCCTTCTTTTGGGAACATCGTATCAGTTTAACTGCTCTGTATTTAACCTAGGCGATTCTTTTCTGTTCCTTCTAATGACTTCAGGGAAATTAAAACTAGTTAAAACTGTTTCAGGTTGCCGGACATCTCCGCTAGAAAGATTAATCGTCAAGTTAGGTCTACCAAACTCTTCATTCATATTCGCCGAGATCCTGTCTTGGCGACTCCAAGCTACCTGAGCTTGCTCGTTTCTCCAAATCATATGAACCACTCCGCTTTCTAAAATGTAACTGAAATGGGCTTATTCTGACAGGGGAATGATTCTTTCCTTTGTCAACTTTCTCGTCAACTTGTTCCGCGTCAGCCGTTACCCCGTTGACCTGGTTTATAGTAGGATATTTTCCATTTGCTGCCGGAGTTTCTTCGATGCTTTCCTCCTGACCCTCAGCCAACACTTCTAATGGCTCGCTTGATAACTCAAAAGATTTCTTTCTACGACCGCGCAATCGGAAATGTCGTTGCTTGGACGATTTAGCTACGGAACTATCCGAAGTTGTGTGAGCCTCTTTTGACTTTTCAAACGCTTCTTTCTTGTTCTTAACTAGCTTTCCATCACTACGGCTCTTAATTTGCAGGATGCTTCTTCTTTTATCAGCAGGTTTAGCTTTTGGTTTTGATCCAGCGGCGTCCAGTATCTGTTGTTTCCGTTCTTCAAGCGAAAGAGAAACTACTTCTTTCCTTTTCACTCTTTCTTTGGATTGCTGTTTGCCAATATCCAGTAGCGTCATCTTTCGACTTTGGGAATCCGTTTGAGTGTACTCTGATTTGGCGCCTTCTGTGATGACTGGATTGCTACTTTCCGTAATACGAGAGTCAACCTCATCGTGACAACCTTCTTGTCTGGCAGATGATGGTTCCTCGCCGTCCTTACCCACATGAAACTCAGAATCACTAGGAAACCATTGCTTTACTCTCGGGACGCCATCTTGCTTGTCTGTTTCTTTCGTATTGTCGTCAACGGAATTCCCCTGTGCATCATTTTCACTTTCACTATAGTGAGACTGAATTTCTCTTGATAAGGTGATGATTTCACCGCTCATTTCTGCCAAAACATCATTACTTTTGTCAACCTCTACAAGATGTGTTCCATTTCTTTCTTTTTCAACTTCCAAGTTAGCATGATCTTCAACAGCAGTCTGTTCAGCCACAGACTTGGGTTTGATGTTTATCACCGTCCAACTATCATCTTGATCTTTAATCATTTGATCGCACGAGTTCTTCTCAGTATAAGTAACACACTCATCAATATTGACTGGATTGTCATGGTTCTTCACTCCAGAATTTTCTTTACGAGACGACGCTTGTGCTAAAGTGCCTTTTTTGATGGAATCTTCAAGTACAGTTCTGGATGGCTCCGTATTTGCTTCACCTTGCTCTGTGATCGACCTTTCTCCTTTACTTTTAGAATTATTTGATAAAGGTGCACGGGTATTAGTTCTTCCAGCATTTTGAGTTCTAGTTTTCATTCGAGTCTGATCAGCTATTCTTAAGCGGGGCGGTTTTTTATTATCGTCTTCACTGCTAGATGATCGACCAGATCCCTTTTTAACTTGACTCCGCCTGGTCGTCTTTAACTTGTTGTCTGGCTGATCCAGGCCCTTTGATTTAGCCACTGGAGGTCGCGTTCTTGATCTTTCTATATCAAAGCTTTTGGTCTTCAAAGCAGGTCGTTTGTCTGTTCTTTTTGGAGCTTTCTTTAGTGCAGTGTCTTGTCGATTAGTGCTACACGTCTCCAGAGAAGCGGCGTTGTTCTCTTCTTTTTGTCGCTGAGTACGTGTTTTGACACCGCTTTCTCGCCGGCCTGTTGTGTTCTTTTGGTTTGTCTTTAACAAGTCTTGACTTCTACTCGTAGTCCTATCTCTTGGCCTTCCATTGCTGATCACCTGTGCTGCATCGACGCTTTTCGCTTTTGAAATTATTCTGTTACGATTTGGGCGCCCATTCGCCATGGTACTCCGTTTAGAGTTTTCCAACTGCTGTGTTGTTTTCCCGGTATAGGGCAATGGAGGTTTAAAATCACTTTTACGATTTTCTCTTTGACGAAGACTGTAGGGTTTCCTGTCTTTGTCATTTTCCATAGCACTCTCGGAGGAAGAGTCGCTGTTGTCATGGATTAACAAGTCCAGCGTTGCACAAAGAGCTTCCAGTTCTTCATCCCTGTTCTCATCTCGAATCTTTCCTTTCACTTTGCCATTTTGTAATTCTTTCTTTGTCTCTTTCTTAGACTCTGTTTCTCTTTCAGAATCTGTCGAGCTGCCTAAAGTGTCTATAAGATTTCCCAGCACAGAGGAGAGCTGTTCTGCTTCCTGTAGCACGGCTTCCTGAGGTGACCGTACTGATTGGCGTTGACTTGGGGAAGTAATAAGGTTGTTTGGCTTTATCAAGTCTTCTTCATCTGATGAGCTAATGCTTCCTTGGATGGGGTTCTCATCAACAGGCACAGTTTCCAGGTGCAGTGGATTCTCCATAACTATATCGCAGGGTGTTTCCTGTTCCTTGACGCCACGCTGAGAGAACCTCCGTGTGAATGGCGAGAAAGTTGATGTCAATTCGTCATAATTTTCTGAAGACATATGAAGCACGTTTTCGCTCACAGAACGACGTAAGCATCCTGATTTGTTCTCCTTCTCTTCCACATGGCTTCGTTGTTTTTTTGGAAATTCATTATCCATAGTCGTGGATTCTTTCCTCCTGAGAGTAGAACTAGTCTCTTCATTTCTTCTTAAGATGTTAACTTCATCCATTGAAACAGCTCTCTGTAATATCTTCGATTCTTTATTCTTTATGCCATTACTAAATTTGTTGGTTTTGTAGAAATTGGTTTTCGATGAAACTAAAGCTTCCTTCAGCTCCATTATTCTGTCCGCCAGATCTGTCGAGCTCGCTCTACGCAGGTTTGATTGCTCTGCTTTTGCTGGGCTACTGTGTTCTTCCATGCTTTTCTCTTCTGCCAAACTGATTAAGAAGAATAAAGACAATCAATGAACCTGACTCTACGAAATCAGCAATAATCGACAATTTATTGCTATGTCTGATTGGTTAGATACTTTTAGGTGTTCTTCACCAAGTTTTGAGTTAGTCAAACTTAGTTATAAGCCTTTGACGACATAATTCTGTTGTGGCTTTTTGCACATTTCTCTCCCACCCCTTGCACTTGCTCCTAGTCACTCCTACTGGCCCCCACATTCCCTACCGACCCCTCCTTGACTCCCTCCCCCATTCCACAATCCCTACCTCCCTCCCTCGACTCATTGCTACTGCCCTGACTAACCCTCCCGTTCATCAGTAGAGATGTTGCTTGTGTTGTTCGGCCACTTCACAATAGGAAGCTGTTCGCAAATGAGGTAAATTTAAACGGGAGGTGAGCTATCGAAGTCTAACAAGCAGACAGAGACCATTAAATGCTGTTAGCCATTCAACACTCAGGGGGTCATTTGTTTAAATCCTATACGTGGTACAGTCCAGGCTATGTCAGCATGCAATTTTTCAGATCAATACTACTCATTTGTTGATGATTGTCCTGCAATTGACACGGAAGTCATACCTTAGGTACTTGTTCAATAGCAGCAAAGGTCCTTCGATCTGTTTCGACAAAGGGAAGATGAAAAAGCTTCCGATCTGTAACAAGGACAACCACAAATGAATTTATTACAAATTGCATAAGCCTCTCTCAATTTAAAGAGTATGAAAACCAAGAGGGACAGGTAATCTGCCTTAGGACAAGGGCACTCTAATAGCTAACCATTGATGATACCATAGGGCATAAATTAACAGGAAGTGAAGTTTCTTACTTTTACAAGGGTATTATAGAAGAGAGCCATTGCAAGATATCTTGTATCATGTGAGAGGTTTAACAGTACAAAAAACAGCACAAAAGTTAATTTTTAATTAATGTTGCTGTTTTACCTCCGTCCATCCACTTTGAGTCATGAATAGCTTGGCATTCCTCACGGTCCACACGTGTTTTCTGAACTTCGCTCTGCCTTTGAAAACCCTGTAGTACTTTTCTTCGTTTGGGTGTTTTTGAATTTGTCTGCAGAAATATAGGCAATTACATAGCTCACTAACAAATCCTAGGGAATTGAAAACAAGTTCCTTTACCTGAATACCTGAGCTCTAACAGTCAACCAATCCTCGTACCCAGTGTCTTTTTACTTTGCGCATTTACAGTTGTGAAAGAGAGTAAAGAACAGAGAGACAATGGGGACGAATTCAAACTCAAAATTCAGCAAAGTTCCTTCAGTTGCGCCGATCCAAAGGAAAGGAATTTTGCATCTCAGCTGCTTAAAAATATCTTTAGACGATCTTTTCTAACGATCATCGCGCTCAGTAATATTACAACGTATTTTTTAGCTTTGTGTGACGTGATTTAACGGTAAATTGTGTTACTGACAATAACAACTTTGATGACCTGGTCAATGTACCAACTCGTTACTTTTAGTTCTAGTAAAGGCAAAAAATACTTTCTTACTTGAAGACAGTAATCATGTATTTGATAGATTCTCTTGCCCTCAGAGCTGATGTGCTGTTTAGCAGATTCGTTAGTTTTTCCTCCATAAGTTCAGTCGGGAACACAGAAGATCGACGCCTTCCCTGAGAAGGTTTTGAATCAATGGACCACTCCTCCGTCACCTTGAACAAAGGGAAATCTGCATGTTACAATTTAGAATCTCTAGTTAAATGGTTTCAACGTTATCCTTCTCTAAAACATATCTTATCGAAAGCACCATTTTCCTATCAAAATACTCCCCCCACACACACACACTAATAATGATGTCATGCTAAACTCACAACTTATTATATTTATGTTGATTTTAGAAAGCTTCTGAAGTGTTTCTGCATAAATTAGAGTTTTCAGGACATTATAGCCCAATTAACAAATACTCTGTGTTATGACATCACCTGAAAGGTGACAGAATGAATAGAATATTACATAAGCTGAGAATGAATAGAATATTACATAAGTTGATTATGTAACAGTTTGAAAACTGATGGCTGGAGTACCTTTGCAAAATAATAACTTACCTGGTGAATGGTACCATCTATTTCCACAGGAACAATAAAGTCTGCATTATGAACAGGCTGAAAAATAACAAAACAAACAGGCATGAAAGAAATGTTTGTTAATAACATTTTTATCATCAACAATGATCACTCCTGTGAGGAATTTAAAATTCAACCACGCAGCAACAAGGATGAGACAAGTTGTACACTATATGTATGTTTACATGTTACATGTACATGTATGCACATTTAATATTGAGTCAGCTACACAAGGAAAAAATTGTACAAGACAACTGGCAGTGTTAAAGGGAAACAAAACACAACTCCAGTAGGTTACACATTAGTCAGACAGGAGCCAATATCTGAGTCTAAAGACAAACTTCTTTTGCACAAATTTCAAACACGCACTTGTTGACCAATCGTAAAACATTTCAGAGGATTAACGTCTGTTTAAATATTCAACATTTCAAGAAGGACATGCAAATTACTTTCTGTTTACTTTACCAAAACAGCTGCGCACTCAAAGAGCAATAGTTTTGGCATGTTACAGAAAAATTTTAAATAAATTAAGAAATATTTTTTTTTAATTGAAGCAAACATTGGTAACATGATCTCCTCAAAAATTTAGTAGATTGTTCTTTGACTAGTTTAGA
>OFEO01000061.1_pt1 | contig 11278 bp, 6 predicted proteins | sample 1521061 | NCBI WGS metagenome assembly OFEO01 (sample SAMN04272335, study PRJEB24112) | coral metagenome | biome: Coral reef; feature: Shallow seawater; material: Coral tissue | host: Coral | place: China: South China Sea | collected 2014 | reverse complement strand
AAGTTAAGTTTAGCATACCGAGTATTTCTAGAATGGACTTGATTATTAACAGTAAAATGTTTGATTAAATAATTGGGTAAGGTACCCTGAATAAGTTTGAAAATTAGAGAACAACAGCTTATCTTATTTTCTTCATAAAAAGGAATCCATCTTAACTTATTAAATAATTGTACAGATGGCGAATCTCTATCGACAGACAGAATTACCCTAGCCGCCCTTTTTTGCAGCTTCAATACTCTATTCAAAGATTCTTTATCACAACATGACCAGATAACACTAGCGTAGGTTATTATAGGATGAATTATCGAATTATAATATAACAGTCTTTGCCTAAGAGGCAGATAAACTCTGATTTTTCTGAGAAGCGCTATACGTTGAGAAAGCTTCTTACAAATTTTATCAACATGTTGACTAAACGATAAGTGACTATCAATGTCCAAACCCAACAGAGTAGCACTAGAAATATTGCTCACTAGTTCATGATCACTAAACTTCACTGATGGTTGAAAATCCAATTTGGATTCAAGTCTCTTGTCAGTTACAATCATTCTATTTGTCTTGTCTACATTAATGGCAAGTTTGATGGTGCCATTGGCGCCAAAACTGAACTACAAGAGTTGACCGCTTCGTTGAAACAGGGATTTGCCCAGATGTTCCAGGATTGATCTAAGACTATTGCAGAGAGTATTTCAAACTGTTCCCAGTCAGAATTGGAAATACAGTACGAAGACATGGAGAGCGTAGACCAGGAGGAAACTCCTCAGGCCAAGCATGGCCACGAGGTCAACGGAGAGCCCGCTGCGAAGAGGAAGAAAGATACGAAAACTACATGCTTGGAGGAAGCTGTGAAAAAGCTTACTGATTCAGCTGGGGCTCAGAAAACGCCTTCTAATGAAGGAAAATTTGATGTGCTTAATAGCTTAAAGCAAGGGCAAGAAAGAGGAAACGGGTCCAAGTATTAATCCAGAGCTGGCAGGTTTCATCATCATCATCATCTGAAGAGAAACTTCAGCAAAAATAGAATGGGTACCACAGACCAGAGCACTGTGAATTATTGACAAAAGTCTGAGAAAATCAATCAATATGGAATAATATAACTCCAGCCGTTCGATCCCAAGATTTAGGCTTTTCCCCCTTTCAGTTTAATTGCGAGATGTTTACAGAAGATACAGACGGAATCTGCTGAAGGCTTCATGATAGTCCCAATATGGCCAACCCAAAGTTGGTACCCCAAACTTCTTCACATGTTAGTGTATGTTCCAAGAGTACTACCATCACAAAGGACTGCCTTACAAATGCCAGGGATGAAACAAGAAGTTCACCCCTTAACCAAGAAAATGGTTCTGATTGTTTGCAGATTGTCCGGCAATCCTGAGACATTGGGATTTTCTCAAAAGGCAACCTCTATTATCCTACAGTCTTGGAGGAAAAGAACCACTAAGCAGTACTCCTCCTACATCAAAAGATGGACTACATATTGCCATCAAAAACAGATTGATCTACTTCTGCAACTGTTTTCCAGGCGCTAGTGGAGTTATTTGAGTTATTTAGTAGAGTTATTTGAGGCAGGCGTTGGTTGCAGTGGCATTAATTCTGCGAGGTCCGCTCTATCCAGTATCCTATCTGCCAGTGTCCTAAAACCTGTCGATGGGATAACGTTTGGAGCACAAGAAAGTGTAAAAAGGTTTTTGAAAGAAGTTTACGAAACAAGACCCTCAAACCCAAGATATGCTGTGACATGGGATGTGAACAAGGTCCTGAACTATGTTAAGTCAATCCCTACTACACAGTGCTCTCTTGAAGATCTGACATTAAAACTGGTCATCTTAATGTCACTGGTATCAGCTCAACGGGGGCAAACGATTCACTACTTATCTTTGGAGGACATGGTTGTTTCAGAAACTTCTGTGGCTTTTATCATTCCTAAACCTTTAAAGCAATCTAAGCCAGGGTCTAACCCACTGTTGCTGAGTTTGTAGCGTATTCGGATAGCCCCAACATTTGTGTTGTTACTACTCTGAAGGCTTATCTTGATCGCACCTCTGCCTTACGTGGAGGTGCACAACAGTTGTGTCAGTTATTCCAAGCCGTTTAAACCTGTTTCTCTGGAAACCACCAGGAGATGGGTCAAAACAGTAATGGAAAAACCTGGGATTGATGTAAACCGGTTTAAGCCACACAGTACTAGGGCTGCTGCAACATCTAAGGCATTTTTTAAATCTGTTCCATTAATAGAGCATATCCTATCAGATGTAGGGTGGAGCTCATCTGACACATTTGCTAAGTTTTATAAGCCTGTTATCAACACAGATAGCTTTCTACTGTTTTGTTACAAGAGTAAAGCCACCAAACTGCTTTGGTTACGAAACATGTTTTTTGGTGTTTATTAACTATTTTTGTTTGTGTATGCAGTGTGCTCACGTGAGCACTCGGTGCGGTGACGGAATAGAATTTAAAAATTAAACGAGCCAGGTAAGTCCAAGTTTGATTGTAAGTCTCGTTTAATTTTTAAATTTTAATCTCCATTTCGATCAAAAATGTGTACAGATATTTCTCTGTGAAGGAATGTTTTTAATATACTCAAAGCCACTCTTTTGGGAGAAAGTCTCAAAGCTTTAAAGCGTTAAACTATTCACTCAGCGTTCAAAGCAGTATGCTAAAGTTCTATTCAATTTTAAACAATTGGTTCATGCTTAGCATGCAAATATCGAGTTATGGATGCAAGAGCACGAGGGAAGCGCCTCGAGCACTTCTGTAGCTTCTTGACTGCTCTCCGAACTTCCCAAGTGAAATTTTGCAGATAGAGCACAGAGAAATGTAGTCGCCATTATGGCGACTAAACCAGAATTCGCAGAATTTGTTTCAATTTTGGTGACCAAAGATGAAATGTTTGTTTCATTGGCGAACGTATCGGTCGCAATTTTGAGCCCTGGGATGGCTTTCAAAATACTATGCCAGTATTTAAAAGCTTGCAGTCTTGTAAAAGGAAAGGGCCAAATTGGCCCTCTTTTCGTTTTTCTTTGTGGGCAATCTCTGATTCCAACGCGGGACTCCCGCAATGGCGCACTCTGGCAATGTTTAATCTAAAAATTCAGCTTGGCAGTGAGCCTTAGAGGACACAAACAAAGGAAATCGATTGATGATGTTCATTGATTTCTTTTGTTCGTGTCCTCTAGCCTCACTATCGGAATAAACCGATTTCGACATATTAAAATCCAGCTTGGCAAGGAAGCTTAGAGAACTCAAACAAAGAAAATTCAAATATAGGGCGGCTCAAAATTTGGGAAACTATTCCAAAAGAACTGAAGTCTCTTGACTATAAAAGAAACCGTGAAATTTTTCAATTACAAAGCTGACGATAGCGAAATAGCTCAATCCTTTCTTCTTTAGCTACTTGTCTTCCTCGAACAACGTATAGGAATAGAACTATATAATTATGTAATTCTATTTTCCTTTCTTCTACTTTGTTCATCCTTTGCTAACCTACTGATTTTGTAAGTCATCTTATACTGTATCAACTTGAAAAGTGCGCAATAAACTTTGACCTGAACTTATTCATTTCTTTTGTGTGTCCTACATAGGCCTCACTATCGAGCTGAATTTTAAAGTTGAAAGTGGCTTATTACATCACTACGTTCTTTTAATTACTACGGTACTTATTAATGACGTTTAACAACGTTCGTTATAATACAAAAACGAATGGAGGAAAGGAAGTTGCATGTAATGACAATATTTTCCAAAATGCAAAGAGCCTGACTGCTTCAATTGGCAACACACTTTAGCCTTCGTATTGCACAAGAATGGTACACTTTGCGTTCCTTCTAACACAGACGTTCTTTGTAACACAACAAGGGATGGGTTTAGGCAAGGAATGGAGGAAAGCAAATTATTTGAAATGACAATATTTTGCAAAATGCAAAGAGTATGACTGCTTCAATCGATAACATAACTCAGCCTTCGTTCTGCACTAAGAATGGTATACTCCACAATGTCTGGAGAAGATAAGAAACACAAGTGTACTCACCTAGAATATTGTTTGACAGTAATCCAACCGACGTTCCTTCTGTTTCCAACAAGAAGCTCAAGTTGCGGATTTCTGGGGCATTAAATGGCTCTGTGACATTTAAAGGTGCAAAGCCCAGCTCAGATTGAATAAGCTCGTCAATATCGTTAAGTCTTTCCTCAAGAAAAGCGTCGATCTCGCGGCCGCTCATTAGGATAAAACAAATAGACTAGTGGGTTGATTCCTTGAAATTAGATTTGGAATGATTTCGATCTGAAGTTATTCTTATAGTTGGCTGCAAAGGAAGTGTTAACCAGTTCGCCCAATGTGTTTTCATACCGCTCACGGTAAAGGGCGAGATAAATAAACCCAGGAACTGAGGGGGCGGAAAAAAAAGTCGCGTACCTAGGCAGCGGACGTGCTAACGCTCATGTTCCTTCAATTCTTACCGCAATACTCTGTGGAAAGAATAGTAGTTAACTACCGAAAGTCCAATTCTGATGTTAAGTACTTAAGAACTCATCGCACGACTCCCATCAAGTAAAATTCAGCGGTTCGAAAAGCTTTTCTCCATTTAGGCGGATGAATAACCAGTTACCTCTTTAACCTCAGCGGCAAAGACATTGCAGAATCAATCATGTATGTAGATAAATGGAGCGTGACGTGTCAATAGTTACACAAACTAACACAACATGAACATTATTTCCTGTGTTCCACAGCCTAGGTTTGTTCGTTTCCGTTTGTACAGCTCTCGTACAAACGGATGAATAAAGTTATTATTATTGTTATTGTACTAACACGCGGCCTCACAAGTAGAGTGAATGCATTATAAATAGAAAATTCACCGCAGGGGCATAGCGACCACCGGATCCAGTAAAGTTACGAAATCAAAATGATTGAATGACTAAACTTTATTTAAGTGTCTGAGTATTTAGCTTAGAAGAGGCGCAGTGGCCGCATGGTTAGTGTGTTTGACTCCGGATCGAGCGGTTGGGGTTTGAGCCTTGGCCAAGGACACCGCGTTGCGTTCTTGGGCAAGACACTTTACTCTCACAGTTCTCTTCTCCACCCAGGCGTTTAAATGAGTACCGACAAATTTAATGCCGGGGAGCCAGAAGGCAGTAGGCCTTGTCGCTTCATGCTACAGAAACCGGGATAAGCTCCGACCTGATGGGTCTTAGAGCTTGCATGCGGACGTTCCCCATTTTTTACTTGAGTATTTGGGTTAGATAACTAATTGTGGACACTCGAATTATAATAAAATTTAAAAAATGAGTAGAAAAATCATTGGCTAATCGAGCTCGTATTAGCGAAACGCGTCTTTGATAATCAAATCGGCTGGTTGGACAGTCTTCAGTCTCGCTACAATTAAAACTACTATCCATTATCCCGAAGGTTGACATATAAACAACATAGATTTAAGTTACTAAAGACTCGCCGTTTTAATGTTTAATCTATGTTCTGATTTATTCCCGGAAAACGTGGGAAATGGCATTGGGAAATGGCATTTCCGGGCCCCTTAAAATAAACATATCCTGTTGGAGGGTGTTGTAAGAATGCTCCAAAACCGTACCTTGGCGGTTAGTGCCTTCGGTGATCTAACTTACCCTTTTGTGTGTACTCCATGATAAAATGCACGTTGCTTCTGCACCGGTTTTGAAGTGCTCTTCTTTAATTCTCTTCATTTCACGTTATTTAACGTTTTTTGCCTTTAAATGCTATTAATGTTCGCGTGCTCGGGCGCGATTCGTTCCAAATCTTATCTTGATTGTTTAACCACCCCTTCACACTACAATCTAAGTTTATTTCAGGAGCATCAGTATCGCCTGTGCACAGTCCTCACGTGAAAGTGGCCGCACAAAAAGGCTATCTTGCCTTGTATGGCAGTACTGACTTTCACATATTCCTGTCCGATCGTGTGGATTTGTAATGAGCTATTGTGATAGCTAATAGCTGATTTTAATGGTCACAATATTGTGAACACCCTTGAACTCTTAACGATGCTGAAGTAACCAAAACATGTTTTTGTAGAAGCGTTTTGTCGTTTTTTGAAAATGTTTTATATCTATACTCAAGCAACGAAAGTTTGGAAAGGTTATGGATTGCCAGATCGAAATCTGTCTGCATTAAAATGTTAAAGAACAAGTTTAACATGTCTGTTATTTTGAAGTTTCGTTCAACGCAATTCTAATTTCGTAACAAGCACCCCCTCTTGATAAATGTAGCGCATAATCTTATGGAGTTTCAGACGAGAGCATAAGTTTTAAATCATGAGTCTCGGTAGTCATGGGACTTCAGTAATATCATTATGTATATGGATTATTGACCAAGCTTGTTCGGTCAAGATGGCCGGATATCGCCGGGCCAAGTGCCTTAAATTGTGTCTGTGTTTATGGACCGAGACGTAGACAAGGTCCAAAAGCACACAAGGAATATTCAGCCAATAACAAGCGAACAAGCTTGGTCAATAAAGGATTAATAAGATAGTAAAAGAACACCGGCTTTTTCTAGCGGGACACAATGGGTAATCCCGAATGGCAAGATAGCGCCATCTTGCTCGCTCGGGTGCGATACTGAGACTATTCCACAGCAATGGCAAATCAGAACAGAAAGCGGAAATGGATCGGGCATACCCTACGCAGAAGAGCAGATTAGCATCACCAGCCAAGCCTTGGATTGGAACTCTCAGAGGAAACGGAAAAGAAGAAGACAAGCCTTGACATGGAAAAGAACTCTGGAAAGCAGAGCTAAGGAAAATCAGCCTGACCCGAGAGGCGGCAAAGAAGACAGCTCAAGATGGAGCCGAAAGATGGAGGCTCGTAGTCAAGGCTCTGTGTTCCAGAGAGAACGAATAAGTTAAGTCACGTATCAGCATTAAGTAATTATGCCAAAGTAACAGGTCTATTTCAACCAGTTCTGATGGAGCAAAGCAAACCCTGGATCGATACAAGACTAAAATGTTATTTGACGTTTAAAGCCTAGCCGGAAACGGAGAATAATTTCATTGACATGCTAGGAGACAGTCTCCATTGTTGGAGGCTGTTGTAAACACCATGTCACCTTTTCCGAAAAATTAAGGTGGCTCCCAATACACTACAACAGCTTTTTAAACTTTCCTAAAAGGTTGAAGCTTCACATGTTGAATACCACATAATAAGCACCTAAGGTAAAACATTCTGGTTCGCAACTTAGACTGTTGCCGTAGTACCTTGTAAATATGTCGCGAAAATGACCATAAATTGTTTGACACTCGCTTATTGCAGCATCGTGTACTGAAAAATAATAGTAGCGATTCATCAAAGATTGGATGCTGAAAAAATGCTGCCACCAGTCATTACCTAGGCAATTTCTTAACCGAGAAAGCCTCGATAGATCCTACTGTGAACATACAAAACATTGTTAGGGCTGCATGTTGGGACTGCGAACAGCCAAACCCAAGTATAACGAGGTCCAGAGATGAACCAATAATAAACCAAATGTAAATTTTGGGACCTAGATCATTTTCCCCTTATCGGCTTCCCTGACACGTTCAAGCTAAACACAAGTTCCTGAGTTTCATTAATAAACTTTAATTGATGGCAATGGCAATAAATATATTAATCAAAAAATTGATTCACTAATTTTAAGTCGTCAGTATGTTTAGCACGTTTACATCAATGTAATCAGCCAGTAAGCAGGTGCGCTACTCAAGTAAAATTGTAGAAAACAGCAATAGAAGGCACACAACTGCTAATGTACTTACGAAATACACAAAAGCATAATCTGGTATAAGCTACGGTAAATTTTTTTCCAAGTTTAATGCAATAGCATCAGTTCCCTCCAGTGCACACTTTTTAAAAGCGGCGACCTACAGGTTGAGCTTTCTGTACATTTTCACGTTAGAGTTTAGAGTAAGAACTGTTCAAATAGAGAAGCTATTAAAAATCATCACAAAAATCAATAAGCATGCATAATAAAGGCGTTCAAATCAATGGTTTGTCTTAAAATATGGTGTCCAATTTTATTAAAAGTAATAAGTATATCAACGAAATTTATCTGTCTTATTTATATACATACTTTCTTCAGTTATACATAAATATTATGTAACTTCTCACGTGGACCAGCCACACACACCGTCTTTACATGTATATGTACAAAACGTTTAGAGACACGTTTTCCATTGCGTTATAAATTCAAATTCAATAACTGACTACAAACACTGTAAAACATTTACAGGGATTATTGACCAACCTTTTTCGGTCAAGATGGCTGGATTTTGGCCAAGTTCTTTTTTCTGCGTGTTTATGAAACGAGACCGAGCCGAGGTCCATAGCCACGCAAAAAAAAACTTGAGGATGAGGCCAGTGTTAGGTCAACTGAGGATTTCTTACAGGCGATAAAGACTAATTTTTTTTGCGGAAAACTGTCCATAATCCCTGAGCGGGCAAGATAGCGCCATCTTGCCTGTTCGGGTAGCAAATCACAGCGCAGGAATTGAATCAGAATACTCGCTCAAGGAGCTAGCCATATAATAATACTGCATATCACTAATGTCATTTCCATGCGCACTTAACTAAATTTTAGCCCTAGTAATTTCACACTTTGTTTGTCACCATATTCTCGTATGGTGAGAAACAAATCAGAACATAAATTTTACATGGATAATAATATCGTATCATTACGCGAAGCTACAATGGCAGTGCTCTCCAGAAGGCCCAGGTAAACATTGAACATAATGATAATTATAAGCCCCTATCTGGCATTACCTTAGACAGAAAGAGAGTTTTTCCACGAATAACCTTCAAAGCTTTGCTCCTCTAGGTCGCTCTGACTAAAGTGGCAGGTTGTCAACTTTCTTCTTGATTTTTTATTCTCCACCGACTTTTGACAAACCCTTTGAATGACATGAGCTTTTATGGTAGATTTCTTGCGACGTTCGAAGAAGCAATGCCCGCAAGCCCACCAGAAATCTTCTTCAGCGTTCTTGTGCCCATTTGCCTTTCGACGCGCGTTGACCAACACAGTTTGTTTCCCGACCAGCTTCAACATACCTGAAAGCTCAGGCTGTTCTACAACGTAGCGAACTTTTGGGTTATGGCCATAATACTTTGTGACCTAGAATAAATCCATTCATTTATTAGTTCCCTTCAAAACGTTAGACTCCCTTACAGAAAAAAGGATTGTCTATTCCTATATCAAAACGGCTCCTTTGATGGCTGTCTGCAACACTCTAATAGGGAATCTCGGCAGTATTTCTAGTGACACTACGAGCAGAACAGGACAGCTGAAATAGCATTTTTTCGACGCCAAGTTGATATAGGGATTATTGCACTATTTATGTCACATTATCACTTGGCACAACAGCTATCTTGGCTTTTATCTAGCGACAGTCATTAATCATCTCAATCTTTATACAACGTGTGTAAAAGAGGGTCCAAGAACCCTAACATCTAACGCAACACTACTGTCTTGCGGTTACAACAGCAACGATTCAAGAATTAGAATGTCAGATATCTAAAGGGAGTCAATTATACTTCGAGCGGGTTTCTTTCACTAGACTATTGGAACTTAGCTAATACCTGTTGGGGCTTCTGTGTAAGGCATTTACTGTAAAAAAGCCTTGTAAAAATGGATTGATGACAAATATATGGTGACTCTGATTGCCACTTACCATTTGTTTATCTAAAACGGTGTGATGCTGAAGCAAGATCTTCCTGTCATTTGAAAGGGCCGAACTAGACTTCAAATCTGATCCAAAATTTCCAGCAGATTTGTCTTCTTTTCCCCAATCATCGTCCTCCTTTAAACTAAATCCAAATAGCTCTCGACTCAAAGCACAAGCGTCGCGATCAGCAAATTCTGCGGGTGAATACAAATACTTTAGTAAGCTTAGGATTTTGCTCTGTTGTTATAAAGTACGCCGAAAATTGCCATCATCGAAAACGAAGCACACAGAAATATCGCTAGATTATTTATCTTAGCGGAGCCGGGGTTTGTGACCGCAAAAAGATCCAAATGCAAAACGGGCATAGTAACTTGAAGTTGTCAAAAACGATTGTTTTTGTAGACTGGATTGTCACGCGACACTGTTTTCCATTTGTCTCATGGCCGAAGTAACGGCTGCCGAAGACAGCCTACTCTGTTTCCCGGCGTGCCGACATTCGAAATAGAGATCACTTGAACCGAAAATTTTCGCCTTTAACCTTTTTTAAAAAACGACAAATTAGTTAACTTCCTTCGGGAAGGTAACTGATTTGTCGTTTTAAAAGGCGTGACGCGAGCAAAATGCTGTAAACTGTGATATATACAAAGCTATCTAAGGAAATGTATACTTCCAGACAACGCGCTTTCAGGTTTCAGTTGCCCGCACCGACGATCATCACTGCCAAGTTGTTCAATGACATATTCACAAACACACAACATAACTACAAAATCAAACCACATTTATCAACAAACCTTGTTTAATTCCACGGTTTAGATGAAAAGAAATACCCGCATCCTCATGGCTAGTGGACGAATTGATTTTACAGAAAAGACGCTGCACGTTACCGCAACTTGGCACATCTGAAAAAGAAAACAAAAGTTTATCTTACTGAGAGCCATTCATACTAACACATTTTAGCTAGTGATACCACCAAATTGTACTACAATCTATGAGCGAGGTGCACGTCAAACGCTTCAAAAACAAAAACTACAGTTTAGATATAGGAGATTGATTCATGATCCAATCAGTTCATCACAATCATGATTTCGAAAAGCGTGAGTCGAACTGGAGATGCAATCGTTTACGTTACTTTTCGTATGTATTTGTAAGACATTGTATCAACAATGCGCTTAAATCTTGTCTCTCCAAAAACTACCTTTTCTTTTGCATTACAACAAACTTTCTCGACATTTTCTATTCCAATTTTTTTACTCCTGTCTTCTTTAGACTCAGTTGCAGTATCGACATTGCATATATTCTGTGGCTCTTAAATGCGGTCTCTCACTCGTTCTTGTAGTAAGTACTACACAAACCTCCACTTCTTCTCATCTTATAACTTGCTTTGGTCGTAACTCTGAACGCTTCTGACGTTACAGTTCCTTTCAAGCCTGAACTAAATTCCATTGCGACAACCATTTCCCATATGTTCCTTTGCATGACTTCTGCCTTTTCTAGCCAGTACACTGGATCTCCTTCCTGTGTCTTGTACACCGACCCAAGATCCACCGAGACAACTCGACATCTTAGGTCATTTTTGAGAATATTTACATCTAGTTCAACTGGACCTATAGGTTCAAAAACGTGTGTTACAT
>OFEO01000059.1_pt1 | contig 11343 bp, 1 predicted proteins | sample 1521061 | NCBI WGS metagenome assembly OFEO01 (sample SAMN04272335, study PRJEB24112) | coral metagenome | biome: Coral reef; feature: Shallow seawater; material: Coral tissue | host: Coral | place: China: South China Sea | collected 2014 | reverse complement strand
ATACCCTAGGGGGTCTATATAAACACTGTCCTTTACAACACTCACGCTGACAAAACTGGGCAAAATTGACCCTTCTCTTGCTAAAGCTGTCCCAATGATCTGTCCGCTCTGTACACTGCTAACATTTAAGGGTTGAAGATGAGATATCGTCACAATATTACCGGTCCATTCACTTTTAGGCCAGCCAGTGATCTGAATGGAGTTATCCGTTGTTTTGACGTTACCAGATATCGGAGAATAAATAATCTGTGATTGATTTACAAGCAATTCAAGCCAGTGAGTTAATCTGAAACAGCCTTGCAACAACATTCCAGTGCACGGTTCTCTGACATTCCAGGCGCATGTCCCTGATCTAAGGCAATGTTCTCTACTGTTGATGTTTCTACAAGAGGGCTCTTTCTTGCTTTCGGATGCTACGGATCCAAAGAGACCACAGAAGCTTTGCAGTCCAGCTCTGTTTTTTGAAATGCGTAGCATTCTGGGAAACAGTTGATGAAAACGTGAATGTTCAGCTATACTTAAGCAAATGAGGCTCTTTTCGGGTTTCGGAATTGTTAGATGAAAATTGACAGCCACATCTGTTGCATTACTGATGAGTCCCTTATTTGCCGTTTGAATGTCAACTATACTGACATTTAGGAAAACAGATACGGATTGGAGAGTATCGTTTTGTCTTGCCATGTAGACGCAGCCCCTTTCAGAACAATCATTACCATAGTAACCTGATAGGCAATGGCATTCCCCATTTCTGCATATTCCTTTTCCACTACACCGAAGACCTTGGTTTGTGGGACAACTAGATGTACAGTTTCCATGATACCACTCTGATGGACTGCAGAAAGCTATTGCTCTTGGTCTTGCTGGTCCACCCTCAGCGCAGACTGGACGGTCTTCACTTTCTAAAGACCCACACCAACCACAGTGATCTTCAGATACACACTCTGAACATCTCTGACTGTGGTGACATGTCGTGGAACATGGCAGGCTAAGGATAGCTTGGTGTTGACTGCAACTGGCTAATTTCTCTTTAGAAAGACAAGCGTGGGAACTTTCACACCAAAAACAATTAGTTCCACCAAAAATACACTGTTGACAAGTGGGATAAACTCTGCAGGTGTCTTCATCGCCTGACCCCTTCTGAAATTCTGTTTCATTAAATGTCGACAGCAAAACTTCCAAAAAATAGCTTAGACAGAAATCTTTAATCGGACCAATAAAACCTTCCAGGTTCGAAGTTTGGTTTAAAAACGTGGAAGTGAATATCGCTGCATCCCAATTTCCATCGCTGTTTGGCATTTTCGAAAGATTATAGAATCTTCTGTATCTATTTTTCCAGCTGTACTGCAATTTTGGGTTTGATGGACAGAAGTAGTCAAATAGGATGTTTGAAAGCGTTTCACCTTCAGACACATTAGTCATCTTTAGCTTCGCACCTAAAATATACCCGTCAATGGCACTATTGATTCTTGAAATAGGAAGTCGCTCCTGACACAGTTCCCTTCTTGGCCTTGAAGTATTCCACGTGCTTGTAAACTCGTCGGTGCTTAGAAGTATAGACGTAATCCACGTGAAAGCTTCCAGAGGATTATTGATTTTCGGGAGGAAATGAGAGCTTTCAGTTCCATCGATGTGCCCTATCTGAGATGAAAGTATCCCCGCCAGAATAAAATCTATCTCAATGCGGATGTCAGAGATTCTGTATTGCCTATCAAGAGTATTTTCTCGCCTGAATTCCTTTTGAAATACTGAATAGGACACCGGGTAAAACAGTGATAAGTATTTCCAAATCAAGTTATACCGTCTGAGTTCGTTGCTGGATTCTGTTGAATGCAAAAGAGACCATGCCAGTGACGAAATTTCCATCGCCGTTTTCTCTAAAAATGTCTTTTCCAATGCTACGATATTACAGAACAAGCCATCACAGGAGGAGGATGAAATGTTTAGGACAAATGTTTGACTGTTTGCACTAACAAGATTGGAAGCAGTTATATTTATTACAAATGTTCCCGATCGCGGAAAATGATGGGTGACGGTCTCTGTAATATTATAAAGGGACGTGTTATCCCCAAAATCAATACTAAATGAAACATTTGTTCCGCTAGCTGATGGACTCAGATGAAGTGCACGGCAAGCTCTACGATCTCCACTTACATTAAGGGTGATATTCGTGACTGGAATTTGAACAGCCACTCTTTCACTTGCTGTGTCATTGCTGACATGGTTTTTGGCGAATATTCCTACATCGTAGACACCTGGCGAGTTGAAAGTATGAGAAGCAAAACCATATTGGCTGAATGCTAAGTCAAAGCTGTACTTGTACTGGACATTTGTCCCTGATAGTGCAAATGCAGAGAATAAAACCGCCTCTCCAACAGCTTTTGGACTGTCCGATATTATTGCAACACCCCGAATAGGCCTTTCACAGAAAGTGCCATTTCCTACCCATCCTTGCCTGCACACACATTTAAACAATTGTCCTTCTGGTCCCTTCCGAAGGCAAGTGGCATTCGGATGACAGTTATTTTCGCCCGTTACGCATTTACCCTTGCTAATAATATCATCAAGGAGAGCCCTTTTCTGTGCTTTTTCTTTGAAAGCTTTGTTTAGATTTCCAGTGGCTCGAACAGACTCTTTTCGTGCGGCATCTCGCAAGCCTCTCTTTAGTTGTTCCTCTTGCCGTGCTCTTTCCAACTCTCGTTCTTTTTGCCTTACTCGAGTTCTTTGATCACTTTGATCTTTTTGAAGCTTCCTTTTCTCCTCTTCTTGTACTCTTTTTTCATTCAAGAGGGCATCACGGCGATAAATTGACCGTTTCCCTAGACGTATTCTAATAGAGTTGAAAACTTTTACAACTTTACCAGCCAGATTACGAATGCCTTGTGCTATCTCACTGAATATTTTTTGAGCTAGTTCACCGATTTTTTTAACTGCTTCTTGTAATCGCTTTGAAATGTTTTCAAAGACTCTTCGTGCCTCTTTCGCAGCATTGTCGATATGGATCACATTTTTGACAGCTTGAGATAAGGCTTCTCCTGCTTCAGCAAGACGTTTACCTGCTTGCTTTGCAATCATTCCTACTTGTTCAACTGCTCTCCCAGCAACTTCTACTGCTTTGGAAGCCGCCTCTCTAGCAGCAGCAGCCGCTTCTGCAGCAGTTCTGCCTAATTTTTCGGCAGCCTCACTTATAGCCTTCGAGGCGTCAACCAGGTTATTGAGGAATTTGCCCAGTTCTTTAACCGGAAAATTCAGCCCTGCTTTAAGTAAGTCTTTTAAAAGCTTTGACGCATCATCAAGTAAATTGAAAACTCCCTCTACAAGTGCTCTCAGTATCTCAAGAGGATTCTTCCGGAATAGATCTTTTAGCAAAGCAGGAGCTTTATCCTTAATTAGATCCAACAAAAGCGAATGAACTCGGTCAGGCCTAGCGTCTCTTGTGTTAAATGTTAATGAGAGCTTGAATGTTATTCCCATGAAATGAAACGAGGCAGTCATTGTACTACGACCTGGAAATGAAATCTTCAAATCACAATCAAAGCCAGTATTTAACACAATTCTTCCAATGTCTACACCACCTACGCTTATTCTGCCAAGATCCACCTCTAAATGAAAGCGAAGTCTTGCTTGTGCTTGAACGTGAAAAGATAAACCATTTACAATGAGGTCAATATTCACGCTTGATCCCATGAACATAGCTGTGGCCTTTATAACTGATTTCAAGGGAGAAACCTGCATGTAAAGATGCGACTTGGACAACTGAACTCCCAGAAGATGGACAGCTGCATCGGCATCCAGAGCAAACGTAGGGCCAGGACTATAGACCTCCGCTTTAACCTTTCCACTCAATGCAAGTACGTCGAAAATATTGAATTTTAACTCCCCAGTTAGAGAAATCACATCTGTTGATACTCTCGCCTCGCCACTTAGTAAATCTTTATTAGAAAGTTTAACTTGGGCGTTTCCAAAGATCATCACTGGATTCGAAGGATCCTCCAACTGTATCCTTGTTTCAGCGGCTAAGCTAATTGATATCAGGCTTTTTATACCAACCTGCAGGTTCAAGGACAGGCTAGCATTACCAAAGTTCTTCAATCGAAATTTGGCGTCAATAGAGAGAAGACGTAAGTCCGCGGAAGCTATTACCAATGCGTCATCTCCACTTTCTGATAATGCATACGGCCAGATGTCATTGTTCTTCTTTAACTCGTTTGGAGTAGATGCTGCAAACTTAAGCAAAGTCCATCGGAAAGGGCCGATGTTAAAAGCAATGTCTAAAATACGATATCTCGGTGGCACAACCTGCAATAGCCATTTTAAGTCCCAAGTTTTAAAGAAGTTCATGTAGCCAACGTAAAATCTCTTCGCATCTATCGGTGGGACGTTCAGTTTGAGTTTTGCACCGCCACTAAACATAGGCAATTGGACCATGGTCTCCTCATTCCCGTGTGAAAGTTTCACGACAAGTGAAGTGCTGTTTTTAAAATCATCGAAAGAGAGTAGATAATTTTCATCTGTATAGAACTTTAAAAGTCGCACAAGTAGGGACCCAATCTCATTGTAATCAGGTCGTCGATGGTAGATTGTCACCTGGCCATACAGATTAATAAGCGTGGGATATTTAATGGCAAAGGGTGCTGCAAAAATCGGAATCGGAAAAGCGCCAACAATTATGAAGAAGCAATCTCTACAAATTATTCGTGTTTCCATTTCCCCTGCATTTGTAATAAAAGACTGTTTTGGAATGTTTGAGAGGAGTAGTAGCTGTTGAAGATCCCACAGGTATATTTCAGTACTTATATCCACATAAGGTACTCCAAAAGTCGAACCAATCGAGAATCTGCTTAACGAGACTGCAGCCAAATTAATCCCAGGCGTTACTGGTAGGATTACATTGACTGATTCACCATTCTGAACCTCTAGACTTAACGCTAAGGGGCCGTTCTCAGTCACTGATAGGGCCACACTTATTTCTTTGGGAAATTCCGGATTTCTGAATCGCTCCATGCCTTTTGGAAGGTTGTCTATGTTGCAGCCAATCCGACGTAGGTTGCCTATCACATCCAGAGGAGGCCAGAGGGGAATGTTTGCTTTCAACAGATCGTGGAGGAACGGAATGTTTCTAAAAAACTGTCTCAGGAACGGTAGCGTAAGCGGAATACATAGCCGTTCTAATCCCTGAATATCCATGATTGCTGAAAATCCATCTCTGGTGTATGCAAAGGTAGGCAGTTTAAGGTTGACCAAGGAATCTTCCTGACAAAGCCAGGTAAAATCGCAGGTGTACACCTCCTCATTTTTCGTACAGGGAATAATTTTGTCCAGAATTGGTATTGTCCTAAGTTTCAACGCCATTCCTGTCTTCTTTGTTATAACGACATCCATTGCTAATCTGTTCTTGAACACTTTAAAAGGCAAAAGTTTGTTAAGGGCGTCAAATCCAGTGATATCAAGAGCTATTCCAAGCACAGGCGTTTGTCTCGTACTAAATACAATCTTGGGATCAGAAAACTTGATGTTAAGATTGCAATCTACGCCAGCAAGTTTCTTGTCAAGTCCGACATCAAGTAATTTCTTTTTGATTGTTAATATAGCAGATCGTGATGTTACAGTAATCAATCCTCGGAGATCACTGAATTGTCTTTCAAGTGGAATACCAGTAAAGGAAGCTTTAATTGATGCCGTTAGCTGCCAATCTTTGTTCTTCTTAAGATCCAGGTCCAAGGTTTCAACAGCAAGAGTTGCTTTGAAAACATTTGACGGATCAGCCATCGGAAGCGGAAAACTAAACCCTACGTCAAACCCATGAAGATCGCAACGAATACTTGCATTCAAAACATTAAATTGAGGTTTACTGAATGTTACGCTCAGGCTCTTCAAAGTCACTGTTTTGAAGCGTAAGAAAGCAACAGGGACAGTTTTCAACAACTGATCGCCACCAATGAGACTTGCCAAGTCATAAATGCTTAATCGCTGCATGACGAGGTTTTCAATTTTAAGACGAACATAGCTGTTGTAAACTGAAAGCACCGTTGAAACGGTGGCCTTGCCAATTTGTAACTCAACAAAAACAGTTGCCTTTACCGTCTGTTGTATTGAATCAAAAGGATCTTTGACAAGCAGCTGTATGACTACGTGCTGAACTTTCATCTCCAAGGGAAGCCAGACGTCACTGAGGTTTGCTTCGAATGCACACGTTAAGTTGAATACTCTAAATCGAGGATTTGGGCTGAAAGCTGCTTTAAAGCGTTTTAATTCAAATTTGTTAGCTTTTGATAGAATATTACCGGGAAACAATGACTTCAGGTCAAAGCCTCCACCAGTCAATGCAACAATTTTTCCTGCTGACAGCGAAATGGATTTATCTGAGTGGATGTTAAGTTCCCAAGCGGACGAGGAGAGGTGTGGCATTATGAGGGTTCCGCGGGTCTGAATGACATTCGATCCGGTTCCAAGGGAGATGAGACATGCCAGCCGTCCAGCCACACTAACTCGAGAGGCTTTTTTAACGTTAACTTGCGCAGTTATGTCTTCTATTACCAACCATTTATTCATAAGTGTGACTTGGTCTTTAAGAGAAAATCCCAAGCTAAAACTTTGTACCTGCAGCTTTGTCAAAGGGAGTGATAATCGTAAGTTCAAGAAGTTCAAAGAAATCTTCAGTTTGTCAAGAACAGGTGGAAAGAGCTTTTCTAATAGGAAGCCACCAATCAACCTCTGTCCAACTTCTCTTAATGTAATTTCTGGTAGTTCTTGGAATCCTATTTTCATTTCAGGTAGGTCTGGCAGAGTCGGTGCAAAATGTATTTGAAAAGAAATAGGATGAGCTTTAAGGAGAAACATTCCCCGTAGGGTTGCTTGAAAGGCTTGTCCAGATTTTACATCCAAAGTGATGTTCTTGAGTGTTAGGAAGCCTTCTAAGTTCCAGTGCTTCAGGGCAGTTGCAGTCAAGTTCAACCCTGTTAAGCGTCCTGTGAGAGACTCAAAGTTCGCTTCAAGGGGCCAAAGGCGAACGTTTCCAATGATGTCTGAAATCGGCATCAGTAGTCCAGTGGGAATTACCTTTCCAACCAAAGGTAAAACAGCGATCTTTGAAAGATTAAAAATAACCGCACTTTTCAATGTTAATGTAATCTTTGGTCGATGGGAGTCTGGTATGTTGCATTCGAGTGGTAAAACAAGGCGCTGCTCATTGTCTACAAGCTCCAGGCTGCCACTTATGCTGAGTGTATAACTGGGGATGTCATTGAGGTCTTTTACGCGTAAATTCATTGAAGGGTCTATCAGCGAACAGCAAGATCGAAAAAAAGACCACGATTTTGAGATCTGTACTTCAAGAGCAAACGAATTCAAAGAGTCAAACTTGTTCGAGAGGGTAACTTCTGCAAACTGAACCAACGACGCATCTGTAATGTCTAGACCTAGGCGATTGGCTTCAGGTAATATTTTCAGCCCTGGGATCATCCTTTTTAATGCATCCTTGACCAGCTGATCTAGTCGAGTAGCGTTCACTGGCTTTACAAGAGAAAACACATGACCTGCGGGAGAGTTCTTCAGTTCTAGTTCCAAGTACGTGTATCCTAGTAAAAGAGATCCCCTTAACTTGAAACCTCCAGGGCTCATAATTATTGTTGCGTTTAAAATTGAGAGAGCTCCAATCCCACCAAGGTCCCAAGACATACTGCAAACCGCTCTAAATTCATTGATTTCGTACACTGTCATTTTTTCATCGAAGGATATCTTCAGCTTTTCAATAACTAACTCCGGAAGAAACGATTCGAGGATTTGTGGAAATTTGCTTGAAATAGCATTGACCAGCATTCCAGTAACCTGCTTAAATGAGACGCGAGGTGCCCTATTTGCAGGTAGACTGACTGTAAGGGTTTGGTTTGGTGTTGAGGGGATGTTCATTTCAAATGGTATGCTAGTATTTCCACCTACCAAAACCATCTCTCCTCCGATGAATGCAGCAAAAGATTTTCCTACGTCGATGTCAATCGAAAGAAATACATTGGCCACATGAAAGAATTCACCGAGTAATTCCCACGAGTATTTCCGAAGGGCTCCTGTGAATGTAGCTTTCCTGAAAGAAAGGTCCTTTGCTAAATAGAACGATGCCTTTTGAAGGGAAAAACCATGCACGCCTGAGAGTTTAGTTCTCACCAGACCGTTCAAATTTTGCTGAAGTTTCGCATTACCATAAAAAGTTCGATGAACATTATTGACAAAGAACGAAATATTGTTGATGTCTGCAGGTTTGAAAAGCTCAATCAAGGCACCTTGAGACGACGGTGGCCATTCAAGTTGGCAATGCAAGCTCAAATTTCCGAGGATTACGTCTCCACTTATTAGGGTGTGATTTGGTGTGTACATCATTTTTAGGTTTCCAAGATAATAAAATGAGAAGTTCCATTTTGTCTTCGATGGGACCTCTATGCGAAACTCGGATATCTGGAAAGAACCGGTTAAAGTTGCAGGAAACTGTAATGTCAGCTTTCTGAGCATGACATCTGTCAGTATTGTCTTTGAAAAGGAGGGAAATACGCTACTCACTCCTCCAAGTTTCAACAGGTTGCTGAAATGTAATTGCATTTTCTCTCCATCCTGAAGAGATAGCGATAACGACGCCGCTTTTGTTGGAATTTCAATCACGAAGGGAAAAGCGAGGAGGGTTGGATGTCCGATGAGCGCTTGACCAAAAACTTCTCCTTTTATTTCAGCCAAGAATGAACCTGGCGGATTGATGACAGTCACGCTTAACGACGAGTTCTCCAGTTTTGTCGGTAATGATGCTTGATCAAAAATGTTCCAATCTGCAGGCAGTCTAGCAAGGATGATCATTTTGGCTAGCTCCAGCTTTGGCTGCAATCTGTATTTTATTTTCAACAAGTCAAGGCCAAATAAAGATGATGATAGGTTCATACGCATAAAGTTAGTGTCTGGTCGACGGTCGTTTCCTTCGTTAACACAAGAAAGAAAAGCTTCGATGCCAATTGACAAATTTCTGTGTTTTTCTGCCTCTAAGGTCAGATGCTGGCCGGTATCCTTCAGCATAACAACTCTTAGCTGTTGTCCACAGATTTCAATGACTGCTCGAAATGAGTCTTGCACTTGTGACAATTCGAATGTGGCATTAGTGATAATTATTTTTCCTATAATTGTAAATGGCCTGACCGAGATAGTTGTGACGTTAATTATGGCGATGTTGGAAAATCCAGGAGCCACATGCAAAATGAAGGTGGGGACTGTGATGGTCTGAGAAATGTCAGCAATTGCTTTCAGGTTGTCTCTAACACCGGCCACAGTGGAAAATAAGGGCGCCAAAGAATTGAAGTCGACAACAGCAGTTTCATTTGAGGCGTGGATTTGCAAAGAATCATCGGGGTGTTTCGGAAAGAAAAGTTGAATGGGCAACCCTACGCTTTTTGAACTAGAAACTGCTTGATTCAGTGCAGCGATAAATCCTTTGGCTTGCACTTCAAATGTTTGGTGTGTAAATCCAAGTTGTATAATGAGTTTTGGCTGGACAACTTTAAACTGGAACTTGTTAAAGGCATCCCATCCAGGAATACGAAAAACTATTTGAATTGATGACACGTTTCCTTCATCGAACGATATAAGGAAAGTTTCAATGGAAAAGCCAAAGTTTCCGACTCCAACCAAATGAAAAGGTGGTAGAGAACCATTGATGCCTACCTGATGGGTGAGGCTTCCGGCGAAATCACTAATGTCAGGAACCGGGAAGCTCTTGTTGGTAGGCATCTGTATAGTTCCACCTGTGTTCAGAGGCCATGAAAACTGGACAGGGATGTTTAGGCGTCCAATCGTTGCGTCAGCATGTTGTACTAAGCTGTCATTCCAGCTGTTTACAAGGTCAATGTTTGCTATACGCAAGGCCTCCTTCACATCAAGTAGGGACCTAAACTGCTTTCGATAAGTGCAGAAACAACCACCAAGGCACCACACCTGAAGGGAAAAAACAAGCCATTGAAGCATTAAATGACTTACATTCAAAAGCTAATCTTCATTTTTACATAATTGTAATGTTGTAACTGTTTGGAAGTGACTGGATGTTTTCGTAGATTCATATTTTCGTTGATTTGATTCTTACGTTATTTACGTTTACATGTTCAGCAAGTTAAATGTTAGCAGTTAATACAAGAAGTAATACTTTTCATCAAAAAATGTCATCTAACTCTATTCCTTTTGCTCATGATGTAATTAATTTGGTGTACCTACTCGATTAGTTTACTAACTATTTAGGTGTCCCAAACTCTACACTGTGACAACATACTATCAAACTTCTTCTTCTTCTATTCTTGTTAAATAATATTGTAAAATCATTTTAACTTTATGTACATAATATTCTGTGTCAGTTTAAATTGAATTGAGTTAAATTGAATTAAATTCGACAAAGCCTTCGATTCATTCTATCGACCGCGGAATGCTCTGGAAGAGCTTGGGGCATTATGGTATCCCAGCTAAGATCGTGAGGATGACCAAGGTTCTGTACATGTATGATGGCTTTCAGGCCTTGGTATTGCATGAGGGAAGGATGGCCGAGCCGGCGTTTGAAATGAAGAATTGGGTACGACAAGGATGTCTACTCAGCCCCGTTCTCTTCCTAGTGACACTACTAGACTGGGTTACCGTGAGGCAAGCGTATGGTGAAAATGAGACTGGAATACAGTTCACCGCGTTTAAGAAGCTCGAAGATCTAAAGTTTGTTGAGGACCTTGTATTACTGAGCCAAAGTATTACCCACGCGCGACAGAAATTCCAGTCAGGGGATCGCGGGCATGAAGTGTGGGAGCAGATTAAACGGACACCGCAGAACCGAGTCCGATGGAGAAAACTGGTAGAGGCTCTATTCTCCGGTAGGAGTGAAGACAACTAACTAACTAAGCAATTTTTATGTTTGCCTTTCTGTTTTTTTTTTCCCATTGTTTGAGGGCAGTATAACGAAATCAATGTCTTTTACTTGTTGAACTGAAAAAGGTTAAGGTATTTTGAGGGTGTTGTCTTTTCTTTCCTGCTCCCGAGCCGAATTCCGCGTATTTTTTCTTTCTCTTGTGAATTTCCTGGAACGCTTATAATGCTCTTCTACGTCCTGGATATTCGCAGGGGTATACCGTACTTGAGTCAATTGATGGGTGTATGCCGCTGGTCTCTCAGAGCCCGCGAAACTCTTTCAAATTTCAATGAGGCAGTGCAGTTGTTCGACCTTATTTTCTCTGTTCAAAATTACATCCTCATAATAGTCAAATGCTACACCCCAGGGGTTTAGTTTTCAGGCCTCCAATAGAGTTGTGATGTTGTACTTGGAAGGTGTTAGAGCTTAGGTAGTGT
>OFEO01000058.1_pt1 | contig 11414 bp, 7 predicted proteins | sample 1521061 | NCBI WGS metagenome assembly OFEO01 (sample SAMN04272335, study PRJEB24112) | coral metagenome | biome: Coral reef; feature: Shallow seawater; material: Coral tissue | host: Coral | place: China: South China Sea | collected 2014 | reverse complement strand
TTTGATTCTGTAACATAGTCTATAAGATTATTATAGATTATCAGATTTGTCTTCACTCAATCTGTTGGCTTCTGCATGTCAATGAATACCTGTTATGTATGTTCCTTTGTTCCGTTATTTTACAGAGCAACAAGGATTCTTGAGCAGGACTTTCAGTAAATGGTTTGGATACTAGTGAGTATTTTCATTTAGGCTCAGATGTGAGTTTTGGCAGATTGCAACTTGCCCCTTTATGTCTCCCCACCCCCGTTCCTTACAACATAAAGTTAACGAGCGGACCACCTTCACTCAGTTTGTTGCTGTCGCGCTTCAAACCTCCAGAGACGGAGCGGAATTGAGGTACAAATGACCAATCAGAGCGCGATAAAATAACGAAATCAACCAACCATGCGTAAACCTTGGAATCGAACGTTTGCCAAGAAAAATGTAACATTGCAAATGAGGAATGGACACCTTTTTGAAACACACCAATGGTTTAAAAAAAAACCCGCAATCTCTCGCTCTCTATCTTTGACAGATGCCAATCAAACAGTTAATTATCGTGCCTTCTAATAAAAATGTGCGTTTTGATTTTCAGTTCAGTTTTGCTCTAGAATCTAATTGATCTATTCGTATAGGAAAAGAAATTAACAGTGATTTTCCTTTCTCTCCAGATCTGCTTCCTCGTTCACTCAAGTTTAAACAATTTTTTTTTTGTCTTTCAAAGTGATAGTGGCAATTCTTGCGAAATATTTTAATATGACAACTGTAAATCATATTACATTGTAGTTATTTACTTACAACCGTGACATTTCAAACCTAGCCGCCGATTCAGTCTAACAATTGTTTCCGTTATATCGACATGACCTGACTTACTTAAAGTCTTCCATTCCATTTCGTGCGTTTCACTAAGCTTACGCGGTGTTTGTTTGCAAATATGTTTGCTTAGCTTGTTCCATGATTTTCATAGACATCGCTTTAATGTTATCAGTTTTTTGCAAGTACCGTAAAATTCCGATTACAAACAGCCACCTGCCCCCTACCCCAACCTGCCCCCGCAGATTATTCTTCAGACAACCTCCCTTTCCGACACTTTTCGCCGTTTTAAAGGGGTAAGGAAAGGAGGGTGCAAAACGCCACAAAAAAGGCCTTCGTCAGAGAAATAAACTGCTTTCGATCTGAATAGCGACCCTCCATCAAATATTTTTCAGAAGCAAATACCCCACTGGAAAATAAGCCTTCTAAAAATACTTTTGGAAAAAAATATGCTCGGGGCAGGGTCGGAATTTTATGGTATGTTACAACCACTTTTATATACCAACGCTGTTTGAAACACATTGTTTTACCGGCTAGCGATTATGTCTTTAGAGTACTATGTAGAATAAGAGAAGGAATACTTCCCAGGCTTAGGATATCACCTAAGTCTGGGAGGTGAAAGATGAGGAATTATCATAACGATAAGACAGCCAATAGGCATTCCTTCTCTAATCTAACATAATCTCTTTATAAAGGTTACAAACCTCTGTGTACTTTTCAAAAAGTTTTTCTCGTGGCGAGTTTCACACACTGTTTCACAGCTCTCGCAGCGAAACAGCTAATTACCCGGCTGAATGAGTATGAGAATTGAGTGCTAATATTTGCCCGGCATATATAAACGCGACAAAAAAAAAATTAATTAAGAAGATTTAATGCAACATGCATGTTAGTTAAGTGAAGGTGGATTAAACATTGAAATCCTGGAAATTGTGTTTTTCCTTATACCTGTCAGGGAGTAGCCCTGTATTTAGCAGCCGTATACTTGAGCTACGAAAGCAATCAAACTTTCACCTCCCGTTTTAAAACTTTGTAAGCTTCTTGACCCCAGCTTGTTGAATTAAGGGACAAAACCGTCTTCTACATTTGTTGCAGAAGGTTCCGATCGTTAACAACAGTGGCACTGTTGTTAACGATCATTTAAGCAATAGACAAGTTTCTAGGTTTTATAGGCTGATAAACCACGCGGGATGTTGGTAGAACACTCGAAGAATTCGTAAATCACGAGCCGCAGGCTAAGCGTGGTTTAGCAGCCTACAAACCACAGAAACTTGTGGTCTATTGCTTTTGCATAATAATTCAGAAGACGCGCGATTTTTCCATAGCTGATTGACCAATCAGAGCGCGCGCATTGATTTGGTTATTATATAAATAATATTTAACAATTAGATTATGAGCTCGAGATTGCTACGAGGTGATAGTTGATGAGGCCGAAGGCCGAATCTACTATCGCCTCATAGAAATCGAGAGCGAATTATCTAATTGTTTTAGTAGAATTCTAACAGATATAAGCATAAATAATGGTTTCTAGTTATTTTTCTACGCATTATTGAACTTTACGCTTTAACAAAAGCGCACGTATTGAATTGTCATTGGTAAATTTGCAGTTGATTACGCGCGCGCACCCGCTTGTTCAATAATTTCAAGTCTTTTTTAAATCAAGAAACCGTCAATGTCTTTCTTTTAGTCTTCTCAGGAATATAATCATTCATTTACATCTAAACTTTCTTCCAAAACTTCGGAAAAACGATAAAAACGTCGCATTTCGTGGACGACCGACAGCTACTGCACTCTAATGGCTGATTGTATACGAGTAGCTTAATATACTAGTAGAATTCTACTAAAACTCGATAGAAACACGGTACATGTTTTCTATTTCTTAAATATTAGTCATGGTAATTTAAAAAGATTTAATAAAATTCTGTATCTTTCAATTGACTTAACTATGAATGAAGGTGATTCTAATTTTAATCGCACAACCAGTAAAAATACCCCATTTTAAGAGCTTGTTGACTCGTAAACAAGCTCGGTGACTCCATTGTTTTGTGCATGTTTTTAAATATCGAATGTTAATTACGGGGAGTTTGAAAAAAAATTCATAGTATAACAATTTCAAGGGACTGCCTCAGGGAATTACCTCAGGGGCCATGGTAGACGTCACCATCCACTGGTCATCGCACAATACTCATTGATGAAGAAAAACTTTGTTTCGTCACTGATTTCAAAGTATCAACCAGTAAGAAAACCACTCTTAAACAAGAGGTATATGGCACTAGCTGGTAATAGCCGGTACGATTTATTTCACAAAAGGCACGTCACAACAAGCTGGCAGTACTCAATTCAGTGATTCAATGTGGAAGAATTGACGTTAAACAATTCTTAATAATGGAAAGTGAGTGCCGTGCTTGCAAAGCTCAGAATTAACTTTTTCCCAGCTATAAATTGAGTTGCAGAAAGGTGGATTGCCAAACACATTTCACTTCGACAAGTCTTAGGCCCTGTTCAGACGTCGTGCTTCTGCTGTGCCGAACTAAATTCAGGAATTGAGCTAGACAATATCACGGCAGAAGCACGACGTCTGAATCAAACTTTTGAATTGCGTTCGGCAAGCAATTAACTTCGACAAGCTCTGCCGTGCTACACGACTCTAGCGCGGCAGCGATTCAAACGTCGTGCTTCTGCTGCGCTAAATAAAATTCATAAATTATATTAAGGCGGGGGTAAACATGAATTTAAGTGAAATTTTGGTAAGTTTAAAGAGAGATTGAAAGGGGAAAAAAAGGTTATGACCGCCACCACACAGTTGCCTGACCCCACAATGGCACCCCAGGCTGTTGGGCAACTGTTTGGTGCGTATCTACCTATTTTAAATTCAAACTCCAATTTTAAAACAACACCAACTCTTCAAAATTTCCTATTTCCATAAATTTTACTTAATCCTTTGAGAAAAACTATTTATCTCCAAATATACGGAAAAATCACCAAAAAACTTACAAAACGGCCCAAAACATAGATATGTGAAATGAGCATAGAGATTCTTGATTGCTTGAAACGTAAACGAGATATTTGCATTAAAAACATAAGACCCAGCCAAAATACGGCTTTCATGTGGATCCCCGCCTTAATGTATTTTGGCGAGATTGCGTACCCACGGGTAGTTAGGAGGAGAATTGTTTTGAGGTATCAGTTAATCCTGAATTTGGTTCGACTCTGTCACGACGTCTGAATCAAATTTGTTTTCCTGCCATGCTACAGTCGAACCTAATGGCAATTTAGTTCGGCACGACAGAACCACGACGTCTGAAACGGCCTCATGAAATGTAAACTTTCGGAAATATTTTAATGCACCTATCAATGTTCAGCTGCTGGGGGAGGGGACCCGGGCATAGGCGAGGGATTTGAACTCAGATCAGTTTTTCTGTTCAAATGCCCGGCCCCAGGGAAGTCATCGCGGGTCAAAAAAGTGCAAATTCCTCACTCCAGTGTTATTATTGCTGCTCAAAGGAAGTCAAATAATGATCAAAAGTCCCTCCCAAGGGCAGACTTGTAACGTCAAATCCCCCTCCTATGCCCGGCCTCCCCCCACCTCAAGCGGCTTAACATTGATAGGTGCGTAAGGTTTTCGCGCGAGTACTGTTCTTGAGAACTGTCGAGTTATGGAAATAAGGAGTGACTAGCTCATTGTCCATAGCATTAAAATAATTTCACACTATATTGTTTCGTAAATAAATAAAGGGAAATGAATTCCGCTCTGGCGGGAAACAACTTGCTATTTGGTTCGGTATCCTTTGGACGAAATTACAGTATAAGATAACCGCTACATGCATGTATCATATTCATGATACAAATGACTTCGACATTTGACATGTCCGCTCCACTTACTGGGAAGAAAATCTTCCGTTTTTCCTTAAAAAAAGGCTTGTACTCCCTGTTCAACAGAAATTCTTGTCATATGCACAATAATGACCCCCCTGTAATGCTTTATGCCCGATGCTGCCTTAAAGAATTGGTTCATGCTTAGCGTGCGTATATCGAGTTATGGATGCACGCGGGAAGTTTGGAGAGCACGAAAGAAGCGCAAGAGTTGCTCGAGGCGATAGTCGAGAGCAACTCTAGCTTCTTGAGTGCTCTCCAAACTTCCCAAGTGCTCCCATAACTTGATATACGCACAGCTAAAAGCATGAACCAATTGTTTTATAACATGGCGAAAACATATTGGGTGCTAAAACATGTTTTAATTGTGTTTAACTGCAAAGTTCTCACAATGCACGGTGAAGAGGAACAATGGTAATTAGGACCCTAAAACGCCACAATCAGTTGAACGAAAACGTTTAACCTGGTTTCTCAAATTAGCAACTGAACTGAACGCGTCGGAAATCAGGTTTGCAGCTGAAATGAGATTGCACACGTCATTTTATTGAGCACGGCCGTGCGTACATTAAGATTTTGTTCATGATTTTTGTTCACGATTAGATAGGACTAGCGCGCGCGCTATGTCATAATAAGCTTTAACACGTGTGTCCGCACAGGCGGGTATGAGATAGAACAAATTTTGATTTACGGCGCGCGGTTGAGTAGGAAAAATTTGAAAAAAAAAACTTAAATAAACCACAAAATAGCTCCAAATTAGTCTTTTGTTTTACGATCTATTTATAGAGTCGAGAACAAATACATTTAGAATGTTGAAAACCGCTGAAAAGTGTCTTTTTATTTCTAAAATCAAATTCAGGCTATCGTGGACAAAAGATTCATGTCCACGACTGTAGTTCTCTACCAAACGACTGCTCTTGCACACTTTAACCGTAACCTGTCTATAACTAAGCTGAACTGAAACGACTTGAACTTCTGTTTCGTTGTCCTCAAGGCTCAATAATACTATTCCACAATACTTGTGAAGTGTAACTAATTCGAAGTATCAATCACGATAAATATGAGTTGATTGTGCAGGAAACCTACTCAGTTTGTTTGCACTAACTTAAGCAGAATCAGGCAAATGAAGTATTTAATATCTACTTTTGGTGGAGCTATACTTTACCCTTAGAAAACACGAACACTATAATACAAATATATCTAATTAATACTACAATACAAAAGTGGAAATGATAAATTTGACGGTTAGATTTCCACTGTCGATGTCTTTTGTGTCAACATCTCCAATGATGGCACCCTCCTTGTATGTGGCCACTGGTACCACCACAACTTTCTCATTCAAGTCACCTGGCATCAAGATGATCCTGCGTAATAAAAGATAGTTTTAGTCCGAATTACAAAGGAAATTGTATGCCTGTCTCCCTTCCCTCTAGCCCTAGATGATAATTTGTTTATTTTCCACCCAACCGAGGTACTTCTATGTGTTTACTTTACCTGATCTCTGCATTTACAAGATTTACTGCTGACTCCAGCTGGAGGGAGACTCTTCGCTTGTCTAACACTCCTCTCCACCTCGTTTTTTCCACGGAATGAAAAGTTGGACTGGCCAACGGTTTGGAGGGTCTTTGTAAAGCCTGTTCTTCAACCTCCCATCTGAATGAGGCTGTAGCTGTTTCAGCCATCGAGAATACGTTCGTTGAGCCAGTATTCTGTTAAACATATTTTGAAAACCCGTAAGTTGAAGCCTTTTGTACATTTCACTTCCTGTTACTATGATATTTTGGCCACAGTTCTGTACGATTGCGAGTGAGAACTCGTAGTTAATTGTCATTTCTTCAGTAAGATGGACAAAACAACGTTTCGTCTACTGAACGGTATAAATCTTTAAAAAACTTTAGAATTATGTTAACACCCAAGGGCTATTAGGCAACATGTGCAACATAACTTACTCAATTTTCCTGATATGTGCAAATTCAAGCTTGTTTTTCCTCTATGTCATTTGTCTACAAAACGGTTTTCCTTAGATTGTATTATCTAGCAGATGGATGATTTTTTTTAAAACTAAATTACTTGTATAAAAGCACCTTATTATGAATCATTTGCCGCAATCGCTGTATTTCTCCCTCGTTTTGCACAGCATGGCTTAGTGCATATGCACGCATGTGTTCATCCCTTTCCCTCCTCCGAAACAATTTCTTGCAGCCTGGTACTCTGCACTTTTCTGCCTTCTCGGGACACTCACTCATGTGCATGGTAACGTGGCACCTGACATACACAATGGAAAGGAAAGACCAGCATATGAAATTGAATCTATTTGATACACTGCTTCATGTTATTAGGGATCTTAGTTATAGAAGACAGGTATGTGACCAGGAATCGTTGCTAGAAATTACTTAGGAAGGGGAAGAGATCAAACTCCAGAATGGAGGTTTTGATCCACATTGATCCAGAAGGCAGAAGCACTATTAAAGTAATATTTTAAACTTACATCAATATTTCTGTTCCGCATCCAATTGGGCAGAGAACACTGGCATACATGCATCCATGCTGTGACATCGCTTCTCTCTCTACCTTCTTTCCACAATCTGGGCAGTCAACTTTGCCTTTTGCGCATAATGGCAAGTGTCCAGGAATGTTTTCTCGCTCACACCTGAATGCGCAACCATTGGGACAAGACACGACACATTTGCCACAATCGTTCCCGTGCTTCTTGGCATCTGGGAACTTCCCCTTCCAAAGGCAACCCTTGTTAGCGCAGGTTACTTCTAAATTGTTGGTTAATTTACGCATGGCGACATTTATTGTCAGCTCATCTTTTCCAAATTGATGGCGACATTCAGCGCAAAGGCCTTTGGTCCTCCCACTTTGCTGCTGTGTGGCTATGATTTTTTCGTAGCAGTCGAAGCACCCCGAATGCCCACATCGTAGCGTCACCGGTTTCAACATTATTCCTGTGCTGGAGAAACCAAGAGAAACCATGCAATCAATTTGAATCTCTCACTCAATGAACTGTATTTGTTAGTCACACGCTGCACATTTTCAGAGCACTTGCACGATAAATTTGGACTCAACCGTTTACCGCCTCGATCTGATCTAGTCGCGTGAGATTGACCTCAAGTTTCAGAGTAGCATACAGGGGGAGATGGACGGAGGAGGACAGCGAGAGGAGAACGCGCGATAGGAACTTTCAAGGCCCCCTCCGTCCCCCCCCCCCCCCCCTGCCGACGCCTTTCAGGCAAGTTAGTTTTAAATTCAACATTGGAGGGTAAAGATGGTGGGGGGGAAGGGTGTAGTTCACAAGTCACGGAAATAAGAAGTTCTTTCACAAATATTACCGAAAAAAGAAAAAAAGACAGCTGAAAAGGCTTTTCTCAGAAAACAAGGAGAGTGTAACATACAAGAGAGTGTAACATGCCATAATATTTTGTCAAAAGGAAAGCATTGTTAGATTTTTTAAAACTATCCTTTCACTTTGCGTTCTATGGTGATGAAAAAAAGAAATCGAAAACCAGAGTAAACCACGTTGTCACAACTAGGGGATCAACCGTCCTGTCACGGTCACGCAATATCATTAATTACACAGTAAGGGATCAGTGTCGAAACTAAGAGACATATATAGTAACAATTCACAGTGAAAGACAAATCAAATATGATTGCAAAAAGACGCTTTGCGCCTACTGTGGAAATCACATTTCACGAGGAGAAAACTCCGATCTGGACTGTTCACAGTCCCCTATTTTTCCGTGAGAGCAAGCAAATATACACGCAAACAAATTATTTCTCTGAGTTCTGCACGTATTTTTCTTGGGGCTACGGACAGACTGAACAATACTTAGTTAAAATTTATAAAGTATTACCTTATTATAAGGTTTTCAAGATGTTTACGTCTTGTTCAGTCCGCCTGTAATTCTAGGATGAATACGCGCAGAAATAATTTGCTTGCGTGTAGATTTGCTTGCTCTCGGAGTCATTCATGCAGGCGAATGAAATGATTGACGTCCACCTATGCTCCGGTTTTGGCTTAGATTTTTTTTTGCGTTGAAGGTCGCGTGTGATTGAGAACCGCTGTAAAATCAATGAACAGTTTTGATTTTTAACTGCAAACTGTGATTAAAAGGGAGATTTCACACAAATTCCAGGGCTTGCCAGGGGTGCCTGCAATAGTTTTCTCACATTTTTTGCCTGGGTTATGTTATGCTTAACGCGATTTGCGGTTTTCGAGCGAAGGAAAATACATAAAAAAGAGTTCGACTTACCACATGGTACATTCCAACTCTTGAGAAATAAATTGGAAAGCCATTTCAAACTTCGTGTAGAGAGAGGGTACGATCGCAAGTAAGTGTTAGTGGTACATCCACAACCAGTCTGTCGAAGTCTGAGAATAGGCGAGACCTTTGTATACTCACGCAGCGCCGCAAACACGTAATTGGTTTTTAACAGTATAGTTAGTGTTTATAGCAGTAAACATATGATTTTATATGGCGTCATGCCACAGTGGCAGAAATACTACAACTCTGCTTTTCGAAGAACTTCTAGTTTTTGTCAGTATTAGTGTAGGTTGTGGAGAATTTATGAAGCAATTTTGGTCCATTATTTTAACCCGTTTTTTGAACAAAATGTTTTGGTGAGATGTGTTAAAAAAATTTAATGGGTAACAGATTTTACACACTGCAAACACGTGATTCTTTGAATCAATGTCTTTGAGGGGGCTCTTTCGTCTCGACCGTAACTTTTAGTGCGCTGAATAGAACCGAAAATATAATATCTCGATCTAAACTTTGATTGGGTTGATGTATGTTTCATTTACGGCTTTTGATCTTTTGGACAGAAGGAAACGTTTACCTCCAGTCCCCCGCCCCAACCCTCATCCCTGGAAGTAGAAAGAACAGAAGTCTATTGTTTTATGCTTTGAAGAAAACCAGAGCTCTATTGTTTTGTACTCAGCATGAAAAACCCCGGCACAACCACGTAGCTGTTCTGTACTGTGCGATCTGCCCGGATACTGTCATGGACGATAGAAACAACTCTGAATCCAGTAATGTCGTCAAGCAAAGCAAACGTGCATTGACGAGGACGTTTGTCCATCTTAACGAGAAACTGAATGCTGCTCCTTCGCAGTCTTCGAAAGCGTGGAAGGCGCTACAAGATGACGGAAGAGTGGCTGATGTCGCTTTCACCAAAGGCCACTCTGCCGCCGACATCGGGCGGCTTCTTTTAGCAAGCTTCCCTTCGTTATTGGGAGGCGATTTGAAAAGGTAAGCCTATTCATAGTTTATCTGCCCTTTAATGGCAAAATTGGACTGAATACGCTATAAGTTAACGCACTGGGGCTTTTATTTCTAAATCCTGGTATTGGACTACTCGTCTACTACTTTTAATTCTCTTCTTCTGTGGGCTGAATTTCGTTCATGTTAAGCCATAGACGTCAGTCCTTCGAGGTTGTAGCGTATCGGCACTCTCGTGATTCTCGCGCGTTGCAGAGCGCACCACAGCGCGGGACAAACTGTCTTACAATTACATCTTACCAGTACATTACGTTCAATGCTTAACAAATAAAGAAGCCTAAGCCGTGTATTACACTGTAATAAAACACGATGGTCATTTGAGAACACGAGGGAAATGAAGAAAACACGAACCGCAGGCGAGTGTTTTCTACATTTCCCGAGTGTTCTCAAATGACCGGAGTGTCTTATCACAGTGCAATACACGGCTTAGGCTTCTTTATTTGCTTTAATATATAGATTTACACGCGCAAAACAATAAAACACGCTTTTTCTATGTTTTATTCTCTGATAAAACATAGGTTTTTGACCAATCAGAGCGCGCGTGGAGTCCACTCTATGCTATATTACAAATTCAGCCGCTATCACTGTGAAGCATCCTATCCAGGGGGGAGTAGAAATAGTCCTAGTCGCTTAATGTTACTGAACGCAGGATAAGCTCTGGCATATAGTACATGCAGACATACAGTACTTGAGTACATGACACACTCCATTTATTTCACCTCTTCATTTCCACTAGAATCTCTCCTTGTGGTCCTTTTTTCAGTAACCTGTAAGAACAACCACATACTGGCCGATCTAAGCAAAAGATTATCTAAATTGACAATGATGTATTGTATCTGGCATTAGTTTTAATTTGACAAGAGAAGAAACTTCCTGACCTACTAACCAGTCAATCACGTCCATCACAGACAAAAGTTATCAGTCAATGCCGCCTTAAGCTCATCTGATTACACTGTTTACCGAGCATACTACATCGTTATCTGGTTACTCTATTTGGGAACACCTGTGGTAATTATACTTACCCCATTTGAGTCAACAATAGTTACACTTGAAAAAGATGTAGATGATGAAAAACGTGGAACACGTTGTGGCATTTGGCCTTCATCTTTAGGAGCCAAAATTCCATCCAAGCTGCGAGTTCCCGTTTTGACTTCATTGTCAAGGTCTTTGAGAAAATGAATGTAGAGGAAAGGGACAAAAAGAGGACAAAACAAAGTAGGTCAATGATAAGACAAACATGATAGAAAATAGGTCCGCAGTTTGTACTTGTGGCTTATGCTTAGTTTTATTCCATTTGGTTGGAGTTTGTTTTTGAAAGTCAGTATGTGCTAGTTTAATTATCAAAAGTGAGTAATAAAATCACTGCAAAGGTAAAGATCTTAATTTGAAATTTTGAGGCATTGTACTTGTGGTAGAAAACTTGTGGCCCCTTGGTTGCATCCTGGAAGTAAAACAAAACAAGAGAGA
>OFEO01000057.1_pt1 | contig 11420 bp, 6 predicted proteins | sample 1521061 | NCBI WGS metagenome assembly OFEO01 (sample SAMN04272335, study PRJEB24112) | coral metagenome | biome: Coral reef; feature: Shallow seawater; material: Coral tissue | host: Coral | place: China: South China Sea | collected 2014 | reverse complement strand
GGACTACCTTTTCAGAAGTTCCACTTTTTCCGGAAATTTTCCAGTGGAACAAACCAAAAAATCATGTTCCATTTACAACCCAACCGGAATTTCCGGAATCTCTTGGTAAATGGAAAACACCCATTAACTACTGTCAACGAACTTGACACCAAATATTCCCCTGAATTAGCCTCCATTCTAAGGTTGTGTAATCCCAGTCGACTACCGAGATTACAAATAAGGCCTATCCATTCTTTTTCCGCTCCATTCAACGGCCTGGGAGCGAGGTATAGTACAATGACGCCCAAAAACAGAAAATGTTTGTTGATTGTTCATTAATATTAATACTTGAATGCTCTTCATTCTGGCTCGCAGCTTGTAACCAAATTTCAGTGCTTGCAGTAATTAAAGGCCATGTTTAACCTTTTCTTTTCGACCACTTCGATGTATATCGGGCATTAACTTGATTCTTGCTTATCGGTTGACTCCTGTTGTTAACTGATGGATACACACAGGTGTCTGAAATTGCTGCAACATTGTAGACTTTTCTTTACCTGTTTTAAATGGAAGAACAGAATGAAAGTAAACTTCTTGGTATTTGATAAATAGTAACTACTTTACAAAACTGCTAGCCGTGAGTAGTACGGAACTTTAACACTGCTACCCTATATTTTCATGGTGTTTTTATTTATATAACTACCCAAAACAGGTGTTTAGGGCTGGCAGGGTTAAATTTCATGTATGAAACCCCAGAAAAAATAAGTTACGGCGTTAAGAATTTCGTATGCAGCGAGCAAAGTCATAATGTGTTAAGTTTTACACAATTTTTAAATGATGCCATTCACCTTTCTTAGTAAACGTAATATATTTAAGCAATTTTCTTAGCAGCTTGGTTTTCCCCTCGTTAAACGTAAACAGTAAGCGGTCCCCGTCATTGGTCCATGCATAATTAAATAACACATTTTCAGTTAACACCACGCGTGCAGCAGTCGTTTTTTATTCACTTGTACAAATATTGGTGTGGCGTCTTGTACTTTCAGCGTGTGATAATTTCACGTGACATGACTCTTTTTCATCTCAGTTTGCGTGTTCTTTTTCAAAAACGTTTCGTTATTCCAGTGCGTTGACAGATTGTTTTGATTATTTTAGCGGGTCGGCTAATCCGAAATACGACAATTATTGCATGGCATTTCTAGTGCATCAACCATTAACAGGTATGTATAAAGTATTCCTTGAGATTTATGGCTGTCACGGAAGGTGTTCAAAGTTCAACACTGAAAATAACAAGTTCAATTGAATAGTTTTAGCAATTGCTGTAGAGTCTGACAGTGCCTCTAAATTATTTTTGCTTCTTTTCAAAATAACTCTTTTCATTGTTTGGTCATAGGACGATATGAGTTTATAGTTTATATGTTATTGTTTACTTAAGCGTCGTGGTCAAATTAGACGTTAGAAAGTTTTAAAATTTTTAATACTTAAAATTTTACTTTAACTCACTCTCCACTATAACGGTTAAATAAAATGATTAAACGTTTCGCTAGATTTACAACAATTAATGCTTAACAAGTAGAACGGTATCAATATATTAAACTGCTAAAAGAAAGCTTTTCCACCAAAGTCGATGATTCACAAAAACAGTGTTTTGCCAATCGACATTTTGTGCGTAACAGTTCTGGAATGAAGCATTTCGCGCCATCTCTTTCGCGTCAATATCAGCCATATATCCCAACTTGTGCGATAAATACTGTAATGATATTCTGCTTGTATATGCATCTAAGCTGTCATTCACTCATAACAAGACCACTAACCTTTGAATGGCTTTTGAATTTTCGCGACCCTGATTGGTTGTTGAAACAAAACCATTTGACTTTGCGCGCCCTGAGGGCAGACTGAAATCAATTAGTTTCTGTTTATTGTGCGGCGCTGATCATGATTCAGCGCGTTGTGTCATAAACTATGTACGAATTTAAATTTTAACGGAATACCGAGCGAAAGAAACCGACTCTAGGACAAAAGTGTTTCTCGTGGCGTGGTAATTGAACTTTCCGAGACCTTTTTGTGAGTAATCGAACCTTTTTATAGAGGCGTGCGTGTGAAAGTGCGCAAGACGGGAAGACTGGCTTGGGGTAAATATTTGAAACACGTTTATCAGGTGTTAACAGTAAATTCTCTATTTATCCAGTTTAGCACAGTGTAAAATTGACTCTATTGCGCAAGCAAGATGTCGGATGATGATTCTCACGTAGTTTCGCCTGGAGCCTTCCCAAACGGACTTTACACTTTTGCTATCGATGACTTCTCTTCTGACACAGAAATTGCAAAGCTTCAAAGAGAGAACGGCATGATAAAGGTAATGGTTAGGTATCTTGACAGCTCCGGTCAAAGAACCTATATAATTAATAAAAAAACAACAACAACTCAGCCGCAAAGAGACGACAGCTATGTACATTTTCGCCTATAATATCTAACTCAGTCTTCAATTGATACAATAATTTTATTTTTAATACTAGAATTGTTTTATTCACTTTTATGTAGTATCTATGGAAGGACTCTTCCTACTCACTGAGTTTCCGAAGTATATTTTGAGTCTCGGTTCTTCATAGAGGAGACAATTGTTGAACGTGGACGTCATCTCACTTCCACCGACCCAGTATCGTTATAACAAGGTTTTGATATAAATACTTCTCTTTGACAAACTGAATGCTTTTTGAACTAAAACAATAATCTTGCATCCTTTGCCGTCTAATGTAATTTGTTCACAACTATTTAATGTTTAGGTAAAGTTTTCAGTGTTTACTCTATAATTCAACTTCAAAGTTCATAAAATCATATGTCAACTTTCAGGGCATTAAATGTTATATGAATAAGGACTATAAATAAGCTATAACTGCTCGTAAGGGATTAGATCTCTAAGCGCAATCTTGTTTTAATTCAGTATGAAATCCAAACGTCACTCGTTCTGATTTGTCATTAAAGCTTTAAGATTGCCGCTGTCTTTATTTTTCGGTCTTAAAACAAATTCAAACATTACGGGCTTCATTCAAGTGTAACCACTTGTGTCAATGGAAAACAAAGAAAGCCAAATAACAATGCAGGGTTTAATTTGCATATCGCGGGAACGGTCATGCATGCATAACGGTATCTGCCCTCGTACAGCAAGTTGCTGAACCTTGTAATGGGTTCTTTCAGATATTTAATATCTGTAGTTATTAGCTTAGAAACTATGAAATAATTCTCCATCTACGTGAGGTGATTGAATGAGTGATGTGATCAGGTGGGTCGTAAATCTTGCTGGTTTCGGACAGCTGTTGTGGCCCTTTTGTTTTCTCTAAGTGATTAACTCTTGATTCAAAATTTTGGACAACACGAAGCATAAGATGCATTGATTATCCTGCTTGAAAATTCTACTTTCACCCAGTGGTCAATTTCTGTACCGGTTGCATTTGAATTATTTAATTGCAATGTTTCGCCTTTTGCACCAAAATTGCGCCCGCTATACGTCCTTATTACTATGCAAAAATGATTAACTGGAGATTTAGTTTACTCTGGTTTGCTCAGTCTTGTACTAAATTCCAGGCGAGTGCACTTTTAATTGAAACGTTACAAAGGAATTCTGTTACATCGTGATACCGCGTCTATTAATCTTTTTAAAACCACTGAGCTAATCTTATCACCTGTTTCCCACGTGAAGATCTTCAAGGGAAACAGTAACAATATGTTAAGTAGGTCGCCAAGCTAGGCAATAATTATATTAACGATCCGATTATTAGTTTGCACAACACTGTTCTATCTCTTTCAAGACCACTCTAGGTAGCGACGACATCCTGTAGCACGGACCGTGCGCCTCATATGGAGCTCACTACCTCCATAAATCATTGTTGGAGGGGTTTTGGAGAGAGAAAGCGCGCTCGCTGTCTTCAAGTTTTTGTAATGACAATAGTTAGAACGACTGATCGATATCTGTATGTCGCCTTAAACTTTTAGACGATGTGTACTCTCATGCATCTAAGATCTGTAATCGTTTCGTTTTGTTTAAGGAATATTCAAGGCGAATAAGTGAAGAAAATATGAGGTGGGTATACATCGGACAGGTTACATGACGTACAGCTTCAACTGATAGGGGTTAGTTGGGCATAACACCACCCGTGCTACACATCGCGGCAACATGCTGCGCGAAGTTGAGTCCATACCTAGCGAGTTGTCAGTAGGGTGAAATTCGCCCTGAGTGGTAATACGCGATTGAAATTGAGAACAATTTTCAACTTGTATTCGAGACGAAGAGAAAATTTTCGCGCATTCTTGTGATTATTTTGTGCTGCATTCTTTTTATTTAGTCCACTACTTGATTCTAACAAGCAAATTCTCTTTATTAGCTTCAGTGCATCAGTTTATAAGAGTTTCGGAAGCAAAACGTAATCCCCCAGGTTATCAAGTCTTTTCTCGCGAACTATATTTCTGACATTGTATAGGCCTGTTTTTTATGGAGAAATTCTCTGCCGGATCATGCCCTTATTTTCACTCAGCATGGCATGTCCCGGTTGCTCCCTAACTAGATAATATAAGTTATTTTTTATAATTTCAGTTCCCCAACACATTACCAGAACGGCAACGGTGTAAAAGAACAGCTCTTTGAGGCGATGAAAAACCGTGACAATGCCGAACGAGAAATCAAAGCCCTTAAAATGCAGCTTAACATGGCGGAGGAAACACGTGACAGTGTGAGAAGGGATCTCATGGACTCTCATCGGAAAATACGAGAGTGCGAAGAAGCTAAGGAATCTCAACGAAAAGAAAACTTGGCACTCAGGAGGCAAATCAAAGACGAACAAATTGAAAAGGGATCTCTTCAAAAAACTTGCGATGAGCTGAGAGAGAAAGTGAAACAGACTGAGAGCGAGAGAGCTGAAACGAGGCGCGCCCTTGATGATCTTGAGAACAAGTTCCGAGTGTGCGACGATAGCCGCGCGAGCATCACCGGCGAGGCCAACGATCTTCGTAGCCGACTGAACGAGTTGGAGGCGGAAAGAGCCGAGATCAGGCGAGAACTGCAAGAGGCGTTGCGTCAGGTGAAGATTCTGAGCAGTGAGTGTTTGCTCGGGAAAAGAGAAGTGTCTGATCTACAAGAAAGGTTAGCACACGAGGAAGCTTTGCGAGAAGAGAGCCGACATGAAGCTTACAACTTGAAGCAAAATATATTGCATGTTGATAGCGAGAAGGAGGAGGCAAAGCAAAATGCAGCCAAACTGCAACGGAGGTATGACTTTACCAAACGAAAGAGTAAATTGATTTAATCTACATTATTAGACAGAAACAGTAGTTTTTAAAACCACACCATCTACATACTCATAATCACCTCAACAGCTAGGACCTATTGCCGCAGCAGATCTGTTAAGGCTGCGGGTCCACTTCAATGTTGCTGAAACAGTTTTCCAGTTGGCGCTGCGATGTCGGATGCTTGGTACTAATCCTCTGTAAGGAAAAAGATGGTGACTGGTACATTTACCTATAATTCTTTGCGCACGAAAGCTCTAGAAGTGCCTATAAAAACGCAAAGAAAAATTGCAGGTTATTCAAACTCGACAAGAGCAGTGCTGTTAGTTTAGGAACGACTGCTGTTAATCCATATCTTTCTATATGCCTAGTGGGCTTAGTTTGGCTCGCAAGTTATTGTGGTAAAATGTACAACTGCCATCTTTTTTCCTTACGGTGCATTGCGGCTGCATGCAAACATTTCTTTGTTGCTTCAAAGCAACATCATTTTGATTGATATTTTAAACCAAAGAGTCATCTGCAATCAGTTGTAAAAAATTCAAGCTGCGCTTTGCTTTTCAGCTGAATACTAACTAATAGCAACTGCAATCTTTGAGAAATCGATTTCTCTTGTATTTTCTCTATAGGATCAAAGAAGCTGAAGACACGTTTGCCAGCCGAGAGAAAGACTATCAAGCTCAACTGGAGGAGTTCAAGCACTTCGAACAAAAGGCGAAAAACAAGATAGGAGAAATGGAGAATCTCTTGGAACAAACAACATTCGACAGGGAAAATTACAAGGCTCAATTATCTGGAAATGATGGAAGAATCAGTGCTCTGGAATCTCAAATCGCACGAATTGAAGCTGCGAAAAATGATTCCGAATTCAAGCTGTCAAGTCTTTATTCCATTCTTCGTAGATCTCTCGGTTTACGATCGCAGTCCCGACCTCCGACTCCAAACGAAGGTAGCCCGAAGAAAAACCGTCGCTCTTTCCGAGGACGATCTCGATCGAGTTCAGGTAAGCAGAGTTGGCATTTCACATGCATGACCTTATTCCTGTGCAAGGTAGAATATTTGTTATGTTTGGCTGACTCGCAGCTTAACATAAAAGTAATGAAATTACAGTATCTCAACCTAAAAAAAAATATTCTCAAAAGCAAGGGATAACTGATACGCGGTAAAACCACATCCCATCTCGGGAAAGTGCGATTTCCTAATGATAGGTTTCAATTACAAGGGTACTGAAAGGGGGCCTCAATCCTTTGTTCACAGCATTTCCTCTCCTCTCTCTTTCATCTTCCCTCTTCTATCCTGTTTCGCCCACAATCTTCTCGCCCCAGCCTCGACTAGAAAGTCTGTTCACAGATATCTATTAACGTAGGTCTGGATTGGCCACTTTGTCCCAGGAAGGTTTTCTGAATTTGTTCACTGGCATCGTGCCAACGAAGCAGAATTAACTTCTTTATGGCTTTTTTTGTTGTTCGTACAGAAGACTCGTCGGACGACATAGATCCAGATGCCGTAAAATCATCATTATCAGAGCTGTTACAGAACCTGAAGGAATCAGAAAGGAAGAAGGAGGAGAGTTTAGTGAAATTGGACAGTCTACAGAGTGCTATGACTCATTTGGAGGAAGAAAGAGCAGCGCTTGACGTAAAACTCCGAGACGTGCACCTGGAAATGAACGGGCTAAGAGATCAGAAAAGATTGTTAGAAGAGAGACTGAACAGTGCAGAAACTGCACTCACTCTACAGGTTAGTGAAAAGTACTGTAACTTCTGTTCAAAATGCCCAGACTAATAAACTAGATTGAAGCTAGAATCCCTCGGGGCGCTCATGCTGTCTGGTTTGCTTGCATTCGCAATTTAATAGAGTATACTTGCGCACCTCAGGTATAGTTAGCTGTATAAATGACCGTTCAGGCAAATGTGGGCAGAACTAGCAAATACAGCAGGTGTAATGAGTCTAATATACATGTTTGTAAAGGAAAATGTTCTTGAGCGTAGAGTAAAGCGTTAGCTGAAGCACATTTTAAGCTACAAAATGAAAATAAAACCACTATCTTCGGTTGCTTGTTTCCAGGAAGAAGCAATACAGAAAACGGAACGAGAACGAAATGGGCTGGATGAAAAACTGCAAATGTTAGAGAGTACTTTAAGCCTGTCAGAGAATGAACGAAAGCAACAGCAAGAAAAGATAAGGGAACTTCAGGATACCGAGAAAAGAATGAAAAACGAAAAACACGCATTGCGGACCCAACTTGAGACTTCATCCGGGGAAATGACAAAAAATGAGTTGAGGCTTAAATCACTGGATGGCGAATTACAAAGGCAGAAACGAATGCAAAATGACATGGACGCCGAAAATAAAGAGTTAAGAGAAAGGCTGAGTGGTGCGCTGAAGGTAAATCAAGAATTAGAAAACCATATCTCCAGTTTGAACCTTGCAATACAGAAGCTTAACAGCGCCGTGTCAAATGGCGAGGCGGAAGAAACAAGGCTTAAAGAAAAGATCCAAGCACTTTCTGTTTCTTTGAGTGAAAGCAACAGCAGCTCGCATAATTTACAAGAACACATTAATCAACTTCAACGTTCTCTGGAAAGCACAGAGGGTGACAAGCGATTGCAACAAGAGAGAGTTGGAGCACTCAGGGAAACAGTCAAAGATTTTAAGAACGAAAACCGCGCTTTGGCTGAAAAAGTTGATTTCTTGGAAAAAACAAGAGAGGACGCCGAGCTTCGTATTAACGACTTTGAAAACCAAGTAAAACACGTAAAAAGTCTCTTGATTCAGCGGCAAGAGCGCGAAGATGAACTTCTGAAAAAACTGCAAGACCTTGAAGAGGAAAGAAACGTCCTTAAAAACGAAAACACTTCTCTACATAAAATGAATTCCTCATTTGAGGTTGAAAAGAAAGATTTAGAAAAGAGTAATTTACGGATTGGCAAAGATGTCCAGGCGCTTAAAAAGACGCTGGATAGACTACAAAGAGAACGATTAGAGTTTGAAGAATCATTCTTTGAGTCAAATCAAGAAAAAGAGGCTTTAAACAGAACGCTTGGCGAGGCAGCAAAAGAAAACATAGAGTTAAAGGAGAAAGTAGATTACTTACAGAGAACACTTCAAGAAGCCCAAGACAAGCACACTGAAAGGTATGTCAGTAAATAAATCAAATCGACTCAGTAAGTCCGCGTGGCAATTTCTGATTGGCTGATCAGTGCTAGTTAGTCAGTTAGAGGCTGAGAAATAAGCAGAAAGAAATACAGACACTCAGTCAGTCAGTTAGTCACGCAGTCATGCCATCATGCAACCAGTCAGTCATGCTATCATGCAGTCAGTCAGTCTTGCAGTCATGCAGTCAGTCAGTCAGTCAGTCAACCAATCAGTCTATCAGTCAGTTATTTAGTTAGTCATTCAGTCATGCAGTCAGTCAGTCAGTCAGTCAGTCAGTCAGTCAGTCAGACAGTCAGTCAGTCAGTCAGTCTCCTTAATTCATTAAACATCATTATTTTATTTTTCAGGGAGAGAGAGGCTCTCCTGGAATGCCTGGCTATGCAGGAGAACCAGGAGAAAAGGTAGCCAAGAAAAAATGTGTCAGCATTACATGTACATTTGATTAACAGTTAACAAACTGAACTTGATTAAATACACTGTATGGTACATTTAGGCCAATACTACTAATTTTCGTTTGGTGTGTTCCGATTTGTATATGCAAGCTTTTTCATCTTACAGTTAAATGTAGTTTGCTATTGGAATAACCCAGTCTACATGTGCAGCAAATAATATTATGTAATACTGTTTGCACTATTTTAATAATGCTTTCTAATTTTTTGTTCTCAGGGAAATGCTGGTGCCCCTGGACCCAGAGGACGAGATGGATCAAAGGGCATTAGGGTCAGCATGCTCATAATGAAATATTAATAATAAGTAACAATGACTTTATTATTGTGTCAGTCATTCTTGCTTACTGCAATGCAACAGTATGCTCTTTGGGGATGACTTTGTTTGAACAAAAAGAACTTAACATGATGAGGGCAATTAATATTACATATTACAGAGATATTATGGCTTAATACCATTAGAATGCTACAAGAGCTATCAGACCTAGAAACAACTACATGTATTTGCACTATGAAAGTATATCTGACTTTGACAGTTTTGATTTGGCTGACCCAATGGTAATTGCCACTCTTCTGCCTTGGCAATGTGGCAAAGATTTTCTATGGAAGGTTACAATATGGTTAAGGATACTAAGGCATTATGGGGTTTGATTCAGTTATTGTTGCTTTGTTTAAATACCAAAGCAATATAGAAAATGCTCATACATTTTGAATGTTTTTGTTTGTTTTTAGGGAGATCCTGGTCCACCAGGTCCACAAGGTGCAAGAGGGACCAGGGTAAAGTCAGACATAAAAACCTCCCTTCTTGTCTTGTTTCCAAAAGAAATTCAGAGACCATGGATTGTTTGTTTCCTTGAGTCTCTATAAGTCTCTCTAAGCTTAGAGAACTCAACTTTACTGAAGCCTTGTGATTGTTTTTTTGTTGTTAGAACTTACAGAACAGCTGAGCCTGACAATTTAAGTGTCTAATGAGATAGCAGTAATGCTTGTTACAACAATGAACGATAAACTTGATATCAAATAATAAAGGAAGGAACTTCTTATTTAAGGCTAAATTTCACAAGACTTTCATTAATATGTACCTTTGTTGCTGTATTTGTTATCATCCTTGATATGATGCACTATATGTTTCACAGGGTCCACGTGGTGAGCGGGGTTCCCCAGGAACTCCTGGTACCCCAGGAACCAAGGTATTCTTGACTATAGAATAAAAATTTGCAATGTCATACCTTCAGCCTTCTCACCTTGGTGTGCACGCATGACAAAATGAGCGACTCTAGAGAGATCTATTACAAGATTGTCTCTGACTGCCTTTCAAAACAGTGGTTAAGTGACCAGATGTGAAACATCGGGAGACTCCACTGAGGCGCTTGTTAGTTATTAAAGTTAGTCATCATTAATTCAAATAGTGCATTTAGTCTGATATTTTCAGACTTACATTCCCAATCAGAAATTTCCAGCGTCACTTGCTCCCTGACTGCTGGTCAAGGGGAACAGACTCTGGGTATAAGGCTGAAAAATACAATGTATATAACATAGCATCTTAGACGTTTGTGCAGAGGGTCATGTAGGCACCTAGCTTAAATGTTCTGCATGCATTGTAGGGTTAAGATACTTGCTAATAGTTTCACCCAGAACGAATTAACTAATAATAAGCACCACTTATATTGAGTATCAGGTTGTTATATAAACTGTTAAGCTAGTTTTGATCAATTCTTTAAAATTTCTTGACAGGGAGCTCCTGGTGAAGCTGGCGTGCCTGGTGATCGTGGAAACCCAGTGAGTGTAACATCCTTATGTTATGATCTCTGTCCAAATATTCAATCACACCTCCAGGGAAATCACGAATAGTATGATAACAAAGTTGTAAATTGAAGCTAAAGAGGCACCCCGTTGATTTGAGGCATGGTAGAAGTTGAGAAGCTGGTGATAAGTTTAAAGGAGCTATTTACCTGGATGCAAACCTCGATCCTGCCATAAATTGATTCCAGGACTCATGAAGATAGGGCCATCAACATCATATCCTCATTCCCATACTGTACAAAGGATGAGTCTTGAAAATTTACATGTCCGCAAGTTGCCAGAGTGTAATTAACTCTTATTGTCATTCGATGCATTTTTTCTTTCTTTCCATTGGCTGAGAGCCCACCACTTGACCTGCAAATAACTGCCTTAAGAAATAATGGTCTGCTCGTGTGTACGGCTGTCTTAAGTGTTTTGCTGCAAGCAATATTCTGTTCATGTGTAATTGAAGCCACGTTCTTGAGAAAAAAATGGCAGATCACTTCTCTGAGCTGCCAGGAAGTGATTAAAGTATGAAAACGAAGTTTGTTGATGGAATGATAAACGGTAACTCGGTTATCACAAAATATTGTGATCTGTCAGTGTCTCACAGATCAATAATGTTTGTCTCAGTTTACCACTGACAAATCACAGTATTTTTTGCTCAACCTCATCATGATTGTTTAACATTTGCATAACATGACTTGAATGCCAATTTATTTAAATCTCTCCTCACAGAAGCAACAAAATTTTTTTTTTTTTTTTTTTGAAAAAAAAAATTAGTAT
>OFEO01000056.1_pt1:5000-11434 | contig 11434 bp, 5 predicted proteins | sample 1521061 | NCBI WGS metagenome assembly OFEO01 (sample SAMN04272335, study PRJEB24112) | coral metagenome | biome: Coral reef; feature: Shallow seawater; material: Coral tissue | host: Coral | place: China: South China Sea | collected 2014 | reverse complement strand
GTCGTTTCGCCTACGAGTCGTTTCGCCTACTGTCAGTTCGCCTACGTCTAGAGTCGATTCGCCTACGTCCAATATGTCAGTTCGCCTACGTCTAGAGTCGATTCGCCTACGTCCAATATGTCATCTCGCCTACGTCTTAAACTCTGTACTATGACAAACATTGATTCACCTACTTGATTTGATTTGCACTTGGTTTGGTGAATAAACAACAGTTGTAGGAGTTCAGTCTTTTTTAACTTTCTTCCAAAATCCCAAAACATACTCAAACCAATGTATTTTTCACTGAAGAACAGCCAAGTTCTCAATTCAGGGTAGGATAATCATCTTTGCAAAGAAAACATTTGAAATGGCCACATTTTCATGCAAGTGCTGTTTCGAGAGGTGTTTTCTTTCCTTACTTTTTAGATACTTGAGGAAAATGATACCGAGATCGAGTCCAAACCCTGCATAAAATCATCCCTACTGGCAGAAACTGATGTATTTTTAGCTGAAGAACAGCCAAATTCTCAATTCAGGGCAGGATAATCTTCTTTGCAAAGAACTGATTTATTTGAACTGGCAACATTTTCATGTAAGTGCTGTTTCAAGAGGTGTGTTCTTTCCTTACTTGTTAGATACTTGAGGGAAATGATACCCAGTCCAAACCTTGGATAAAATCAACCCTACCGGCAGAAACCGATGCAATGTTAGCTAAAGAACAGTCAAGTTCTCTACTCAAGGTAAGAGGATCCCTCCTTGCAAAGGAAAAATTTGTCGGTACTACATTTACGCATAACTGTTGTTTCGAGAGGGTTTTTCTTATCTTTACTTTTTAGATACCTGAAGAAAATACTCCGACTGAGCCCGAACCTTGTATAAACTGCAAAACTCTTAAAACAGAAAAGAAGCGACTACAGAGAACAATGCAAACGATGCAGGCAAAGTTGGATGAATTTAACAAAAAGTTGCAATCAAATCGGATGGAATGGGTTCAGACCTTCGAAAAAATCAACCAACAACCATTATCAAGGTCATCAGGTATGTTCAGAAAATCAAACTCGAATTTACCGTTTACAGTTCTGGGACAATTCGGTTGGCCTATTACTAGCTAGCTACGGCCCTACCTCATTTCTGTAGGAAAATTTGTTGTTGTTGTTATTGTTACTAAATAAACTTTTTCGGCCTAATTATGTGAATTAACAGAAACACAGACAGACGTATTGTTTGCTGACGACGAGGAAGCCATTGAACGAATTTGCCAAGCTGGGATAGAAGAAGGGGCCGAAACCAAAGATGACATTGAAAAGGATGAAGATGATGAAGATGAAGCAGAAGACTCGGATTGGACACCAGAGGAGATAGAGAAAGCTTACAAGGATCTTGGAGATGATTGTGATGCAAACCTCGATTCCAGATCAGAGTAAGGCACAAAAGAGCTCAAGCATTGTTTGTATATTTTCGGTAAGGATAGTGGAAGCCGAAGCTACTGAAAGCTGATGTGATAATCGTTCACTCTATCCTCATTGACTTCAAGCGTTTCCTTTTTCTTTAATTTTGTCAGGTTGAACTGTAATGGGGAAAACGCAAGAAATGAACCAAAATGGATTGTCTTCTTATCCCAGCTGTTGTTGCTCTTTCAAAACTGCTTTTCATGCTTTGCATCGAGTCCTGACATTAGCGTCAACCAAACTGGTACAATGATATCTGTAACAGCTAAATGCCACAACTGTCATGAAACCAAAACCTGGAAAAGTCAGCCTAATCTTCTTTGTTTTCCCGCCGGAAACATCCTGTTGAGTTTTGGTATCCTTTGTGCTGGTGCATCGGTGACGAAAGTACTACAGGTGTTAAAGCATATTGGCGTATTGGTCTATCAGAAGCCAACTTTTTACTATCATCAGAGGAACCTCCTCATCCCTTCTATACTCGGCTACTGGAAATCGTATCAGAAAAATCTTTTCCAGAGGCTCAAGGGCTCGGAGGTGGTACTTGCTGGAGACGGGCGGCATGACAGTATGGGTCACTCTGCGAAGTTTGGAACCTACACGATATATTGCTGAACCATCGGACTCATACTTCATATCGTTATAGCTCAGGTAAATCAAATTTTAGTGAATGATACATAACCACGTTGATTGCTTTTGGGAATGTAAATTCACAAAGTGCTGAATTTATTACTGAATTTCAGTTTTTCGTTCTCTAATGTACTGAGTAAGATTTAAACTGGTTTTGAGTACGAGCAACCAACAGTTCATCATGCGGGAGGTGGTTAAACGGGAGACGGGCCTACAAAAAGATCGATCTTTCATTAATTGGCTAAAAACGGAATGGGTCAGAGTTTTTCCGGATCTCCGGACCTTCTATGGAGATGGTAGAAATTATGTTCTAAAACTCGTTTTCAAATGATGTTATTCTACTTTTGATAGCAAATGAAGCTGGAAGCAGCTCGGGGATGGAGTTTTTCACATTTGAGAGGGCATTTACCTTTTTGCTCACCACGGGAATGGTCATAAAAGCATTTCTATCAGACAGACATTAACATTCCTCTATAACAAAGTGGATGAGAGAACAGTGCCCTAGGAAATGCCAGGAGCTTGGCAAAGGAACCGTGTCCCATTTTTACGACCTTTGGCATGTGGCAAAAAGTAAGGGTGTAACGAAGTTCGCTTATAGATAATTACTATGTAGCTGAGAAATCTCACAAGCACTTCATAACTGTTAAATTTCAGGTATTGGGAAGAAACTGACGAAACTGAGTAAAGAGGAAGGCTGCGAAGTAGTAAGCAGATGGAAGAAGGAATGCATCCGCCACTTTTACTGGTGCATTACCTCAACACCATCAAACCAAGACGAAGTAAAGTATGCCAAATTTGAGTCCTTTTTCTCTCACATCCTGAACAAGCACATAAACCTTCCATACAAAATTTTAACAAGCGCGCACATGGAATCATCACACAATCCCGAGTATGGCTCACAACAAGTAAGTATACTGTTCCCGTAATAGTCTGGAAAACGTGGTTGGGTATATTGAAATTAATCAATAAAACTTGGCCTTCATGTTGACATAGCAACGCGGTAAACGCTGGACTTTTGAACAATTGAGAAGCGCGAGGTTCTAATAGTGACTTGTTTCACTCTTCCCTTCAGGTTCGCTTGCCTATGAAAAACTCTGCGAGACTTTGAAGGAGAACTCCTTGATAAAAGCCATTAAAAAGTCCTCTTCAAATGCACAAACCAGCTGTTTAGAATGGTATCACTCGGTCATTAACCAGTTTGTGCCCAAAATGTTTGCCTATTCCTATTTGGGCATGGTAGCCAGGTGCGTGTTGTTGTTAGTAGCGCTGAATTATACATTAGACTGTAGCTGCTGTATACCCACTATTGGAGCTGAGTGTGGCAACTCAACATCCTGGAACATAATTCCCTAGAAAAGAAAAATCGAGAAATGGCGGCCACACTCAGTTAGATTTGATTAGCTTACTCACCCACGGCAACTAAGGAAAACTCACCTTAAATTGGTTTTGGTAAAGAGCAGAAATGGGGTTTCGGAATGTAATGCTTTCTTTTCATTCCCAAGCGCGTGCACAATTACCTCCCCTGCTCAGGTGTAGACCTCAAGCATGCATCATTATTTTCCAAGGTACACAACATCTTCTATTTGGTCAATTAAAAAAAAACGGATAAACCATTCACTACATGGAGAATTTCACATTCCGTTGATATAGATTCCTATCCATATCGTCTTTAGAACAACACTGTCAGCACTGCATTTTAATCATAATCTCATGAGAGAAAACAAGCTGGGCGAAGACCGTAACCCATTGCTTCATGTGAAGTACATGAAATTTAAAGAGGGCGATGCCACAGTACGTGAAGTCAAGGAGAATCAAAATTACGGTAAGTTTTTTATAGTAAATCTTGAGGTCACAGGTAAACCATATACATTTCAAAAATTGAAAATTACCTGTTATGTTAGTTGCGTCACCCTTTACTAACTCTTGCAGCCTCGAGCATGCGCAGATTAATGAAAACGTGACCATCAGCACATGCGCTGTCATCAAAATGGCTTCTGCTGCAAAACTAGATTGCACTGCACTGCAGTTCTGATAACATTTTGCAGTTTCCATGTTTCAAATTTTACCAGTCAAATGAATTTGATCGGTTGTTTTATGATGAATCAAGTTGATGTATAGAATCATTCATGTGCGTGTTTTTACGTCTTCAATATTACAATAAACTTCAGGTTTTGTTGTTCGAATTGCTCTCTGGAAGGCGTTGTCAAGCCTAGTGAGTGCTGGTGCTGCATGGAGGTCAACAAATGCAGGAAAAAAATGGAGGAAGCAAACCAAGGGCAAGATTGTGTTACACTGCATCCCGGTTTTGACACAGTCTGCTTAAACCAGTGGGTTTTGCATGCCACCGCAATTGGATTAAAGACAAAATCCAACAAGTTATATACCACCCTATTGGCGTGAGGGCAAAGAGCTGGACCGGAGTAAGTTTCATCCATATTTTCACAATTTTGTGCGTGTGAACACCTAGTGGTAGTTAAAAAGAGTAAAAAAAGTTCATGTTTTTAGTTGGTTTTGATGCGTAAAGGCCCGTTTACACAGGCGATTTTTGTTGCGGCAACTCAATGCAATTTTTGTCGCGCTTAAGTTGCAACTTTAAAATCGCACGAGTAAACCAGGTGCGATTTAGAGTGCGATTTGTCGCCACGATATCGCAGGGGTTTCAAACGTGTTGGAAACTTGATGCGATTTTGCTCCGACAAAAATTGCATTGAATTGCTGCAACAAAAATCGTCTGTGTAAACGGGCCTTAAGCCAACAGTTTTTGCTAATTGTTGACTTATGGTAACATATTTGTCATGATTTTACAGTCCAAGTAAAATTCCATACCAGCTAAACTGTAGTTATCCTACACTGATCTTCACTGTTCAATACACTATACCTAGTGTTTCACTGAGAAACAGTAAGTGGTAATGAACTTATATGTACGCTTAGTTGCACGAAAATAGTAACTCTTTTTTTACATTTTTGCAGGTTTCTTCAATCAGTTGCCTATAGAGAGTTTGTTACGCTTATATGGAATCGTATTGGCAGCTCAAGACGTGTACCACTTCCTTGCTGCGTATCATAAAATAAGAGCGACATTTCCCGCTGAAACCGATGCCTACCAAGGTTCTGAAGATGATGAAGATGCCAGCCAGCCAATCATTAATTAAGTCTAAAAGAACTAAATTTTTAAATGACTGGTTCCTTCGGGAGCATGATCTTATATTCAGTTTAACCTTTGCTAACCCCCATCTCTTCTGTATCTATCATATCTCAATATCAAATACAAGGTGTGATAGAAGCAAATTAGAATTCCCTTCCTGTTGTCCTTAAAGAATAATGCAACATAGTGTTTTTACTCTGAAACTAGAGAATAAGCGTTTTATGTAGCTCTCTCTTTAGATGACTGATTTTGTGCAAGAGCTTGTAATGAACTTATACATTTAAACTTTCATAAAACAAACAAAAAAAATATCTCATAGAATAATCAAGCAGTTTGAGATCCCTTTTGCAAACCAACTGACTGGTCTACTTTTCAAAAATTTGAGTTGGAGATGGCTGCCTGGTTGTATATTTCAAGAAGTGACCCCATTAAAATAACCAAGTTTGCTTTACTTTACAGCCCTCACTGTGCACAACTCAGCCATCATAACATAATTTAAATTGATTTGACATGTCTATCCCCAGCAAGGTCAATGAAAATTTCGAGGTAAATGACACAAGTTTACTTGTGTAATGATGTACATCTTGTACATAACCCAAGACATCATGTAGAATTTGTTGCAATGCATAAAATATGGAAATTATTACTGCAATGAAAAGGCTGAAAACTTATTGTTTTAGAATGTTTTCTAGGATATATTGAAGATCTCTACCAGTTCATGGTTACCACACCAAGGAAGGATCTTGCAAAGATTGTAAAGGATTCAGAGAAGGAGGTGCCCAAGCCAGTTAATACCATGTTCGCTGAGAAAGAGCCCAAGGAAGAGGCAAAACAAAAATAAATGTCCCGTCATGGAAAAGAAACTCCAACATGCCCACCCACATATACAGGTATAAAATGGAGAACAAAATGGAATGGTTGCTTGTCTGATCAAATTTAAACAATGTTCACCACTAAGTTGTCACAAAGTGTTGAAGTATGCAACATTATTGTTGGATTTTGCCACAATTTTTAAAATAATCTGATACATATAGATAGCTTGGCAGACATTGACATCACAAAGTAGATTGTGGTTTATGCTACTTTAGACAACACTGTCACCAATATATAAAATCACAAGATGAATTCACATAACAAGTGGAAAATGTCAACATTTGTAAGATGTCCACTTTTGAGTCAGCAATAATAATAATAGTAATGATAATGATGATGATAATGATAATGATAATGATGAT
>OFEO01000055.1_pt1 | contig 11464 bp, 6 predicted proteins | sample 1521061 | NCBI WGS metagenome assembly OFEO01 (sample SAMN04272335, study PRJEB24112) | coral metagenome | biome: Coral reef; feature: Shallow seawater; material: Coral tissue | host: Coral | place: China: South China Sea | collected 2014 | reverse complement strand
TCGTGTTTTCTACATTTCCCTCGTGTTCTCAAATGACCATCGTGTTTTATCATAGTGTAATACACGGCTTAGGCTTCTTTATTTGTTAAGTAATGTATAATAACTCCATTCAGGATTATAAAAGATCACATCTCATTCATGACAAATATGCTAGAGATTTGGCTTAGAGAAATACAGAGACCTGAGGACACCATACTTTTTTATTATTCATACCCTTGACAGTCAGCTGCACTAAGACAAATGTACTTGTCTGAAACCAAGAAATGAATTGCCTTAGATGAGCGACAGTAAATTGACTAAAAAAACAAATATTAGCCTTCTGTCTGCGTACATTCTTGCCAATAACATGTTCAGTTCTGGAGGAAGGAAGTTCATTTTCAATTAGTTTAAATGCAAATGCTGTTCAAGATAAATGCAATTACGACATCTATCACAACATACAATTTTTAATGGTTTAAAAATTCGCAATATGGGGCATTCCAGTTTTATTCTACACCCAACTTTACATGACAAACTCCAGCATGGCATCTGTCAAAATATTTTTCAAAGCAGCTGACAAAATTTGAATTGAAACTCTTGAATGCAAACTTGAAAGGTGCCGAAAATATAAAACCTATACGGTTTTGGAATCTGCCCTCCATAGCAGGGGTGCAGATAAAAAATGGAGTGTTCCAATACATGGTTAAACAGCACAGACACAGATTTTTTCACAAATTGTTCTGATTTCAGATAATCAGGGTTGCACAAAGAATCCTTCACATTAAGCATTGCTCTATGGAAATGGCTCTTTGTTTAGGATTTTCTCACTGTAAAGCACTTAGGACAGCAATGCGTAAGAGCTGCATAAAAGTTTTTATTATTGTCACCAGTATTATCAAAGTTGTTTGATTGAATTAATAAATGTATTTTGCGAAAAACTTGCAACACTGGCACATAAAACAGACAACTTTTACTAAGTGGTAAAAGACATTTAAAATAAATTTTAAATCTGAATTCGACAGAAGCAGTGTTCTGTTTTACTGGGTACAGTGTGCAATTTTTGTTTAGTTTTCGACTTACGTAACTACGATCAATACAAATCAACCAAAGAGGTACTTGAATGTTAGAGGGTGATCAAAAATGCGTGAATGGAAATTAACTCCCCTGGGGCAATATACTAATGCGAACATTTGTCAAACGGAAATATTTTTCACGTTTTTTCGCGAGAATTTTCTCTAATAAATCAAAGATCAAGAAAAAGCTGAAATTCCTTTTTTCAAATTTTCAAATTTAGTTATTCACTTCCCGACAAAAACAACCAGACTATTTATGCAGCGAAAGTTGAGAAAAACAACAAGCAGAAAAGGTGCCCTGCTGATGCAAGAAATTTTCATTTGACATATTTACATTATCTATATATGGCGCAAAAATTTGTCTCAAGATTGAAAAATTATTTTTTCTCGAATATGCATCAAAATAACATACGTAGGCGTTTCGAGACAAAAAGGTAAACGAAATGTCGTCAAGATAAATGAATGTCTGACTCATAACTAATGTAAATAGACTGAAATTTGCATTCAGTAAATTACTACAGCACGTACGTAAGCTCATGACAGCTGGTAGGCTAAAGAGAAAAATAACAAAAAATGTTTAAAATAATATAAAATAAATAAGAAACCAAAGCGATTTTTTTCAAAACTCTCAGGATTAAAACTCACCCATCCTCCATTTTCTCTGATCCAAGTTAATAAGTTATCGGCAATAAATGAGACAATCCATTCCACGATGCGTTCAGCCATTTCTGGTCGTCTTGTTTCCACGAAATGATGAGCCACTACGCCTCCGAACGTGAACAACGCCACTATTCTGCCCCAGTTTGTTCCTGCTTGAAAAATCTCTTGTGCCACACCGACAAACGTAGGATAAGCTGTAACTGGTGTAATTCCTAACGTTGTGCACAATGATTCGAACAAATCAGGGTGTTCTTCCTCCATAAGAGTTGCCAGTTTTCGTAGAGTACTCGCCGATGCGTTTGTTGGCGTCTGAGGAATAAGGAACTCTCGAGGTAATCCTTTGAGTCTGCTCTGTTCAAATTTGCTCCTTAGCCGGTAAGAAATATAGTCAAATGTGAGGGAATATCCTTGTTCGATGATGTCCTTATCGTACTTTGACATTTCAGAGGTAAGCTTATTGAGGGTAGTAAAGTCCTTGTTGTTCAGCGCAGCTGTCGCTCCGGCCATATTGGGTGATCGTAGTTAGAAAAGTGAAAGTGTTCGCACGCAAATTCCTTGTTTCGGCCCTGCAGCTTGTTTTCCTTCTTTAAACAAGGATATTATCTAAGGAAATGGTATCTTTGCCCTAAAAAGAGGAAAAAGACATTAAAACCAAGCACCGTTGACGGTGGCGTACTACCTCGCTGACGCATCAACGTAACCGCACTAGTGAGCTTAGTGAAAACACAACCGAGTGCTCCCGTTAAAAGAAAAAATAAAATACTACTTACAGAAGTTAACCAACGTTCAAAACACTTGGCATAGTACTTGAAACAGCAATTTAAAAAGCAAAAGCAAAGGAGAAGTAGAGAGGAGAAGCAAGCCTTGGCGCGGAAGCACTAACAAAACTACCACCATCAAACGAGCCTTGCAGTGGCGAAGAAAAAGTAGCCAAAGAGGAATTCTTTTGGCACGCCGCTCTATTACGTGATTGGTCAGCTTGAAGAGTTACTGCTTTCTGATTGGTTCCGGTTGATGACCTGTCAAACGCACTCCGTTGCATTTTCATCAAGAGATGAGGTCACTGAGATAAATGGAACAGCATAATAAAACGGTGACGGGAAAATTTTATTTGTTCCACTCTTGATCTAGATATCTGTTAGTTATTGCAAAAGTAGCATTCTGCCTCACAGAAAGACTCATTGGAACAAAGCCTGACTCAAAAATAGTACGAATTATCAACTGCAGTTTGCAGAGATCTCGCGAATCGATCGAATCGAAAGTAAAACAAAAAGTACAGATGTAAGCAAAAAGTAAACATACATAATGTTTTCACCGAACCTTTCTGGACGCCTACGATGAAAAACTTTTTTATTGCTCTTAGCTTTATGTCCCAGTAAGGCTATAGAATAACGACGCATTAAAAACAGCTTTGAAACGTATAATAAGGATTGTAAAAATCAAGAAATTTAGGTTGAATGGTCAAGACCATCAATATGTCAGAAAATTATGTAAATCAACCTCAAAGTGCAATTGTCATGAATTATTATGTGTAAAATATGGTCGAAACCAAAAGAAACGTGGTTTTGGTGTGCTCTTGTTTTGAAACTTTAACCGCAAGCTTGTGCACGTGGACAACGGAATTCACGTCAAAAGAACTATTTTGATTGGTTTAGAAACAATGGTAATAACACGCGCGCGAACTATTGTCTTTGAGACAATAGCAGGACTGACAACGTTTAGCAGCGAGCCAATCATAAAATACAAAAATATTGCAACGTATTATTTGGCAGAATATCAAAAATAGGTGAATATATTTATACGCAGTTAAATATTTTTTCGCGGGAACTTTTTTTTGGCGACGTCCAGTGAGTGAAGAGGCAAAAGACATTCGTTGCGAGAAGACCGACTGCCGAAGATTCGGTCTTGCCATGAATCTTGCCCTTCCTTGAGGAAGGTTAACTGTACTTGAAGCAATTACCAGCGAAGAAGTCCTTTCTGCGACCGTTTTTCCTTCACGAACAAGTTAGCTTCGAAGGCGAAACTTCAAGCAACAAGTTGTTGACTATTAAATAAGCGAGCCGCTTGAGGATCATTTTGTTTCGCCCTGGTAAGTGGCATATTGAAAGCTTTCCACGAGGAAGGCGTTAAATTACGTAGCTAACTGTTTTCAACAGCTTATCCAAGTTGGTTTTATGGGCCATCTGCTATCGAAGTTTTTATTTTGAAAGCTCGGATAGGAAATGGGGTCGCGAGCGGCTCTTTCTTTACCGAGAATATAAATATATAAACAAGGGTAGTAGTTGTGCTTCACTGCGGTGTGTGACATAAAAGAAGCCGGCAATTTCAATTTGCTTTTCTAAATGGTCATAACAGAGCAGAGTATGACTAATGGGCTTTCCTCTTTAGCAAAATAACTTCGAGTTTAACCTGTCTTCAACTCATATCCATCTGTTTATTACATAGACCGCTTGGAGGGGATATACGTAACTGGTATGGACCGCGACAGGCCAAGATCAGCCGGCAGCCAGCCACAATTAAATCAAGCTTGCCCTTCATGTGAATTAAGCCAAGAAAGTAAAGAATTATGCAGGGAAATCGGGAAGATGTTGGCCAGAATTGGAGATAGAATAAACGCTTTGCAACTGACAAGGAATCGTCACATGAACTGTCGCGATGGCGAAAGGATAAACGATGATACGAGACCCAGGACTGGGGTAAATAAACTTCCGTAAATACCGGAAGGTTTTTTATCCATCAATTACTTTTAAAAATTCTATTTCTACGCCAGAAGAATTGTACATACTATACGCAGATTTTGTTGTAATTTAGATGTAACGTACTTCATTTTGGAAATGCGAATGTATACTAGTTCATAAGACTCGAGCTGTGAAAGCTTTGTAATTTGCATCGCTGGTTTTACGAAAACAACTTTAAAAGAATAATTGTTTTAAAACGAATACCCAATCTTCAAAACGCATGTAAATAGTTTTGACAACAGTTGTGACATACAAATAAAATCAGCTGATGAAGAGCAATATTATGGTACTTAGTGGCCATAGCAACTTATTGTTCCCCCGGCGTAGACATCTGACACAATGATGCTAAAATTGCGAGAACAACAGTGACTTTTCACAATGGTTCTTTGTACTTTGTGGAATCAATGATACCATTGTTCCCTGCAAGGTAATATATTCCGATTGCAGCACGGGTGGATCAGTGGATTTTTCTGCAAAATGGACCTGGTAATTTTGCAGAATTTTGTCAACACCTAAATACGTCGGGACGGGGAAAAGCCTTTGAGGCCAAGGTCTACTAAGTCTGGCAGAATTGGTTGCCTTTTCATCATGTGGTCGACCTGGGGAGTTAACTGTGACTGATTTAATAACAAAACGCAACAATGTTTTGACTCTATACATCAATGAAGCTTTGTTCTCCATTTGCTCGACCAGCCAATCGCACTGATTGGGAAATGCATCTGAAGGGATGGGATCTTGCCTGTTCCATACTATAAACATTGCCGCTTATTTTCCTGGGGTCAGCAATTTGTCTTCGGATATTGTACTAAGTTTTGTAGGTTCCTTGGCTTTCTTGTCAAGGTTTATATCAAGGCATTTGTTACGCTCGATTTTCCAAAGTTAAATTTCTCCTCCCAAGCTGATGTTTGATTAGCTCGACTTGGTCGGTGATTGCATAATCAATTTACAAAAAGGTTGTCTGGCTTCGAATTCTGAGCTTAGAGAAGATAGTTCGTGATTTCACAGATGTAACAGGGTGAGTCGATCATAGTTAATAGAGTGGACTATGGTCAAATATCCCTAAGAAACTTCAACTGTTATCGCCTCACCATTTCTACATGAATTTTTTTCTGACAAACATTGCCCTCGCAGTGCCGGTAAAATAAACGGATAACATTACCTGTACCTGATTGTTTTCAAAGTTTTGTTTTGGTGAAATTAAGTCGATATTTCCTTTGACGAGATGAGAGATTACTTTAAAATTATGCTGGAAGGATCGAGATTCTTATGATGATAAAATTTCACCGCAAAAACAGCCGGCGTATATCATACTGTATGTTTATAAAATCACGCGCAAAATACAATATCGATGTTTGCAAAACAAGCCCGACTCCTGCATGACATGCGCAGAAATCCATAATGTAAGAGGGACATTTTAAGCAGAACAATAGCTAACAGAGAAGTAAAATCTCGAACTCTGGTTCGAGATATAGGGAATTCGAGATAGGCATTAGCAACTGGCCGAAAGAGCTTATCCAAGATGATTTCAATTCGAGATAGCGGAGAATAAGTAGGCGGTTTCACCTGTTTTAGTGAGGAGTCTGAGAGCGAGAGATTACATCATCACCGGCAAATGTTTACTTCGGCCTATATTCGATATCTGTCTGTTAATTTGGCTCTGAGTATCACAGGAAAAACGTGAATGAATACCCGATCTTGGGAATTTTCGAAGTAAATGATGTGAAAATTCCATCCAGTTTAGTTCTCTCTATTAGACCGCTGTAGTGAATGAATTTAAGGTGGGTTCAAAAGAATCACCCGTTGTCTCTAATCTCAATCGAACTCTCCGCTGATCTCGAGCTCAAATTAAACTTTTTTTCTTTTTCAATTCTTAGTCAAATCCCCTACATCTTGAACTATATATCATTTAGCCAAGGAAAAGACCCTGGGAACGAGGTTGCGAGATAGTGGATCTTCAATTGATTAATGTCTTTTCCAGAAGCTGTAAACTCACCACGATTCCAAAGAAATTGAACATCATAGTTCGTAATTGATGGATACGCATATACACGCTACACGGACTGGCATCACGAGCTGAAGATATCATTTAGGCCCCCCATAGCAGCCGTTTTTTTTAAGAAAAAGCTAAAGAAATTCAATTCCACTCAAAAACACCTGCTTTACGAGAAGGCTTAGGACACCCAGCAGGGAGAAAATTGAAAAAAAAAGCACTAATCCGTCATATCAAGCCCCACATTAGGGTCACACTCTGACCAGATGCATACAGAATGGATGATTATTTACCTCCTATCAAGAAAATGTTTCTCTAAACACAACTAAGACGTACAAAGAATTAAAATGACTAAAATTGCCATGATAAATTTGGAATGAATCTAGGAAGCACGCGTTTAATCGTTTTAAAACATTGCTTGCTGTGAACGTTTCCCTTTTATAGCTGCTCTAAAGACGTTTCTGTTATTTAATATTCTTGCTAGCACGAACCCTCCCCTCCCTCCCCTACTCTAACCGCCCATTGCGTTTTCGCTGATCTCGAACTCCCGCGGTCAAATTCTTTTATTGTGATCTCAGTCGAAAAACATAAACGAGATAATGGACTATCAGACTGATCAGATTTGAAGGAAATTCTTATATTTGTTGAGGTAAAACGTTTCTGCTTAAAAAATGGCGTATGTAGGTAGACCGTGCAAGGACTAACGGGAAAATTTCAAATTGACGTCGATCTCAGAGACTAACTGATTGAATTACCTTACACATGATCATGCAAATTGCTCGAGACTATTGCCGATCACGTCCTTAGAAATTTGAAAAGGACTACATCAACGGTACTGGCGTTTCAAACTGGAAGATCTCATAAAAATTCACCGTGAATCCTATCAAAACATTTTTAATAGTGCCGGAAAAAACGCATGTGTTTACCTAATAAAATTCTTTAGAAGTTGCGTCTGGCCAGCTTCCGCCTCCCATGTAGAGGGCACGGTACACAAGTCACAACAGGACGAAGGCGACTGCAAAATGACGGTTCATTCAAATTTGTTGAATTGTGTTTTCTTCCCCACTTGGAGAAGATTAGTCAGCACTCGAAATGTAAGTCGAAAGTTCACCTACACAGCTGCCAGCTCCATTTTGCAGAGGGCAAAAAACGCTTGGACAAGAATGAACAAGAAGCAAGATTATCCATTCATTCTCTTGAAGTTGAAGTATTCATTGTTTTGACTGAGTTGAAAGAAATTTAAGAATTTTAACACGTAGAAAAGTAATGGACCTTAGCGTTACCAGACTGAGGTTTACGAATTTCATCGAGATTAATTTCAGAGTAAACACAAAATTGTATCAGTTTCAATTTGGTGAACACTCTTGCTTTTGTAGCTGACATTGGATGACATATCCCCAGATCTGTTATTGAATGGGTTGCTATTTTTAGCCTCCTGAATTACTCATTTCCCCGAAAAGAGTTTGACTGGAGCATCAGATCCTCACGTTTATTAACAACATTCCACGAAATGAAGTAGACAGCTTTTAATTGCTGCTTCCACTCTCTACTTTCAACGTGCAGATCGGTATATATATAAGTGGTCCGGTAAATTAAATGAATTTAAAAAATAATGTTAATTAATGAAAGAACGTATGAATGATCTCGTGAGAATAATGTCGCACTTAGTTTTACAAAGAGATTTTCAATGTAATACCTGCAAATTTCTTTTCCACATTCAACTATCAGTGGTAGTCAATGAACGCTCGCAACTTCAATGGATTTAGTCCCACGAAGGAGGCAATGAAACGACACTTCAAGAAAGTTCCTCCAACTTCCAGCACTTGCGTCGAATAAACAGCCTTGTCGGCTTTCCCTTACTTTTAACCATGATGATTACCAGGTAATAACACAAGAAAAACACTGCTATTGGATAACTGAGTTATTATATAACGATGGGGGGTGATTATCACGAGTGGTAAAAAAATACGGCGAATTGATCCCTAGCACTCCTAAGTTCCTGTTTTTCTAGCTATGGGCCATGATTACTACATTGTGATTGAACACGTGTGTTTCTGAGCTGTTGTTTTTCGTGTAACAGTATTTTTTTAAAGTAACTTGCAAACAAAGCGGGAGAGTATTTTAATGATAAGCCGCTAACAGCGCACTGTATGAGCCATATATAACGGGGTCTTCAACGCTATTCGTCATTTCTGATCAAGTAGCAATTTCTCATCTACACCAGGCGATAACAAAGCGCTGGGGAGTTTCAGACAACGTGATCAGGGGTGAAAACAAGTTTGCTGAAACTGGGTCAAACATGGGAACGAGTTGCATCGAGATTTTGGAAATGCATCAGTAAGTCGTCAGAGTCACGTGCTAAGCATGTGTCGCATGCCGGCACGCGTTGTCATAGTGAACGGATGCATGCTGGGTAATTCAACCAAAACCTTTGCGAGAGCAGACAGTATATATAGTTGAACATGGGGGAAAATTTTGGTGAGATTATCAGAGCTGAATGCAATGGATGACTGCCATGTTTTGGTGACCCCGATCCACACCTCGCACTCCACTCGTCTTGATCAATTTTTAAAACCTTTGCCAACAAGAATCGTGACCTTGGAACTAAGCTTAAATCATCGTGTTTAGTGAATGTCTCAGGTGTGCTCAGCGTCAGGGAAACAAAAGCGCTTACTGTGCATGGGATTTGTTTTTAACAACAACTGGCTTCTGCTCATAAACTGACCCCTTAGTGTATCTCACCAGGTAAGGAGAGGCAACGTAAAGGAAAGTTGAAAGACCAAAGATCACACGGAGAAGCACTGGCGGGTTGGGGAGAATTCCCAGGAAAATTGAATGGGCGTATGCTCCACTTCCAAAAACCCTTACCCTACTCATAGGCTTAGGACCGAAATCTGTGACCTACCCCGCCCTATCTAACTCTTGACCAAAAATTCGATACCCTATTTGGCTTAAATTGGACCTGCCCAGTTCCGAACGATGCTGAAAGCGATTGTGAAGAGATTTTGTTGATGGTCTTGTTGATAATGATCGATCAATGAAACAATAGCCTCTCCTAACAAACAAAACAAAAACCGCACCCTATTTGAGACCAAATTGGCCCAAATGGATAACCTATTTCTGACAAAAACGGATGAAAAACCGTAGCTGCACGTACCTATGCAACCCATATACGGGAGTATCCCCCGGGCCTTATGCGTCACCTGGTGCGGAGAGAACTAAGTAAGTAACCGCCCCAGGCCGTACAGTATTTGCCAATTGCCAGGAATCGCTTCATGGGAGACAATGGAAAAAAGATTAGACAGGACAGGAAACGTAAATGAGATCATCCTGACTAAGATAGTTTGAAAACCCCTTTGGAGCAAAAAAAAAAAAAATTGATGAAAAACTGAAGATATGCTGGGGGCAGGCATTTGGGTTCAGCCCATTCGAATCTTTGGTTACTTAACTTTACTCGGTGTTCCGCATTGCTAAATCGCTCACCCTATACTAGCTTTTACTATTGTTGGGGCAGTCTCAGTCATGGCATTTTTTTAACAGGCTAACGGAAATGTTTTAAAATCTTTGGATGCAGAGGGCAATAACTGGGCAACAACAAACGAAGGCAGCCAGCTTGTCTTCTAACTGATCTCTTTTTCAAGAAATGCTGATCTTGGCAAACGTTATTGTACTGGTAATTTAAACCAAGTTGATTAGCAGACAGCCAATAGGGTAAAGTTAAGAAGAAGTGGTAATTGTTGCTCAGAACTGCCGCACTGTAACCACGATAATGAGAATGTTCCTCGCTCATGTTAGGTTTCATTCCGATAAGGGTGTATTATTTACATTTTCACAGTTGTTACATTTTATGATAACTATGCTTAGGCGGTACGTTCTTAAGCTAAGCCCCAAATGAACAAGAGCTAGAAAACGTGTTCAAACAATTCTAGTAACTGGATTGATAGACGTTATACTTCATTTATCTCTGAAAAATTTTGCCTCTTTTGAGGGCGAGACTCAAATTAGTCATGCCTCAATAAAATCTGGATTCCCATCTGCATTATTTCATTACCGATGATTAGTTCCTTACTTTGAGTCCCTTCCCGTAAACCAGACTTAAACGATGAATTTAAATGAACAAATTGATACTATACATACTGCACACTGTTATAATGTATCCTTGCTTTGATGTTTTCGGGCAGAAATAAATCCCTGAGGTATATCCTTGAACCGGCTCTTTCCATCCAACAGGACTAGGTCGGTGTGATGGTGTTAAATGTCTTAAATTCCGGTAACAGAGGTTTCTTGTAAGTCAATGCCGCAGGTGAAGACCTATAAATTACATTTCGTGCCATTTCTATTGGTCGAAAACCTGTTAGTGAACCGGCTTTCAGCGTCAATCAAAATTTTGTATGAGTGTTAGGTAGTACTCGTGATTTAGGCCCTTTTTAAGGTACATTGAGGGACTGACTCCTTTGAAACATAATAAATATGAGCGAGTTTTTTGTTGGATAGCAGTTCACAAGATGGAGTTATCGAACCGTGCGCTAGTGATTTTCGCAGAGTTTTCATCCTCGCTGGGAATAGAGAGTACAGAGACGGTGAAAATCGACACTTAATTCAGTGCGGAAAAAATATCACAATTTATGTTTGAACAGATCTTCTGTTTACGTCTGACTGGGTCTTATTTCCAACTGTGTCCGAAACACACAGGAAAGGTCATTTCCTCAGTATATTTTTTTTTGGCTTCCTACAAGCTTACTAAAGCTACTTTTACATATTTTTTACAGTTCGTCACTTCCTTTAAGAACATAGTTTGTCGTGAATTCTAAAGGACTATTCAAATTTCCTTCTTTTCTTTTTGTCAGAGAGAAAAAATATAGCTTCGCCGTCGAAGTGTTTGCGGTACTGTTTTCGCTTCTCATTAGAAAAAAAGAGCACCCGATGGTCCACTGATAGTTTTGAGAATCTGAGAAGTTTTTATTTGAAAAGTTGACCAGAATCTAATTTCTCTTTTCAATAAGAAGTTCTTACCAAGATGACAT
>OFEO01000054.1_pt1 | contig 11519 bp, 4 predicted proteins | sample 1521061 | NCBI WGS metagenome assembly OFEO01 (sample SAMN04272335, study PRJEB24112) | coral metagenome | biome: Coral reef; feature: Shallow seawater; material: Coral tissue | host: Coral | place: China: South China Sea | collected 2014 | reverse complement strand
ACATAAATAAATAAATAAATAAATAAATAAATGGGAAATTCCAGTGGCATTTCCACGAAGTGGCTCTTCATCCACTGTTTCCAGATTAGAATTGTCAAAGTAATCTGATCTGCAGCTACTTCGACATTGTTATTAAATTCATAATCAATAAATAACAAGACAGACGCATTGAAACTGACATCAATTTGTTAAATGGATACTTTCTGGAAACTCAGATATGCCGACAACAAATATGCACCAAATTAAAAGAAATAAGAACAGAAATATCTGAGAAGGTTGATGATTTCATGAAAAAAAAATCCAAATTGCTGTAGCTGTTGTATAAAGCCTTCAACAGCAGCCTGCAATGTGTGTAAACAAGTGCCATACATGACAAAGCAAGTTGGCAGCACAGTGTTTTAATGGAAATCTCACTTCAAAAGGCACACTTAATTTACAGAGCAACAAAAAGAACCTTACTGAAATCCTGAAATTTCCGAAGCAGGAAACCAAATGCTTTCCCTCAAAGAGCAATCATGGGACACACATACAATTTTGACAAAGTGCCAAGAGCATAAGAAGGAGAAGATGTAAAATAAGAAGATTACATTAATAGGAAGAAGGCAGTTTCAAATGTCCTTTTTTTAGTTACTAATGAAATAATGAGCAAGGAAATACAGTTGTAGTTAAGAAAAAGAATCTTTGTTTAAGGGATTCTTCCCCCTCCCAAAAAGAAAAACCTCTTGTATCCCAGATGTGTAACTTCACAGATTGTGACAGAGCAAACAGAGAACTCAATTGCTCAATAAGTGAGATTTATAATAATGACAGAGCATCACAAACGGATGCTGGAAATCTCAAATTGACATTAAAATTTGCGCATGATTTGAAAAAATTTTAGTCTTACATGGGGCAACATTGATGATGTGAATGCATGATGGTTTATGGGGATGAGGCAATGATATACAGTAACATGCCTGGTGCTACCTAGACAAGTGGATGTATTAAAGCTAGTTGAGCATTATTAACAGGATTCGTTGAGAAATAAAGGGAGTGGATACTCCAGAAAATTAAATAATAAGGCACTGAATACACTGAGATCTTTACATACCAAACCATGTGGCAAATTTCTTATTGATGGCCTGAAACGTTGAACGAACTTAGCAATTACAGCGAAGTCCTTCCTTCTTTGAAATTGCACTATTTTTTAAGGACAGGGAGTATCAGAGATCTACTGCTTACTGACATGACATTCAAACAAGCGATACATTTGAACCTTAAAGATACTGACAAAAAGACAAGGTTGTCACTAAGTTTTGAAGTAGAGCACATTATTTTCGGAGCTGGTGCCTGATTTTGTTGTCTTTTTCTGAAAACGAATAGAGAACAGAGTAGCAGGCACAGATCATAAAGTACATCAATTGGTCATTCTTGCCAGCTATGTTTGACAAACCAGAAAAGAAATTCCAAAAAACAAAGGATCAGAATATTATGAACAAACAGCTAGTTGAGTCACACAAAACAAGAATGTTTCAAAAGTGATAAAACGTTCCCAAGATTGCTTTACTACCCAAAAAGAAAAAAATAAACAGGAAAAAACAGGAATAACTTGTACTAACAGGAGTGCTGATAAATCTTTCACTGGCTGGTAGAAAAAGCAATATTTATATTTCTGGCCAAAGAACAAATGGATCATTCTTCATCCATGCAGAAAAAGCTAAATTTAACCTCAAAGAAATTTGGTAAATAAGGCTAATAGCTGCAGACAAATTCGTGATCTCACACAAATAATAGTCAATGGTCTCTTAGATGTTTACAAGACACACTAAACAGACAAACTTCTTATGAGATTTGTACTTTTCTCACGGTTCTTGCTCAGTCAAGAAGGAAGTGAAGGGAACTAAAATAAATATTATATTGGCTGGTATCAAAATGTTGGAAATATATCTGGTTTTTATCAGGATAATGATGATGATGATGATGACAATGGCTTAATCTGATCCAATTTTCACAGCAATTTCCTACAGGAAACTTGAGCTTTTGAAAAGCACTCGACAACATTCATGAAGTCCTCTGGAAAATGTTAAAGTATTTGAAGATATGAGAACAGGTTCCTGATGGCCATTAACAAAGTGCTGAGGACATGATTTCAAACAAGATTTGAAAGCTTGCCAAGTAATGTCATATAGCTTTGCTATAAAATGTTCTGCAAATTTTCTATCTCTCCACCAGTTACATTTAATTTACTTTAAGTGCAAAATGGATTAAGGAATGTATCTTGGACTGGTATATGTAGAAATAGAAACCAGGACAAGCTCCGACCCCGTGTGCCACATTTCGCTCATATGCAGACTTTACCTTACATATAGAAATGCTTGAACAACATTTAGGGATTTCATTAAGGGCTGGGCACCGAAGAAATTGTCCAGCTGAGAGGATGGTTTTGCTCGCTTTATTTGATTATCTAAAGGAAAGATTTTCTTATAAAGAAATTCAGTTCAAAACATTTGGCCCAGTCATGATTTTAACCAGTTGCCTCCTACTGAAAATAGGTAGGTTTTCGCATACCACAACAGTGACAGCAACAAGACCTAACTAAACAAAAATTTTAATGAGTAGCACAATGTCTTTGCATGCGCGTTTTGATTTCTTTGCTGTCCTGTGCAAAACAACAATGTGAAATAACAAAGTCGTATGTACATGTATTTTGGAGAATGTGTACTGCAATGGCTAATTTTTTGTGTCTTCCTTTGGAATTTAATGCCGTCATAACGCATTTAGCCTGAGCAAGTTTTTGGACCAACAGTCATAATAAATAGATTTACCCAGTTGTGACATTCATGGGTAAGATAGAATACTTTTTTACAAGGCGCTGTCCTCAGCACTGCCGTTGTCATTGCTAAAACTCCCCTTAATAAAACCCCTGAACATTGTTTCAAATTTTCAATAATTTACCTGATTAGTGCTTCTACACAAGAGGTGCGTCCATACAGTGCTGCTGAGTGCATAGCTGTCCATCCTTCAGCTGTCTTGGAATTTACATCAGCACCTTGCCGAAGCAGTGCCTCTAAGCATGCTAAATGCCCATATTCGGCTGCATGATGAAGAGGGACTTGAAGAATCTAAAACAATTCCAAAAAATATAACAGGCTTAATTTTTCTACAGTTCTTTCACAGTTTAGTAACACTACTCATAGACTGCAGCATCAGGAACAGCTATACCTCACAAGTATGCTGGTCTACTGTGGTCCCCTCTCCCCTGTCCACTGTGACATCATGTTTGTTATAGGATCCTAATTCCCAGCAAGGCGAAAGCTTGCACTAAACTTTGAGTTCAGTCGTTAAAAGTAATTCGTAAATACACTAGAAATAATTAAAAGTGTAAGGGCCATATACACAAATGCCCAAATTAAATTAACCTTTTGTCAGGTGGCAACCACAAAAAGGATTCAACCGCTGTGCGTAACAATAGTGACCCTTAACATGCAGAATGACCTAAAGGATGTTTTCTCTAAACATAACAAACTGCAATTTATTTACAAAGTACATTTTGCGCAATGAAAAATTTTAAAGAGAAGTTAACTGAGAACCTCAGAGATGTGGATAACAGCTCTGAGAAGGAAACAACAACTTTCAAACTACATTCAAAGAAGAACGTGATATAATACGGTACTAGCTAGCAAAAGTAGATCTATGTGTTTTTAAGATTATTAAAAGCATCTAAGCTAAGGAATTTGTTAAACCAATCAATATGATTTGATACAGAGCCAAAATGACCTTGTTAGGTTTCAAATGGCTAGATATGGTACTTCCCTGGATACACCGGATGGCCTAGTTTATAATTTAAAATGTATACAACAGATTGAAATATTTTGTCTCTGTTGCAAGCACATCTAAAGGGTAACTGCTGGTTTGTGTTACGACCAAACAGTCTAAAAAAGGCGAGAGACAGACAAGTACTTGACAGTATTTTTACTCTCTAGAATCTTTTTTCAACTCTCAGACTAAACATATCTTACTGTTTTCCACTCATTAGCCATGGTTTTGCATAATAAATACGGCCTATTTCAAGATCACCTTAACACTTCACTAGGGAAACCACAAAGATCTCGCTAAAATGTAGGCAATAAAGTTTATTTGCAAAACAAATTGGGTGATTGAATCGGTTATTCTTGAAAAATCATTCAAAATGTTTCGAAAGTTTCACCCTTTTTAGAAAATTATTACCAGGTTATCTTCATTACAAATTCTCATATTATTTACATTCTCAATTGACCCAATTGTATTTGAAAGAATTTGCATGTGTTATGAATTGCTATCAAATCCAAGTGGCAAAGCTGTGAAATTAAAACAGAACTACTGTGAACAAGCTTGAAAAGATAGAAATGTTTAAGACATCTCCATAACGATCAACTGCTGCAGAGACAAGTTCTAAACAAAGTTAATTTCTTAGCATGAGAAGGTGTTTGTGGCAATTAACTCATTGTGTTAAACGAGTCAGAGAATTAATTTCACCCCAGGGAAGTTTAAGCAGGTTAGTTCAATCAAGAAAAAACGATCATGAGCGCTAGGGTTTTTTCACCTCCGGCAATGTCTCAGGAGTTCCTAAGAGTTTTGATGAGAGGATGTAAATACAAGGAACTTTGTTAAGAAAGAAATTATTTCTTTTTTAATTCACCTGCCAGACTGGCAGATGGTTCTAGCTATAAAAAAAACCACCCTGAACTGACTAAAAAATGCAAATTCATCCTTACTTGTGGCACATGGTCGGAATTAAATACCGTGAAAAATTCTTGTTAAAAGTAGAAGATGATGCTTATAAAACAAACCAATCTCATTTGAGTTTGGTTTATCCCAGGAGCAATATTGCTCCAGCACAAGATAAGACATTGGTAAAAGCTGTTAAGCACCCCAAAATATTACAAAACCCTCCTGGTGAATGGTTATAGCAAATGTGTATGTCCTCAGGGCTGAAACAGTAAACTGAATTTTTGCTAGCAATTGATCACCTTTCAATGTTCGAATAACATAGCACGTTGTTACTAAATTTGAGTTTTCAGACAGAGGAAAAAGTAATATGGTAGAGGTTTATAAGTTGGGTCAACCAGTCTGGGGGGCAAAATTTTTGGCATAATTTGAACGTTCTTTGTGATAAGGGGACTCATATACCATGGCAGTACAATTTATCTGCTATTAGATAACAATCTAGCCATCCTTTTGTGATGCATGGGAAAACTTTCGCCTTAGCTTGCACTTCAAGCAAATTCCGGCTCTTACGAACCCAAGAGTAACAAAAATATCTGTCATTTATACCCAAGTGCCCGAAATAGGGAATATTGTCGGGAAAAAATGACAAATCTTGGTCCTTCAGTACACTTGTCACGACCATTAAATGCTCTAGAAACGTGAATAACTGCAACTAATATAGCATAACCCCACCTTGCAACATTCTTTGCAATCACAACACTTGATAACAGTTTCTAAATTGCGGAAAAATCCGCGAAAAACCTGGATCTTCAAACAGTGCACACGAAACACGGCATACAGTAAATGTATTTTCAAATCTACTTTGGTCGAGTAAATTAAAACCAGATGCCGACGAAAGAAGTCTAAGATTCAACAGAACACAATTGGCCCCTGGCCATTAATCAAAGAATGACATAAATTGTGAATACTGAAGGAAAAGGTATAAATTGTGAGTATAAATAACAACCACTGTGTGACGATTTCAGTCAGACAAAGTGGACTCTATCAAAATAAACATTGGCCACAGAGGTCTGCGATTCCCAGATATCTGAACGCAGCTCTCCGTAAAAATTCTCCGCCGAAATGAGTCGAGAGAAAAATAATCCAAAGCCTACTTAAGTTTTTTCGCGGTATGAAGATATGAAGGATTATATTTAGTACAGGTTGTCACAAAATACAATGAAACTCCAATATGCACAGACTTCGTGGAGACAGAGTTTTGTCTTTACGACTTCCAGACTCGAAATACGGATAAATGAAAATTCAAAAGCTCTCCAAAATAACAGAGTGTTCCCTATTTAGAAATGGCATAAAAGATTTCAACACGACGCCAAAAAGAAACGCAATACCACTCGGTCAAAAAATTAATTACAACACGTCAATGTTGTTTTGAATAAGCGATTTGAGCCTACGGGGAGAGATGAACGATTCATAAACAGAAAGAATCGCTCGTTCCATGTTTTCGCCTGCTGAGGTGGCCGAATACCAAGAAAATTTTCTGTCTCCTGCGGAGAATACGACCTTTTTAAAACATAAACAGAACTTCTGTAACTGCAATTAAAATTATAGGGTTACTACATTACGACCATCTCAGAACTGTTCAATCACGGTTAAATTGAGATTCACACATGCTCGTTCGATCGTCACTACCAGAGCAGGAAACTCAGCGAAACTCGCTATGAGATCAAGGCAGTAGTCTAGAATCGTCCCTATTATAACGATGTTACGATTCTCTGAAACTGGTTCACATCGCCCAAAAACATGTCCTCCTTTTAAAATTTATAGCCTTCACAGCTCCCCCCAACTGCGCTTCTCGAACACACAAAAAAAATATCAGTGAGCTAATAAACATGGGGCAGCATGCAGATTCGATACTCTGCAAGAACTAACAACTACAATAAAATCACGACGAATCAATAAACGGCGAAACACACTGGACGTGCGCGACATCTTACCCGCCAAGAAGGTACTAAAGGAGGGTCCACTTCAGCGTTATAGAGGAGCAAAAGTTCAACGCACATTGTATGTCCATGCCGAACAGCCGTGTGCAAAGGTCTCCAACCACCATTTGCGGTTGCATTTACATTAGCCCCATGTTGTAAAAGGACTTCTAAACAATCTCTGTGTCCATTTCTTGCTGCATAATGTAAGGCTGTCCACTGACTTCTGGTCGCGGCATTCACGTCAGCGCCATGATTTAAAAGCGCTGTCAAACAATCTACAAAGCCCTGTTCAGCTGCTTCATGCAGTGGCGTAAGGCCATCATAAGTCGCTATATTTACATTTGCTCGGTAGTTCAGTAGAATTTCGACGCATCTAAATTGTCCGTGTCTCACAGCTTCGTGGAGTGCAGTCTTCCCATACTTGTGACATCCATCAATCGGTGCTCCCAGTTTAAGGAGCTCACGAAGATCCTTCTTTGAGCCTTTGTATGCAGCTCTTTTCAATCTACAAACAAGAACTTCGGGGCTTACTTCGAGCTGTTCTCTTTTCGAGCAAGGCGCGTTGCCCATCGTTTCCTTTCACATACGTGATGAAGAAGAAAGGCTTTACTTTGATGCATCGCCGTCTTGTCTAGCCAAGACAGAGACGAAGAGAGTTGTTGGCGATCGTTTTCCACGGGAGTACCGTGGGGAGGTATGCAGAATTATTACTGGAGGGGGGACGGGTGGCAACTTTGTGGGAAAAAAGAAACAAAAAAAAACATGGAGGCAATGTATCTTGTAGATACGCGTGAGAAGACGATCAATATAAGATCTAAATTGTTTTCAAATTTTGAACTGTAAATTTGATTTAAAACCAGTGGGAAATTCTTTTTTCCTGTGAGCTTTAACTAACTTCTTTTCGGTTGGGTGTCATGGGGGCTGTCATTGTCCTCGGTCGGAAATCTTGATTGTAAGTGATTGTGATGGACGGAGAGGGTAGGGATCCAGGGGAAGTGTTCGATGTTTTCAAGCAATCATCGCTTACAATCTGCAAATTTCTGTAAATAAAACCTTCCCTTAAGAAAAAAGCGTGATTTAATTTATAAATGATCTTATTCGGCTGGAAAAGGGATCTATCTTCCTCAGTTTTGCGAAGTAAACATTGCGTGAAAATTACTCCACCCCTCTGTTTTTTTTATTCCTTTGTGATCCCGCCGACGTCCCGTGATAGGTCTACTGAAGATGTTTTGCAAAGATGGCGCCCGAGGACATTCGATAGCAGCGCAAACAAAAGCGAAACAGGATTTTATCTAATTCTTGTTGACTTACAGGTACACCGAAAATATGACGAAAATGAAAGATGCTTCTCATTGATAAGCTGATTCGAAAGTATCGGGACAGACAGGCATAAATACTGTGCTAATTGGAGGTAATAGTTTCTCAATTTGTATCCTTTGAGCTTTGGGCAAAGCGCCTAAATTTCTCTTTCCTCCGTGTGGCGTATATATTGAAGTTTCTACGTTTCAAGTACCTCACTGCGGAACGTAAATGTGCCTTACGCATAAATATTAGATCAATTGTAGACAAAGCTTTAGTATTTGTCCTTTCGGCTTCCCTTTCAAGGCCACGCTTTGTGCCCCCAGGTCAATTACCCATTCTTCGAAAGGCGCCAGTTGTACTGTGCATAAAATTTATTCGCCTATATTTCGACCGACTATGGCGGCACACGTGCTTAGGAAATTACGTCGTAATTGCTAGTGCAGCCAGTTCCTCTTCTCTGTCGCATACCTCGAGGGAACAAGGGAAGATGTTTTTCGCGATTATTCAAAAAATTCAGTGCTTCACATCTGCAACGTGCCGTCAACGCGACTGAAAACTGATGTGCGAAATATTGAAATGTGATGATTTATCACACGCTGAATGGGAAAATCCGCACGAAAGATCGGTCGCGTTTAATTGGTTCTCTGTTTTGCCGTGAATTGATGCGTAACACAGCGCGCTCCGTTCTGGTTGTTTAAAAGCAATTCATTGATAATGAGTTCAAAATTTATTTAAAGGGAATTTATCGTCTAAACGTGCCAAAATTGAGTAAAATTGTTTGGTTAAGAAAGCCCACCAAACTCTTTACTTATTGCGAAAACGCTGATTGACAAGAGATAACTCGAGTGAAAAAGTTGCCATTAGACAATTTGCGGGTTTAATTTATTTCTCGAGATCTGTACTTGACCCCTTAAACAATAGCAATGTTAGAGCTGTGGTTTTCGAGCCCTTTTTGTTGCCAACTATTTTCGCAAATATAAGGTCGTCAAGATGTAATAGCTCGTACGTGACAATTTGTAACAGTAGGAATATTGGCAGATGGATTATGAGAGTCTTTTGTAGATTTAAGCCATCAGGAAAGAGCCTCGCTGTCTAAGAATGAGAGACGGTCAGTCTTGGATACGAACTTACTTGTCCCATCAAGTCAACATTGTTGCACGTTCTATTTTAATCTCCGCTGGCTGTCGTGAACAATTTTTTTTTCATCTTGAACCTAAGAAGAGTGTAAAAAATGGGATATTAAGCTTTAAACATGAGGACAATATATATAATATGCATGTATTCTTTAGACTTGTTTTGTTACAGACATCATTAGGTAGATTTCGCGTAACACCATCATTTTGGCAACAGAACGGAAGTTTGAGAATGACAAGTGCTAGTTAATAGATCACGCTTCCAACTGAGTCAGGTCATGCATTCAACTGTAGTCTTATGCTCTCAAAGATTAAGAAAAAGTTAACCTGAAAATGAATATTTACTGGCCAGTTTCATAAAAAAGAATGTGTTCTATTCATTGGTTTCCGTCCTTTGAATTAATTTTTCTTTTTTTTAAAAAAAAAAAACAATTTACAATTAATATACAAGGAGAAAAATTAATGTTATTTCCAATTAGAACAGCAGTGTTTTTAGCACTCTAGGCCATGGAGTTCAAATCAAAATCAGCTGATCTAAATAGAATTAAAGTGAACTTTTAATACAGGTTGCAGGTTTTCATGATTTCTTTAAATTTCGTGAGACTGTCCAATCTGAATGCTGACTACAAAGTTTGGTTCTCTGTAGGTTGTTATGCACTGCTGTCACCAATTTGCCTTAGACAAACCCAAATGTGTTCATATAATAAATTTAATTACTGTTAAGTTGCTGGGGGAATCGGTATATCGTGTAGGCAAAGTTAAGCTCATATTCAATGTCACAGATAAAAATCAGTATTCACTGGCTGGGTTAGTCTACATTTGTTATGCGCCAGAGCAGTATCTTGCCTGGGGTTTAATTATGGCAGCTGTCATTGGCATTTTGGCGGCAAGTAAGGGAAGAGTGTTATTAGTATGACTTAATTAACCTTCTTACCCTGACTTGTGTGCAGGCTTAATGAGGCTTTTAGTAAATAACACATTTTTACACAAACATTAATACTACAGTCTGTTGAATAATTACTGAATTATTATTGTCTGATTAATGAACATGTTTTTATTATATGTCGCCATCAGAAACAGTTTCTCGAAAGTGTGTTTTTTATGTGCTCTTCAAGTTGTTAGTTTCTTTTTAGACTGAGATGTTTGTTTACAAGCAATTCCATTGCTTTGGATAAGGTAAAGATTTAAAAGTTAGAAAAAGCAGTGACATGATTATCAGATTTTGGAGAAGTTTGGCAGTGAAGCTCAGTGGAACACATGTAATAAATTCCCGTAATGCAACAGGAAGAAAAGTGAACTATTTTCACATCCAGTCTCCCTCTTTTGTAACCCAGTGAATAGCAAGTAAGCATTTTATCATAATATTATGGTGCAATTTTTAAACATTAATTGGTTCCAAGTTTGTAAAATTGTTTCCTTATGGTCATAATAAATTTAACGCTGAAATGATGTCAACTGTTAAGCCTCAAGTTCACACTAGAGACATAACAACATCAGAAGAACGTTATATCATTGTGTTTTGCAGTGTGAACTTCCTGACATAATGATATAATTATTATAACGACACAAGACCATAAATAAGGGAAAAAAGCTGATCCTTTCCTTAATATGTCTATGTTGATGTTCATGTGACCAACACTAGTTATTACACATTATGTCTTTATGTCTGTAGTATGAACCCCACCTTACTAAACAGGCTCATGTCAACCCATCTGGTTTGACATGACTGACCAATTTTGTATTTATTGCTACCAGTAGAACTTACATGGGAAAAACTTCAGCCAAATTCCAATAGTGACTGGTGACTGATGAAAGATGAAGAATGAGTAACAATCAGACCTCTGGTTGCAACCACCTCTTGTAAATGACCAGTTTTCCAAAATACCAAAAGTTTCCAAGTCAAATCACTATATTTGGTACCTGTTGTAAGTGATCATCTCTCATAATTAAGTGACCGCTATTAACCACTTTTAGAGGTAAAACTTTGATTTTTGTTTCTAATCTCCTGTAAGCGACCACGTTACAGATAACAGAGTGGAAATTGGATTATAAGATGTTGTATTATGTTGCATTCCTGGGTAGTGCAAGAGACGAAAATTTCTCAATATGGAGTATCATCTTGTTTTTCTCAAAATTGACTTTTTACATGAATAGGACATGTAAAACATGGAGTAAGTCTGTGCATTCTTTTACCAATTAAATTTTGGCCAAATATGGTCTAAGCTCTCTAGACGATTTTACTCGTCAAAGGGAGACTCCATAGGGCTTAAAGGGTTACAGTCAAAACGGGTCAAGCGTTCCTCTCATGAGTGGATTTATTTAATAATTTCATTATTGCAGATTTGATTTTAGGAATCATTTCAATAATCTGGTTGCTGGATGAATGATGCAAAATTCAAATCAAGCCTGAGTTCAA
>OFEO01000053.1_pt1:7500-11686 | contig 11686 bp, 3 predicted proteins | sample 1521061 | NCBI WGS metagenome assembly OFEO01 (sample SAMN04272335, study PRJEB24112) | coral metagenome | biome: Coral reef; feature: Shallow seawater; material: Coral tissue | host: Coral | place: China: South China Sea | collected 2014 | reverse complement strand
AATCGTCAGTGATCGGGGAACAAACTTCATTGGAGCAGACAGAGAGCTTCGAGAGCTGGTCGACGGACTGGATCAGAATAGAATTCAAGATCAGTCTGCCGACAAAGGAGTTAAGTGGTCGTTTAACCCACCTTTAGCGCCCCATTTTGGAGGAGTTCATGAAGTCATGATCAAAGCAGCTAAAAAGGCTATACGTGCGATACTCCGTAATGCAGATGTCAACGACGAAGAACTAACGACCGCCTTTGTAGGAGTAGAAGCCTTAATGAATTCCCGTCCACTTACGTATCAGTCAGCCGACCCTAGAGACGCTACGCCACTCACACCTAACCACTTTCTTCATGGCCAGATGGGAGGTGTCTCAGCGCCAGAATCGGTTGATGAAGTCGAGTTCAGCCCGAGGAATAGATGGAGGCGAGTTCAAGAGTTAATTTCACACTTCTGGAAGAGATGGATGAAGGAGTGGCTTCCATTATTAAATGCGCGCCAGAAGTGGACCGAAATAAAGCCAGATCTCAAGATTGGTGATATTGTGCTTGCCATCTCTCCTGATTGCCCCAGAGCACACTGGCCTTTGGGAAGAGTTCTGGAAGTGTTTCCAGGACAAGACGGCCATGTTCGAGTTGCCAAGATTCAAATTGGCCAAAACACTGTTTTGAGACCTGTGTCTAAATGCGTTTTGCTGGACTCCAATTAGGGCAAAAAATGTTACGTCTTGATAAGGTTGACAGAGTCAAAAGGGGGAGAATGTACAAAAGACATTATCGAAATAGTTTTCCGAGAGAATGTAGATTGCGAAACTGTTATTGTGTTCTAGGATCGTGCGAATGTCGCGCAGCTTATAAATATTAGAATAATTATTCAGTTTTGCGAGTGTTATCGAATGGAACAGCAAGTGAAGAAAAAACCGTTCTAACAGTTCGATAGTTGTGTTATTTTTTGGGGGGTTGCCGTTTCGTCCCACCAAAAACTGGTAGCAGAGCGAGGTTTTGCACAAGTCCGTTCGAGAAGATGTCCGAAGCTGCAGAAAGTGCGGAAAGCGTTGAAGAAAGTGCGGGAACCACTGAAGACGAAGCCGATGCAAATGAGGTTCTGCTGGAGGAGTTAAAAAGGCAGAAACGTGTTCTGAAAATGCAGCTTACCAAGCTCTATACCCGTCTAATGAGGCTAATGTCCGATGAAACAATCGACAGGGAAGCAATTTTAATCGCCCTCGAAAACGTGGAGGAGAAAAAAATGGATGCAGTGCAAATTTTGGAAGACCTGATAGTTATTTACGAGAGAGTAAATGATAAGAAGAACGTCGAGCGATCGAATGAAGAAATCGACAAGATAATCGAAGCTACCGATAAAGAAATTGCCTCAGTGAAAGATTTTCTCTCTTCTTCCTCTCGGAAACCGTCGTCGACAGCTCCTGATAAACACGTGGAGGCGAAACAATTGCCGCCGTTGGACGACAGTTTGCCGCCGAAAAATCCAGAAGCAACAGCGAAGCCTTTCTTTTCGCAATCGAAACAACCACCAAGTTCTTCTGCCGATAGGAAACTGGAACGAATTAAATTGCCCACATTCTCTGGTGACAAGACAAAGTTTGAATACTTCTGGACAGCCTTCGAAAGCATCGTGGATGACTCTGATGAGCCGGCGAAATACAAGATGATAAGGCTTAAGGCTTGCCTTCAGGGAAAGGCAGAAGAATCAATATCGAAGCTTGGCTTTTCAGAAGAAGCGTATGAAGAGGCCAAAAAAACTCTCAAACGAAGATTTGGTGGCGAAAGAAGACAACTTCAAAATTATCTCGAGGAGGTGAAGAGAATTAAATCAATTCAAGAAGGAAACGTACATGAACTCGAGAAATTTGCTGATACTCTCGCAAGCACGGTCGTTACTCTCCGCGAACATGGTCGGTGGAGTGAGTTAGATCCTGGAAGCCTTCTCTACACTGTTGTTCTGGAAAAGATTCCGAAATCTATGTTGTCAAGATTTTACCGTTGGGTAAAAGAAAGCGGTCGACTAGAATCTATTGAGACTCTTCGAGATTGGATAACTGAGGAATCAGAGTATCAAGTGAAAGCTGTGGAAACCGTGGAGGGGCTTCATGGTGCCAAAGGAAAGCCGAAGGAGGACGATAGGAAACGGTGGAATCGAACCTTTACTACCTTCAAGCAGAAGTGTTACATTTGCCAAGGAAATCACACAATCAGAAACTGTGAGGAATACAAATCTATGAGCGTTGACGACAGGTGGAAAATTGCTAAGGAAAAGAAACTATGTTTTCGCTGTTTGGCTAATAATCATCAAGGAAGGGACTGTAAGAGATCGAAAGAATGTGGAATTAATGGCTGCAAGAGAAATCACGACAGACTCCTGCATCAATTTCAGGAAATTCAAGCCCACGAAGAAACTGTCGTCGAGGAATCCTCAAATTCTTCTCTGCCCTCTACAAGAGCCTTTGCAACTGTGGCTAGTGACGAACCAGCTTTGCCAAATGCAGAACAGAGCATCGAAGAGCACTCCCACCTTACCACGCTCGCTTCCGCGCAGAATCAGGAAAGTGCGTCTCTGCGAACAGTGCCCATTTGGTTGTCTGCAAATGGAAAGAAGATTAAAGTAAACGCCCTTTTGGATGATGCAAGTAGTGTTTCTTATGTAAACGAGGAGCTAGCTGGTGCACTTGGTTTGTCTGCAACATACGAGCAAGTCACAGTTAATGTTCTTAATGAGAGCGTGGAAACGTTCGATTCAATGCCTGTTAGCATGACGCTGGAAAGCTGTGATGGAAATGTGAGGATACCCTTTAAAGCTCTAACCTGTCCGCGTCGTGTAACTGGAAATTACAAGTCTGTTGTTTGGTCAAAATTTCAGGATCGATGGCCCCATTTACGCGTCTGCAAATTTCCAGAACCGCCAGCTGATCCTATTGTTGACGTGCTCATTGGCCAAGATCAAATTGATCTCCACTACTCAAAGTGTGACGTCAGAGGAAATCCGGGAGAGCCGATCGCCAGATTAGGGCCCTTGGGCTGGTCGTGTGTTGGTCCGCCACAAGGGAGAGCTGTTATCAGGAGCCACAGGACGAACCTGGCCTGTACCTTTTTCACCAGACCTCATATATTTGATGAAATCAACGAATCTTTGAAAAGGTTCTGGGAGATAGACACTCTGGGCATCCAAGAGGATGACGTGAAGATACTGTCTGGTGAAGAGAAGCTTGCATGGGACAAGACTCGCCTCTCACTCACTCATGATGGGGAGCGTTACCAAGTTGCGACACCTTGGAAAACTGATTGGCCAACGTTACCAAACAATTATGAGATGGCCTACAGTCGTCTTAGGAATACAGAGAAGCGTTTGATTCGACAGTCTTCAGTGGGAGAAGATTACCAGCGGGTTATTACCTCCTACATTGACAAAGGGTACATCCGCAAGGTGCATCAGACCGAGAACGAACCGGAAAACCCTTGGTATCTACCTCATTTCCCGGTATGCCGTCCTGAGAGGTCAACTACAAAAACGAGAATCGTATTTGATGCCAGCGCCAAATTTCAGGGAACATCCTTGAACGATCACATCCTGCCAGGTCCTAAACTACAGACAAATCTGTTCGATGTGCTTCTTCGTTTCCGTCGTTTCCCAGTAGCTATTGCCTGTGACGTCAGTGAGATGTACTTACAGATTCGTATCCCGCCTGAAGACCGCCCAAAGTTCAGATTTCTTTGGAGGAATTTGGAAGTTGATCGCGATCCTGATGTATACGAATTTGAACGTGTGGTGTTCGGAGACGCATCTGCTCCGTTTCGTGCCCAATTCGTGTCCCAGGAGAATGCCAGGATCCACGAGGAGAAATTTCCCCTTGCTGCTGAAACCGTGATGAAGTCGACATACATGGATGACTCGTTGGATTCAACTAGGGACAATGTCAGTGCAGTCCAGTTGTTTCACCAACTTCAAGGCCTATGGGATAAAGCAGGAATGAAAGCTCGTAAATGGCTAAGTAATTCACCAGAGGTACTTACAGTCATTCCCCAGGAACTCAGAGCGTTTGAAATAGATCTTAACTACAATGCTTTGCCTTTGACCAAGACCCTTGGGGTTTTATGGAGTGCACAGGAAGATGTTTTCTCCTTTCATGTCGCGACACCTGTGGTGGAGGATGTTCTCACCAAAAGGTCTATCTTGGGAAGAG
>OFEO01000052.1_pt1:10000-11693 | contig 11693 bp, 7 predicted proteins | sample 1521061 | NCBI WGS metagenome assembly OFEO01 (sample SAMN04272335, study PRJEB24112) | coral metagenome | biome: Coral reef; feature: Shallow seawater; material: Coral tissue | host: Coral | place: China: South China Sea | collected 2014 | reverse complement strand
TATTTTTTTTGAAGATTTTTTAAAGTGCTGCTATGGAAAAAAAAAAAAAAAAAAACTTCTCTTTTTCTTTCAGATTTTTAAAGGCTGTTTGTTTTACACCTCCCTGGCAAAATGTTATGCTCAGAATTTGTATCCAAAGGCTGTGTTCTTTGAGTGCAAGTATATTAAGGATTTCACAGTCCGCCATTCACGAGCGTTTCAGGTGGGCAACTTAATGACGGCAATCACTGCTTGCATCTGTCAGAGCTAAATTTAAAAAAAATATGCGTGCGCATTGAAACGCACCGCGCGCTGTGGCGGGAAATTCAATTAAAGTCAATAAAGCCCTTCAAATGTTTCTATTTCCAATGGCTTCCCAAAAAAAATGCCACGTTTGTTGTTGCAAATCATCGTCGCGCTGGTATAGTGTTGTTGAGAATTTTGTGGAAGACGTGAAAAATTGTTTTAATGTGGAAACATCGTGCAATGATGCGTGTTTGTGTGCCTCTTGTCGGAGAAATTTGACGAGATGGCGACGTAGTTTCGACGAAGAGAAAGAAAAATATTTTGTTAAAGCCCAATCTCGAGGAAAGGCATTTGTCAACAAAATAACTCTAGCCCGACAGGACCGAAGGCTGGCCGTAACAAATATCACCGAAACAAAAACAGCCCCAATATCGTTACTACTATGTTTACCGGAGGTCGTGCTGTTGGATATTTTCAGATATGTTGGTATCGCAGATATTTGTAACTTGAGACTGACGTGCCAGTATGTAAACATAATTTGCGCGTCTAACTATTTGTGGAAATTTCTGTTGGAACGTGACTTTCCACAAGCAATTCCACTTCTGGACGATACAGTGTTGTCAGCGTCTTCAGTAACGTACAGATTTTTGTACTCGGCTACGCTCTCGTCGAAAAAAAATGAAATGAGCCACCGCACGCAAATAGGTGAACTGGAACGTCAGTTTCGCGAAAGTGAGTGCAAATTTTTGGTGGAAAACGCAGAGTTACAACAACGCGTGGACAGCCTACAATCAAAGCTATTTACCCTGCAAACCGACCGAGATCCTAACACACCAGTGAGCAAACTTCAAGAACAGGTAACCCGTAACTCGCAATTAATTAATTTAAATCACGCAAAAACCCGTTCGCCCGGAACCTGAACCGCGAAGAACGTCGAGAAATACTTTTTGGCTCGTCTGCCGCTTTTGGCTCAGCAGCAGATATATAGAACGAAAATTACATGCCATAGGAGACAACAGGTTCATATATTTCGTGTTAAAAGCCGACTTTTACTACGTGCGAACGGGTTTTCGGGCGTAACGACCGGATTCACTTGTCTGAAAATGGTTTCAGAAAATCGCATCCTATGAATCACTGGATGCTGTTTACAGTTCCATAAAAGAAACCTAATGTTTCCGAGATAACTTCTTATGTTCTGCCTTACGTATTTCGTTGCACTGAAGCAGGAACTTCTCAGTTTAGACGGGTTTTGGTTTTGTGTGTTCCCTCGGGCGTCCGCATATTAGCCTTCTCTTCATAAACACATTCAAACATATTTTTAAAACTCACCAAACCGTAACAAAAATATCCTGAGCGTTGATTAATACTTCACCACTCACCAATCTATGAAGTACACAAATTATTTTCTTTTCAAGTGACGATAAAAATGTGAACTGTTTGGCCACACTTAGAACAGAACACCAGTACT
>OFEO01000052.1_pt1:0-5000 | contig 11693 bp, 7 predicted proteins | sample 1521061 | NCBI WGS metagenome assembly OFEO01 (sample SAMN04272335, study PRJEB24112) | coral metagenome | biome: Coral reef; feature: Shallow seawater; material: Coral tissue | host: Coral | place: China: South China Sea | collected 2014 | reverse complement strand
ATTCATAGCAGGCGTTTGCTTTCCATTTTCCAGGTAGAAAGATCAAGCACAGGGCTCTAAGTTAACTTTTCAGTCCACTTACAAAGTTTGGCTAGTACGATTTTTTCCACTTGCAAATTGGTGAGACCACTAGCAAATTATTTCCAAATGTTTGGGAGACATGGATGATTCTAACTAGCAAACGTTTGCTCGTTGATATTTTTCTCACGTGCAGATTAACAAAATAACTCGCATTTTGCAAGTTAACAACCGTTAATTTTGAGCATTTACATGTTAGGTATGATTATTTTGATAGCCAGTAAGCAATGTACAGAAATAACATAGTGTAGTTGTCTGCACAGGACCAGAGTAGCACCCTAGTGTGTAATGTTATGCGGTACTTCTTCATTGGTGTTATGTAAATATTTTAAATGATAAATGTACATGTATACATGTATGCATTTTTCACTAATTATCACAGAATACCACAGTATTTTTTTAATCTACTTGTATGGGATGTTTACATTACATGTACAGCTATGAAGTTCTATGAACCTAGTGTCGGATTGTTTACAGTAGTTGCTACTGCTATTTTAAAATTATAACAATATAAGGCATTAAATAAGAGATCTTGACAATCAGGGCTCAAGACTAACTTTTCAGCTTGCTAGCCCAGTGGCAAGTGACAGGCTTTTTTCATTAGCCAATTTTTTACTAGTCAGATACTCTAATATCCATCATCCCATCAAGTCAAAACATCACCATAAAACTGTTGACCTCATTTGTGAACAAAGTTGTTGTGTTTGCGGCACAACACAGAGCTAACAAACTTGTTTAAAGTTTGAGCTATAACGTCTGGCATTAAAATGCTTGCACCACTTTCTCAACAACTCAGAGATGAAACCAAAACCACTTAAGACTTGCTCATGCAAGTTTTTCAGAGTTTCGTACTGGCTATGGGTAATTGATTTAAAATATGAATGACTGAATGGCTTATAAGGGCAAAATATTTTGGGAGAGGCTTGCAATTAAGTAATACAGCACTTTTTCCATGTTAACATAGCCTCATCTAAACACAAGGAGGTTTGGGAGAATTTGATAATTCCCCTAACCCTCCGAGTATTAAGATGAGGTTCTGTAAACATGGAAAAAGTCCCCTGTTGCTTTTATAAAATAATTTTAAAAACATGCGCAAATCTGAAACGTCACAACTGAGTTAACATACTCTCATCTAAACACACCTATTGACCAATGAGAGAGCACGTAGTGGCTCAGTTATTTTATAAAACACTGTCAATATACCACAGTTACAGCTATGTGGATCAAATGTTTACAAATTTATTGTCTTTTGACAAATTAATTTCACAAATTGATTTTCTTTTTTTTGGTTAATTTCTTTAGCCTCTCTCTTTCCAGTCTTTCCTTCAACTCTTCCCTTCTTCTCAACTCTTCTTCCTCTTGTTTTCTTTTTTCCTCAGGGCTTCTGAAATATATTATTTTTTTAAGACCAAAAATTCCTTAAGTGTTTCCTTTTCTAATATGATAAAAGAATCAGGAAAAACTGAATCGACGAAAGCAAGCTACCTTTTATCCTCCTCATTTTCCTCCCAAACAACACCTCTTGGCTTTGAAATTTTTGGCCGACGAATAACTGTGGCTCTTCAAACATAGAAAAATGAATATATTTAGCTAGCAGCTGAAGCCAATTGCCGTGAAAATAACATTTATAAAGGCAAAACAAAACAAAACCCGACTATTAGATGGACTACCTTCGTTTTGGCATTTCGCAAGAAACAAAACAAGTGTAACCATTGAGCCGGAAAATTGAACCACGCGCGGAAAAATTCCCGCGCTTTTTGAGGACGCGACCGGTCGACACATCAAGCTAGGAACGGGAAATTTGTGGTGAAAAAAATGTCTGACAAAAGAGAACACTTGATCGAAATATTTGCAATTGACAGCTCGAGAATCTTTTGATCAATTTAACTTATAGTGAAGTTCGACACATTTAAATGTGACAGTATATAGTGAACAAAATTATTTACCCATTGACGTTGTTCTGTCAACAATTTAATACCGTAAATAGAGTTACCCATGAACTTTGAGTTAACCGTTCAATGCTCCTAGGTCCGTTGTTAAATAATCATCATAATATTTCATCAATGAAACAAATAAACTACACAAAAAGATAAAAACTAACCTGAGGCAACTGTCAAAGTTCTCCGCTAGGTAGGTGGAAAGCGCCAACAGTCATTACCGCCGTATCTTGTGTGTTTATACAAAAGCATAACGCGGTAAAACCTCGAAATGCAGATACATTTACTGAAAAAAATTCCACACTCATACAATCGACATTGATGCAAACTGAAACCACGTGTGTAATCTTCTTTTGAGTGTAAGGTTTTAATGGACAGCATTCCTTGATGAGCGGAGCTAGGAGAATGAGAAAAGAGTGTCGTTCTGACGGATCCTTGATATGTAACCCTCCATAACTCTCCTTCTGAGTCACTTCACTAGTGAATAAGGTCCAATATAAACATTTCCACTTGACAAACACATTCTGTTGAATACAATAAGACTTTTTAACGTAAAATTGGACTGAGGCAACCATATCAATTTTAAGCGATCGCAAACGACACGTAGACAAAGACTGGCAGACGCGAAGTCGTGCTTCTGCCAAAACGTCGAGAAGAAACTGCTAACCATTAAAGTTTCCAATCCAGCAAAAATCAACAAAACTTACCAGGATATCGGCCTGTTTCCGACGATGACCTTTACAGCATATTCGCCACACTTACCGTCGAGATTTATAAGAAATAAGAAAGAAATGGGGGGCTTGTAACCGTAGATCGAAAACTACGCTCTCGCGTCGCTCTCACGTGATGGAACGCAAAAACGCAATTACGACCAGCGGACTCATCTCAAAATCTACCGCTGCAAAGTTATAGCGCGGGCTTCAAGTTGATCTGGCAGCCCAGGAATGAAACGCTCGTGGCTATGGCGTTTACCATTTGTTAATTAAAAGTCTGACGCGTACAAACAGCTCATTTGCATAATGCTGCACGCGCAGTTTCATTTGTTGCGGACTCACTCGGCTGCGCCTCGTGAGTCCACAACATTTTGACCACTGTGATGACGCGTATCGTTGTCGATAAGACTATATACCACGCTAAACCACTTTCGATTTGTTAAATTTTCATCTGAAATTATTAAATAAAAGAAGTTAAACCATAAGCTACTTTTAGGTATTTCGACATCCAAAAACTATTCAGGCAATCAACACTGCCGGATCCCGTGACATTCACGCGCACTTGATCAGCAATTCATTTTCGTTTGTTTTTGATAATATTAGACATGGTATAAAAAGAAACGTTTTAGGTTTCATTGCAGCAACCTTCATAATGACATCTTTTCGTAAGTTTTTACCACATCTATAGTTTTCAAAGCAAGTGAAAAAATTGGTGTGTACTTCATGATGCTCTCGAAGGCAAGTTATGAATGACTGATTGATTCAATAGTTTATAGACTTAAAACAAAAGCCCCTGGTCATACTGGTCAGGGACAGACAGCTTTTGTCCGTAAAGAGAGTCTGGGGGTCGTCTGGGATCGAGCTACATTTGTGCATTTAAAGTCGGCAAGCGCATCAAAACCACAGAGCTTAACCCGACATTCATGTGTAAAGCTATGATAAGGTAAAGTAATTAATTCTTCCATGTTTTCTTCGAATCGACGTTCTTTTGCGCCGCGATTCAAAATACTGAATCGTTAAAATCTTACTCTCACTTCATTCTAATAATCCGTCAACTTTACAATAACGTTTTGAGCAAATTTTTGAAAATTATTCAAAGGAGTACTCTCGATGATTCGAAGTTGCGGTTTGCTTTGGTCGCTGAGCTTTTCTTATTTTTTTTTTGCATCTGTTAATCCGGAGTTCGGATCCGGAGAGATATGAAAAACTTAATACGGATGACTATGTTGGGTCTACGAATAAATATTTCAAGGTAAGCCGGAAGCCACACAAATCATTAATAGGGTAAACAATATAACAGCAGCAAATTGCTTTTACTACTTAGTTTGTAAAAAAGATGTTCCATTGCTGATGCTTATGCAGAGCCATCGACATTATCAAAGTAATTTATCTTTCAGACGGAGACATCGATTAAATTTTTCATGGCCATGAGATTAAAACTCTGAATATAAAAATCTCAAAAATCCCTTCTGGCGTCAATTGATCTCCCGTCAAGAAGATTTTACACTGAAGTCTCAAGTTCAAAGCCTCGCAAGAAGATTAAATTCAAGAAGATTAAATTCAAGAAGATTAAATTTGCTGAAGACGACTCAAGTTCGAAGCGTCGCAACTTCAGAAACGTTGGAAAGCAAAGAAGTTGTGCTCTCAAAAAGCTTTCATTATGAATATGGTTGAATCTCTTGAACAGCTGTCCTCGGCCAGCGGCAAGAAAAGCAAAAAGCCAAAGAAGCAAAATTTTAACGATGGAATGGTGGATGCTGGCGACAGGGAAGCTAAGAAGCGAGCTCATAGCACCACTGGTTTAACTGTAGCAGTGATGTACAATGTACTTATTTTCGCCTACGCGTGGTACACGAGAAATTATTTAGTTATGATGTTGGTTGTCGCAATATGGATGGTCTGAAACGTCTCGGAGAAAATTATCTAACACAAAGCCTTTCAAAGTAACATGTCAAGAGGAATGTTCTGGTGTTTAATGACGGGCTAGTATTGCGAAAGGAAATAACTGATTGAAACTGCGTGGGACTGGGAACGCAGCTTAAAAATAGGTCTGCAATGCGTATTAAGCATGGATTTAATCTTCAGAAACACAGTCAGAGACACAGTCAGGTGGCGCGCATGAGAATCAGATACCATTTCATAGCTAATTTGCATACAACAGAGACGCGATCCATACTGTTTTTAAGGCGGGGGTCCACATGAAAGCCGTATTTTGGATGGGTATTATGTTTTTAATGCAAATATCTCGTTTACGTTTCAAGCAATCAAGAAT
>OFEO01000051.1_pt1 | contig 11745 bp, 2 predicted proteins | sample 1521061 | NCBI WGS metagenome assembly OFEO01 (sample SAMN04272335, study PRJEB24112) | coral metagenome | biome: Coral reef; feature: Shallow seawater; material: Coral tissue | host: Coral | place: China: South China Sea | collected 2014 | reverse complement strand
CATTGTTACGACAGGTGGAACGTGACCGCAAGATAGAGCCGATAACAAAAGATAAGCTCCGCAAAGATTTTATTGCGTAGTTCAAGGCTTGTTATCAGTGTAAATGTTTGCAAACGAAAACCTCTTTAGGGATGATAGGAAATAAATTGAGCCCTTGCTACACTCGGTGGCTCCGACCTGTCGTAAAACGTTTTGCCACAAACGCGGCTGAATCGGTTTTCTTGTCGCACTAACATGCTATCATTCATCGATGGTGACCTTTCGCGCGAAGTATGAATAGAATGACAATGTAATTGGCTGGTGTTATCAAAGTTTCAAATGTTCAACAATGTTGATGATTTGGGTGCGTGGCGTTAGAATTTGCAGACAGCTAGACGCTAGTTTGCAGCCTGTTAAAACGAGATCTCGACAACTCGAGATGAAGATCACGAAGTGTTTCCCGACCTCCGGAGAAGATATGGGTGTTTGATGCGTGGTGCGCCAAGGAGAAAGAGCTCCTGATTTGTAAATCGCTTCTTTAATCGTTGATCGAATTCCAGCAGAGTTTGTGTCTAGAATAATGATAATATTTATGCTTTTATAATCACGAAGCAGCAGAAATTCGTAAACAAGCAATAAACATAATCGCTGTAATCACGACGATAACCAAGACAGTGCAGAGTTTGAAATGTGTGATAACACCGAATCGATCATGCAATTTACACTCTGCAGTGAGAGCGCTCCAAATGTACAATGTTTACCGCAAGAAACGCACTCGCGAAATGATATTGAAATCCATAGCTACTAATATTAACGAACAACTGATGCTTTCTGTGAAAATAATTTTTTCCTCTTTCGTAAATGCTGAATCATTAAAATTTCCTTGTCCCACCTGCGGGCACAAAAAAGCAATACAATCAAACCAAAGACAGAGTGTTTACTCGGAGCGGTTTCGGCCACATGCCCACGTGCCAAACGAAACGAACATGAAATCGACCCCTTTTCGCTCCGCTCCAATAAATGCGAGAAATTTCTGTTTACGTGATGCCCTTGAACTGCTCAAAATAGTTTCTTAATATTTCCTCTCCGTTGTGGCGGTATCAACATTTCAATTATTTTCCATTATAAGTCATAAATGTTTAAAGCTAAAACTCTTTAGGATAACAAGAAATAAAGATAACCCTTTTATGAAAAAGAATAATAGTTTTCGAAAAAATTAGTGTTTTTAATTCAACAAATGAACTCGTTGCCCATGAAAAAACACTTTCAGTCAAGGGCACGAAACTACTAACCGCTTGAAAAACTAAAGGCTTCCAAACCCCTCTATTAAAATATAACGCAATTATGAGTTTTTAAGAGCGCTAGGTGTTCAGAATTGAGTAAACTTATTTTATCACAATTAAGATCGAGAAATTGAATTACTTAGCTGCGCAGAAAGAAATAACTTTTTCATAAATGATTTATATTCGGCGATTTCCCACAACTGCCATTGCGTGTGCGGTCTGTTCAATTAAACGCAACTTTCAAGAGGAAAAAAATAAAAACAAGCACCAGCTCTTTCACTTTGAAGGAGGGAAAAATGTTTGTTGTCTCTGTACAATGCCGGGGATTAAAATGTCTACTTGACTGAAGTATGTCTCTGATGGATTTATCTGGGTCGCTACGCCGGTTGGTTTTAACTGCCTGGGTCCGTTGTACAGTTAGGATAGCTATCTAAATTAAGAACATGAAAAATTTACCACGGAGAGGAGTCGTTCGAAGGTCCTCGGGCACAGCTCTTCCGAACACGAGAGGACACAGACTCCCCAAGATGCAGGTCCCCTGGTTAACATGCTCCAAAGACATACTGTACTTTCCTACTTTGAGACTTCTTAACTGTTGCTACGCGCCGAGAGTGTATAGAGGTGCAAGGAGCCGGCGCCGACAAACACTGTGCCACTCACACGGTAGCTAACTAGATATATCTATCTTTACACATTGCGCTAGACTAAATCCGTAAAACACACAAGCATCGCTTTGCTGGAGAGATAAGTCAAAAGAGGAAAGAGGTTATCAGTGAAATGTTCCCATTTTCCTTTGTGTACGGTGGCGATGAAATCTTTTGTATAATCGCCAGCATGCATGATTGCATTTCTGTTTATTACGCATTTTCGTCCTGTTTTGAAAAATTAATATTTGGAAATCCATGAGCTCTCAAAGCCGCCACCCATAACAACAGACCAAGATATGGCTGTGTCGCCGTCGATGGTTCGTAGAAGACTTTGAGGCCGTGAGAGAAGGGTGATAATTTGAAAACTTTGCCAAACAGGAAACTCCGTTTAGCTTTATCTGATGTAGGGGGTGTCGTATCTTGCTTGCATACTGTGCAGGTTTGTACAGTATCAGTTGATCGCTAAAACAAGTATTATGTCCGCGATCGATTTTATATCTGGAAACCGAACAGTAGGGCTTAAAAGCGCTCTCGACAGGGCAAACTGATAAAGCACTGAATCGTGATAAAAACGGATTAAAACCATAAACTCTCGCTAAATTTGCAGGAATAGCGAACCGTGGGCATTACAGAGAATTTGAGCTAGCGCTGTGGTTGACGTATGAAGCTGTTCACACACACAACATGCAACGTGTTGCATAAAAACAACGAAAAACAGATCTTTCGCTGCACCAAAACAAAGATCGTAAAGTGATATATTTTCATAGCGCCAAGACAATTTAAAGCTGCGAGATATATCGGTTGTACATCAGATGAATATCGAAAGCTGCAGGCTTTGTGGAGTCGCTGTACATGCAGGAATTTTTATGGATAAAACCATCTGTGAGAACCATTGATCGGCGGTAGGTAACTTTGATTTTAGTTACTAACTGTTTCAACGTTGGAGGGCCAGAAGCTGGTTTTTATTCAAAATGGAAAGGTGTTCAATTCTACACAGGAAACACTGTCGAAGGAAATGAGAATTATGCTGACAGTATAAAAGAGCGTGTTGCTCGACCGCAGGAATCTGTACGAAGTGACAAAAATTGTGGCACAAACGGCTACAAAACGCATTTAGAAACAATCAGTCGAGGTGTCATTGTGCTTTAAATAACAGCGTATCCGTAATTGTGGACAAAATATTAAGTCGATGATTAAAAAGTTTAAAAACAGACGAGCGGTTGATGGGTTTTTTTCCGCTTGTGGGGGAAAGTTGGAAACGTTTATAGACATCGTGCTGTTCTTGAGTCGACAATTGCAATGGCAGTTGTGAACAGACATGAACCAGTATTGCCTAAATCAGATCCGATTCGTACCACACAAGTGAGACATGGTTAATTTCACTTAAAACTGTTGAAATCCAGCTCAGGAGCCACAAAGCTACTTGCGTTTTCCCTAGTCTCTTTATCTAGTTAAGCCTAGCTTTTAATACCTCAAAGAGGATTGCCATAAGCAGTTGACAAACAGGAAAATAGTCTTCGTTTCTAGTTGGCTTCATTATTCGAGATCACTCCGACTATTTCTATCTTTAGCTTGGTCCAATATCGAAGAAACAATCAATTGCAATGACTTAAGCTATATGTTTTATGCTGTTAACACAGGGTACATTTGCGATAGTGCTTCGGAATAGATATATCGAGAGTTTAAAAATAGATTTATGTGCAAAATCTTGCCTCATTTACCAGGTGACCCCGAACAATAATTTAATTTTTTTGGCATAAAAAAAAGAAAGAAACTACTGTATTTATATACTTCAACTGTTCAGTATTAATAATGGCCAGAATAACTCTTACACTAAACTAACAAATCTCACTCGCATCAACAGAATCGTTATCTTGCACGGAAAACCAACAAAAGGTTAACCCAACAAAAACTCACGAACAAAAAACGATAAATCTGTGTCGTACATTTGACACACGCAGAATTTACATAACAATAAGCTTACTAAGCAACTTGTAAAATCGGGAGGGCGTTTAAACTGAGCAGATATTGGCCCGGATATGCTTTACAAAGAAATTAACTGAGAAACTCTAAATCCTCAAAATGTGAAAGAAGATAGTTTGGGAATAATTTCGCGCTGGACCTTCCCTAAGCCCTATCGGTATGGCACGAGTCGGTAAACGCCCGAATTGCTAGCCTCTGCATGCAAATTTACTGCCTGTAACCTCGTTGTGGGCACGGAAAATGTCTTATCAGTAATAAGCAATTTAGTAGTCCTTAAAATTCATCATTTCGCTGCGTAGGGGTTGAAAATTACAAAGCGAAACGAGTTGTGGTGGTCACTGAGGCACGCGAGTCTGTCTAAAGAGTTTTCGTGATTGACAAATGTATCTGATCCACTTGGCGTCCCTAAACGGCTCTCCAAGAAGGATTACTTTGGACAAGACTTGTACGGCAAGCCAATTTCGGGTTAAATGTCTTAACTGTGAGGTTTTTATAAGCGGATTCGGATCAGTTATTGAAGGAACTCGAAGTACTCTTGAACTTTGAAAAGCGCGTTATCATATGAGAACGATGGTGAGACGAGGAAAACATATCTCGTTTCTATTTGTTATAGCATGTTCCTTTGTGATTTTAAACATTTGTGAAAGCAAATAATCCGCTGCAATCTAAGGAGGATAAATTCACTAAGATTACAATACGAAAGAACAGATAAACGACGTAGCAATTATATGTTATGGTTACAGGCGCGAGAAGATGTACAGAACTCGCTCATAAGAGTTCCGCTTGGAAAGATTTACTTCATTGCGTGAGCTGTTTGTTTGCAAATGGTGTTAAAAAATAAAAAGACTATTGTGTATAATTCGATAAAATTTACGAGAAGTTTGCCTATTTCCTTATCGCTTTCCTAGGAACGCAATCAGGAAACTTGGTAGCAGACCAATACATCGCAGTAAGAGACAGATACGAAACAAAGTTTAATCAAAGTGGGTTTTTCGGTTGACGAACGTTCCCCTCAAGCAAGTCGCGACAACCCGGCTAGAAACAAAGACAGACGCGTGCTACTGCCGATCAAGAAGAATACAAGTTTCTTAAACTAGTGGCTCTTTTATCTTCTCAATTTGCTTAAATTTTAGGGGCGAGTGACCCGGAACACTCACTGGCTTTGTTCTAAGAATACAACAGTGCTTATTTGACAAACGTGGGCACGTATGGTTTCTGGGCGTAGTATGAAACACCGATGAAGAAAGTTGAACGGAAGAGTCTTAGACGGGTATAAACCCTCAGGGAAAGCCTTTGGAAGCTGGACTGTCCACTGCTGTTGATTTTGCAGAAGTAACTGTGTGAAATAGCATTTTTGGCCTAATGGCAAAATTCTTCGAGGGTCATAGTGGCGACAGCGAGTCGGTTGTCGGTCTCTTTGATTTCTCAACACTGTGATAGCCCCTCAACAATTCAGTTTGTGTTCGGAGTGTAACTCAGTTCCTGTCCCAGACGTTTATTTACTTAGCACACAGCTCCTCGAAACGACTTCTCTCCGACTTTACTGCAAAAGTAGCGGAGAGTGTGAATTCTCGCGGGAACAAGATAAATGCGCTCGTGGTTTGCAGCCGGAAATGCCATTCACCTCTCGATATAGCGAGCCACGCTCCCTCTTAATACCTGCCTCTGTTGAACCTCATGACAGGGAGGCTTGCTCCAACTTATCAATCACTCTATCTAAAATTGATAATTGCATAATTATCACATTTTGGATCTATGGTTGATACTGAACGATATGAATTTCTACCTACCAATGTTGAAATAATTCTCACAGCCCCGAAGTACACCGGCTCGAAATGAGCGCTGCGGATCTCGTCCACAATATTTTTTTTCGCTGCTTTCTTCGTCCACGAATCGCTTGCCACCTTTAAGCCGACCACATGGTGGAAAATACTCTGGTTTGCAGCCTAGAATTAATTGCCGAATAAGCGCACTAAATAATTCATCTTGTGTCGTCTGTTCTGATTTCCCACCCTTTTGCCGTAAAACTCAATAACTCGGGTGATTTAATGGTAATAATTGTTTATTCAAAGGGAGCCTTGGATAAATATTTCTCGATATTTGCGCAAACCAAAGCTGATATGATTGTCAGAAGTGAGAACATTTCCCACCCACTTTATAGGTAAAAGTTACGAAAGCAAAACTTCTTCAGAAGCGCCTTTGATAGGCTGTGAACTGTTATGGTTCTCATTCCAGAATTTTGTTTAGGCATTAATTTTTCATGACTTCGGCTATCCGGCCTCATTTTGCCACTAATTGAATCCTCGTAAACGCATTTTACGATTTTGAGCAAGACGAATGAGTTGCTGTCACATACCCGCTCGCGTTTGGTCAAATCCTTGTTGTGTGTGTACTTGTATAATGGCTTTGCGACACAGGTTATCCGCATATCAATGGCAAAAGATAATGCAGCTAATAACAACGACCTAAGTAACTTGTAGCAAACGGGTAACAGATAATTGCTCAATCGAAAACCGAAACAGTTTTGCGTCTATCTTTAGTACAACCGGTCCGATATAGGCCAACGTGAAACCTCGCGCTCAACCACTCGATCGAACCGTGAAAGTGTCTCGTAATTAGGCGTCCGTGGTTTTTCCAATATTTACCTGAAGCATCTGCGGGAATAAGTGAGGGCAAAAAAGCTGTCTGTAAAAAATGGACGTAATTTCATAATGGCACAGCTTTTGTGCAATGCGTGATAATCTATGCATAACTGATGACCAAGCCATCAAGCTCTCACACATTTCTAATGGTCTGATAATAGGCTTTTGGCAAATTTTGTATTGAGGCAGCTGTTCTTGGCCCTCGAAAGCCATAGTGCTCGTAGATAAAATTTTTTTCACTGACTGATAATTTAGCAAGGAGCTAATGCGAACATAGAACGCGTAACCACCGTGTCATGACATTCGGAATATACTCGCAGGGTCTTACTAACTACATAAACTTGCTGTTCGATTTTGAGTTTGTAAAGTCGAGCAATTCGAGGAACGGAACTAAGATATTGGATTATCGACAGCACTTAACGATAAGGCGGGTGGATTTTATTAATATTCACTGCAAGTGATGTGTAGGTATTTACAGAAATCAGTTTGTTATTCCTTGTGCGAAGCTGCAGCCTTATCGAGATAAACCCATCAACCTCCTGGTGCGATAGTACAGATACAGCAATTTCATTGATCAGTATGATTAAACGGAGTCAAAATCTATCTTTCAGCACTACAGGGAGCTTGTTCTTTCAAATTAGTGTATACAGAAAACTGGCTGGAAGTTGTTACTACTGCTGCGGTTCACTGGAAAGCCAAGGACCTTGCTTCCTTCGCTCCAAAGAACTCCGCACTGAGGTTTAACTCGCAAAAAAACTTTCGCCACAAACCGCCGAGGTACAAGGTAATCCGATTAGCTTTCCTCAAGTAAAACAAAACCTACTCACCTCGTTGGCGATTTATTTGTTCAACGAGCTCCAGCGATCGCCGACTTTTTCTGCTACAGAAAGTACACTTTGAAAGCACGGGTTAGTGTTACATGCTATTTATATGACTTGAGCGCTTGGGCGCCAATTCGGCGCCTAGCGTACCGGTCTAATTCACTGCTTTGTCTAACGTGCACATGCTTTACTGTGCCGACTTCTAAGCACGCAAGATGTAGCTGAGATTTCTGCGAAATCCACCGATTTATTTCCTGCAATGCCTCCAGATCGACCGAGCAAAGTGGTGTGAATTAGAGCGAATACCTCACAAGACGAAGGACGGTCACTGAACTGTGACGGATTTAGCGAGTCACATCCGTGCGAACCTTTGGCGCCGAATTCGCGTATTGAGAGTTGGATACGCGCTGGTTGATTGAATCCATTCGTTAGGCAAGAATTTGCGATCGCAATGTAACCATATTTAGCTAACTTCTCGCAGAAGGAACGGAACAAAAACCGCAACGAAAAAAGCGTTAAATTTCACACTTGTATCTTTACTAAAGCGTTACATGTTCTACCAGCGGAAATCAAAATTGTTCACGCTGACATTACTCGAGGGTGGGTAAGTGAGCACGCAAAAAGAGGAAACCAAAAATTTAGCGTCAAATAACAAAAAACGAATGTCTATTAATTTTTGGTTTAGGAGGAGTTGACAGACTGCAGGTTCTGTAGATATTGATCCGGTGCAAATCACGCGTGATCTTGTTATATTTCTTTTTAAATCGATCTTTCCTTTACCACTTAGGCATTCTCGAGATTCTCTCGCGCGTTACTCGAGAACGAAAAAAATCCCATCATAAAATCATCTCTATGCCGAAATACCTCAATGCGGTGAAAATTTTGATTGAAAAGCGCTGTTGAAATTTAATTACGAAACACAAGAACCCTGTTTTCAGTAATAATCGGGATATAAAGCCGCAAACAAGACAATTTTAACACGCGGAGTCGAAGATGGATGGAAAGACAAGAGCGTTTGTCAACTCGATAATTCCTCGAGACAGGTTGTGATTTATTTCCTTAGGTTTTCTGTAAGACCTCAAACAAACCAAAGGAAAGCAAATTTGAAGGTCGCTCCACGTGACGTTTTCCTGGCGAAGACGAACTGATGGCATGACTAATTAGAAAGACATTGTCAGTTTTTGAGCAAATTCTTGCATCCATCTGGCTACTTTGGAGCCACAAATCCTGTTTCCGTACACAAATTCGCCCACCTATGGCAGCTAAATCTAAAAAAATCCCTCAATAAAAGACTGGATAATAACAAATTAATGAGTCTGTGCGGAGTTTGTAAACACCGTATTTTGGCACAAAAAACTAACGCGGCCATGCCTCAAACATCTGCATGACCGTACAACCGAACAAATCTTCGGGCGAGTTGTACTTCAATTTCGCTGCCGGCGTTCTTCGTTTTCAACAAAAGCTGCGCTTGTAACGGGATCCCTCAATTTTGACATTGATATGTTGTATATTAGAAATTGTTTGAATTTCTGCTTCGTCCACCAAGACTTCTGACGCCACACGGTTATTTAGTGAATTTGTATTTTGCCATCCTCGAAGGCGGGGTTTTATTGTTAACTAGAAAGTTCTGATTGCAATCCTCCTCCGGGGCCGAGAGCACGTCTCAATCGTTTTTATTCAAGCGGAAAAAACGGAGGCAATTGGCGTTTTACCGCGCCAAGTAATTCATTTGTATCCCGCGCGTGCTTTCATTAAAGATTCTTTAAAAGGAAATTTCCTCAATTCTATTAACAATCATTTCATCCTTTGTAACTGATTACATTGATCTTTGCACATCATCAGTGCAAAACCGCATGCTATGAAGGACGAATTTCTCTCTTCTTGTTCGCAAACAGAGGGATCGCGAGCCACTTTCGCCCGCATTTTGCGCTGAGTATGGTGCAGAGCAGGCAAGCACAGTCACCACAATATCTCGCTTTGGTTTGACCAGTATAAAATGCAACAAAATACACGCAAACAGTCATTCGACAAGATACATTTCAAATTCAAAACGACGCGGCATGACCGTCCATATGACGATAACTCTTAGCTTTCATAAATTATTAAATTTAGAAATCTGTTAAGGTTATCTCTTCGCTTTGATTGAATGCTTTACCTTACTAGCTTCCTTCGTGTAGCTAAACGTGTATTAAACTACCTCTGTCAATTGCTGTCGAAAAATGTTTCTTATTAATTCGCAACAGTTTTAACTGAAACGTCAGCGAGAGAATGAAACAAGGGGAAGTCTTGAAGACGCCTTTCCTTTTTCTGCTCTACGCCTTCCTAAAACCGTCAACTTAAATAGTCGTTTCCTCCTACTGTCGAATGAAACTGGTTCATGTGAGCGAGCGGCAAAAAAACTCCTCAATCTGGTGTCATTACACTAAAATAACATGCTAGATCTTAAAGAGCCTTTAGGTTTATCTTAGATTTTCAAGGTAGATATTTAAGCTTAAGTTTCATAACAGAAATCTAGAATCTCACCTCAGGAAAGATTAGGAGCTTTCGTGAATGATTTGGTTATCTTTGATGTGAAGGCTCTGGCTTCAAAGGTATACAAAATTCAAGTGTTTGCATTTACGAGTTTAATAAGGTGAGAGGTGTCAAAAATAAAATTTTGATTTGCGGAAAAAGACCCGAAAGGTCACTTGAATGCAAAACGGATCTCATAAACAAGGACTTCTTGCTCTACTTGTCCTGGCAGAGAAAACGCTATGTAAAAAGCAAAGTTTCGCGGGGGAAATAAAAGACAAAAAAAAAATACAACAGAACTTACCGTATTCAAGTTTGCCTCAATAAGATCTGTGGCTACAGAATGAAGTCGAAACTTCGTATTTTCTTTGTGATATTTCGATCTCAGTGGCACAGTTTTAAATCAGCCGAGATTCGATTAACTGGAGGAAATTGAAACATTCGGGGTATATTTATAAAACATATTAACCGCATAATGTAATGGGACTGTTTTACTATGCATGGACTCTCGACCAATCTCGCGCGCACGTTAAGTGGTGCGAGCAATCCAGCCACGTGACCAGCCTCTGAGGCGGCAGATGTGTTGCATCGGTCACTCGAGTTTGAAAAGATCAAAGTCGTTTTCTGTTTCCTTTATGAAAGAAATAAAACGGCGTCTTTGCTGTCTAGAAAAAGCAAATTAAAAGACCTTTCAAGATGTTTTCGAAAACTCAGTTTTAATACGGTACAAAGTGGTTTTGGTACAAGTTCATAAAAAGATCTCGCGCTCTCCACATGAGTTCAATCACAGGTTTGCGTGTCAGAAAAAAATAATTGCGTGCTCCTGACGACAAGAGTTTTAGTAGGCTTTACTTAACTGCATTTAGTGTCAGATTTCAGGGGATTAAACTTTAAAACCCAACATGTGCACGACCTTTGTTGACTAAAAAATTGACGCCCTTCTAGGCTGGAAATCATTGTGGACGTGAATGTTGCCACCCCAAAAAATTCACATTGTAGGATTTCAGCCACTCACTTGCTTCTGTAATTTTACTCTTGGTGTACCGTTTTTTGCCACAGCAATCTTACTTTCTATCGAAGGTACAGTTCGACAGTTTACCCTTTTAAAAATAGTGTCACCTAATGGAGATATAAAGATATTTTCATTAAGTTATCGAATGGGCCGTGAATCGTATTTGGGTGGTGTTTTGTTTTGCAATCATTCGGAGGCGTTGTAATGGCTTTAAATTCAAGAATTATTCCTCTCCAAAGACCAGATATGGTATTTAAACGCGCTTGTGACAATATCCACGTTTATGCCGTATTTTCCTAGCGAATAAATGTAAAAGTAAAAGTAAAACCACGTATCTAAAATGTCGAAGGAAGTAACAAGGCTCATATCTCGAGACTGTTCGATATGTACGGTAAATATCTCCGAATATACGACAAAGCAAATTTAAAGACAAAAGTTTCATCTGACTCAAGCCGAGACAACCTGATAGTGTTAACAAAATTTTTCACAGTTCCCAATAACATTTTCCAATTTCAAAGAAAGTGGATTAAAGTCTCTGATATCCTGCTTGAGTACTTTAAGATCGACATAGTGTCTCGAACTTGCGATTTTAAAGTGCAAAGTAGATTCCGATCAAAAGGGGGCAGGTTCTAGGAATGTGAATCTTGAAGTGTTCAAAACCGAGTTATGTAGTTCGACCCTCTTCGACGGCCACACAGCGACTCGACGCACCGGTGTTTGCCTTAAGAAAGAAAGAAATGCTCTGAAGGGGGAAGGCGTTTGAAAAGTCGGAGTGAAAATCCTTAATCGTGCTTTGTGGTGAGGAGATGTCTCGTTCAGGAAGCCAGGCTCGATCTCGAACTTACATGGTTAAGAGGATCATCAGCT
>OFEO01000050.1_pt1 | contig 11817 bp, 4 predicted proteins | sample 1521061 | NCBI WGS metagenome assembly OFEO01 (sample SAMN04272335, study PRJEB24112) | coral metagenome | biome: Coral reef; feature: Shallow seawater; material: Coral tissue | host: Coral | place: China: South China Sea | collected 2014 | reverse complement strand
GTTCAAGTTTCAAAAAATCAGTTCATTAGTGCAATCTTGAGGGGTACGCTTCACTCAGTTTGACTGTAAAGTCAGGACATAAAAAAGCCATACTTCTATCTTAATACTGTATATGGGAACGCTACTTATTATTATGTGCGATGTGCTGACATGTATTTTCCGCTTCAAAAGTGTTGAGATCAATTCTGTCATAGTGTTCTAGTCGTAACCATGAGATCGAGTACAGCACGTCTCATGAAGAAGTTGACATATCATCAGTACCACCTGTGATATTAACTAAAGTCTTCTCTCGCTGACACTTCTCAGTTCGCAAATAAACGAAACGTATAATATTTTCAGTGATAAATTGGTTTTGCCTTTTTTTACAATTATTCCCGTTGTACGTATTCATCGAATTTGTTTTAGCAAATATCAAACAAGATCTATAGTTCAGCTTTTACAAGCTGTAACTAGGACAATGCCTCGTCTACGAAGCGTTGATGCGTTTTCCCTTTTCACTTGTTTGAGGTTTCGTCAACAAATGAATAGCCTACGCTTATATTTATAAGAATCAACGAGTCGCCGGAATACTCAATCTATTTATGGTAGGCTGGTAGGTACGGTATGAATGGCAAGGATATCAACGATTCCACGCTGAGAATACCCTTTGCTTAATAATCTCATCGAGCATTCAGTAACGTTTACCGTCAAGCTAACCTTCTACACTGAATCCAGAAGAATACTTACTGTTTGTGGTTGCGTTAACACCATTAATGAAATCCTGCGAAAATCAAAAAGCAATACGTGACTTAAGAATTACTATTTCAATTATCAGTCCATCCGTACCAAACAAAACTTGCGATCAACAGTACCAAGTGGTTAGAAGGCCTCACACCAACCTGGGTAATGGTGTACAAGACTGCACATGACAGCAATGTCAGTCCCAGCTTCATCTTAACCGCTTTGCTTTGCCCAAAAATTCGAAACGGTGAATAGAAACTTGGCTACACCACGCAAAAGCGGGATGTTAAATTAATAGTTGGCGCTTCCCATTAGCAAATATAATACTTTTACCACCGAGCATTTAGAGATCTCATGTGAGACACAAGATAAACATATTGCACCTGCCTAAAATTGTTTTGTAAATTTCAAATTCCAAAATGCAAACAAAATGACATAAAACTGTCCAGGGAAGAAAATCCCCAAGTCTAGCTTTTTTTCCAAACGAAGTTCTGGAACTGTCTGAGAGCAAGATTATTAGCGGCTTTAAAAGTTCAATATGACACAATTATTTTAACGGCACTGAAAGAAAAAGCTAAGAGGATCCTAACGCGTGACGCAAAGTGTTATTGGTAAAAATAAATTTGATTGGTTATGAGAGCAAAATTATCTGTCAAATGTGTTTCCATTGTCAATAGACTATTTAGCATAATTTCACCTAATCAAGAATCCTGCCTTCATATGCAAATTTTCTCTTTAACAAAATATATATTGGCCAAAGTCCCATTTTAAGGGCTGTCAAATACTGCCTGATAAGCTTCGCATGGTACTGAACAGTTTAATAAATCCAATTTGACCCAGTGTAAAACAATACCATTTCTCCAGTTCCGCATCATTTCACGATTGCAAGTCTTTTTGGTCTGATGATAATCTTTTTTTGCTTGCGGAAGTTTGTGTTTGATATGAGCAAAAATGTCGAGAACTGTCGAAATCCTGTGTAAACACCCTCACTCCGCTGCCTGTATTCATAGACGAAACGATATCTCAACCGCAGTGTTTTAAAAATTGACACTATAATATTTTCCTTGCGGTGATCAAGTTATTAGTCGGCAGAAACTCTCGAGGAGTTGAAAAACAGACCTTTTTTCGTATCCCGGATACTAAACGTATATATTGCAAACTGATGTTTAGTTTTTATGCAAATCACTCGCGGTAAGTAGATCCTTTTTATGACAAATGAAACTTGTCTTCATTAATAAAACAGGTTTTCATTTCAAACGGAACTTGGGAGCTCGGCTAATGATTGGAGGTGCGACATTCAGTCTTATTTTAACCTGGACCAACCCCTTTCTTTGTCATTAAATTTTGAGGCGACCGAAATATGAAAAGGAATTTGAATAATTATGAATAAGAATCGGAACACTGACTTTTGGTTAAAGAATCTTCAATATAGATGTGTAAAAAGGATTTAATCCTGTGGTTTAAACATTTGGTGTTGAATAAGAACGTACACAAAAATCAGACTTGACAGGATACGTGGAGAGAAACCTAGGAGACATTATTCCGCTTAATCCACCTGCAAAGAAATTGAAAATGATGAATAAAAAGACTTTGTTTACGAGTTCCGTTCGGTGTATTTCCGCAAAGTTTTATGAACTCCAGCAGGACAAGGAAATTAAACATATTTTCAAAACAGAGAGAGGAGTTTAATCAGCTTGGCAGATTTAAAATTCAAGGTTAAAGAACCTGTCTGAATATAATATAGAAAAAGAGTATTCAGATAGCGACATGGAATAGTTTGTACGCAGGCAACTGCATATTTATCGCGCGGATCACATTTGGGAATGTTAGCAACTCAGTAAAATGTTTTATTATTTTACTTTTTAGGTTGCTATTAATTAGGTTCCCGTTCCTATAATCGAACGATTCGGTCACATGGTACGAAATAAATTATGTTAGGACGTAAATAACGCAGTGGGACTTCCAAAACAAAGGACCTCGTACCAGTCCAGCCCGACTTTCCTTTGTTTTGAAAGTCCCCCTCCTTGCGTCCCAGCATAATTTATTCCGTACCATCAGTAACCGGATCGTGCAAAAGGCCTATTGCTGATTTTTAGGTTCGTATTTCAACAAACTCATATAGTGCTAGTAGACTTATAGCGTGTTTTAGTGTCCAGCAAAGACAGGTCTCGGTGCAACGTATCGCCTTCTTTGACGATTTAGGCAACACCATATTTCAAGTCAAAGTTCACCACCATTTAACTTGTGAAATAGATACTCAGCCATAAAAGTTATTTTTCACTGGAAACCACTTTTGGGCAAACTGCCGAGTTTTAACCGGTAGTTTAGAAGAAGAAGCTCTTAATAAGAAGTTGTCCTTCTTTACTTCTAAAAAGGACCGCTTGTTTCTGCTGTATTAATAATTTATTAATTCTTTCTTATGTCATAGTTTTCAGTGGGATATATTTTGAAGTTTCAGTCTCATCAGTCATCGCCATCGAACAACTTGCGGATGTAGAACGAAGTGATAGATCTGAAACTCCATCAGTCTGCTGCAGAGTGAATGTTATGTCAAGTCAACTCCTTGGCCTATACATTAGTTCTTAAACACAGTAGTTGACGCCTCATTATTAATGCAAATATATTTTGCGAATGACAAAATGTCACCTGGTTATTTTCGTTTAGAATATGATTCCTCGATAATTTTAGCATGGTTTATGAACGTGGATTTTAAAAAATGTTGATTCTTTTACAGCGGTCTACCTTGGATACGTCATAGACCAAGGAAGGTCTCTTGGTATAATAGAGTAAATTTCCATCTTGGCCTTATTCTCAAGGTAATCATCACTCTTTAGGTATTCTTGGATATAGTATCCGGTTCTTCCGCGGATAATATAACCCGCGTTACGTGGATGCTCTCGTGCAGGGTGAAAAGAGGGGTGTAAAGATGCTTGGGCTTTCCAGGGTGAACACGTCACAGACGAATTGGCTAATTCTACACACTACGGAAATTTCGGAAACCGGGTGAAATCTAAAAAAGAGTTGGCGGGAGAGAAATCCTTGAGACAAGGCCTGTATATATTTAGGGATTGTCTCTCTCTCTCTCTCTCTCTCTCTCTCTCTTTAGATTCATGACTGAGTATCTGCTACCTTATCTTCTTTTCCATTTTTTATGCTAGTAATGTAACACTTTTGTCTTTTTATAGTTGACTATCTCTTTTTCTTCCACTATAATAACATATCTCTTGTCAGTTTCTAACCACTACAAAATTAGCCGTCAGTATTTTCATCTGAACACGATCAACGTAGCAAATAATCAATCTTTGGTACAAGCATCCAAAAATTCGCAAAATTACAAAATTTTTGCGGCTATTAAAGGTCTTCTAGGTCTTCTTTATTCCTACAAAACCCCTCTGGAGTATAAAATATTTTACTTTCCACGCCATGCGTATTTTAGCACAAAACGCCGTTCTAACATACAATATCAACTAGACCTAACATGTCAAGGTTTTTTGAGAAGGTCGAAAATATTTTTCCTTTATAAAATCATTTTGTTTCACATTAAATGCGTTTTTCCTTTAGGAAGGTTTGGCGCTTATGAAAGACAACGTCCTCAACCCGTTTTTCGAATTACATGTCGCTTTTAAACATATTTATTACACAAAATCCATTTGGTAGCAAAAACCCACTGGACGTAGCAGGTACCCATTTTTTGTAGCAAATACCCGTTTCTGCGCATAGACTGCTTAATCAGTAAAAGACTGTTTTTCTTGGCACTAACTGCGTATTGCTTCAGAACAACCGAGACAACGTACTGCTATGCGTGTGCCTAATGAAAATATAACGCGCTTTCCATGCAAAAAGAGCGTAAACGTGCATTTTTTGAGGAATAATTCAACGTGGCAAATTCCTGAGATGCCGCGCTATTAGAAGCGTTGTGGGAAGGATTTTTTTTGTTAATGTAAGTTAAACCATGGCAGAATCTTAAATTTCTATATATATTGTAAAGCTGTAAGGAACATCTTTTGTGAAATTGATTTAAACAATTACGAACACTTTATACAGTGAAAAAATGATCTTTTATGTGTTGACTTAAAGCTGCATAACATACAACATTTTATCCTTACTTACATCATGATTTGGCAAAAAAAATAACTTGTTTTGTAACTTTTCTATTTATTGTTGACTGTTGTAAGCACAGAGCAAAAAAAAATATTTTGCTTTGCGCTTTAGATAAAATAACCCAGTAAGTATTGGTAGGAAGTTAAAGCCTTGATTTCTTTGTTACACCTTGCCTCTTTTGAGTAAATTTAGCCTTTCTTAGAGTGGAGCACGCTGTTAAAATATTTTCAGTTTAGTTTTGCTTCCAGTGAATTTATAACTAAGTTACAATGGGGGCTTACTTTTATTTGCAGTGTAACCCTCAGCTTTTTAATTAGTACATACGTCAGTTCCAATGCAAGCTTAGTGTTGTAATCATACATGTACAGAGTAGTTTTTAGTTAAGTATCAAAAGTATCAAAAGTAACTGGCTAATTGCTTTGGTTTTGCCTTTATCGCGATCAGTGATTGGTGAAAAAATCTCGCGCCACATTTTCAACTAATCAGAAATAGAACCAGAACTAATTGTGACTCTTGTGCGCACGTTTTCCTGCGATTTGTGTCCTCTGCAGGTATTACTTTGAGTTTTGATTGCTTTGCTGGATTGACCGAGACCTTTGTGATTGGCCAAAGTAATAACTTTGGTTTTAATTTAACGACGCTCAATTGAAACTCTCTCTATACCTAAAAATGAACGCAGTCTTGAGCAGTTCTCTTAGCCGTCACGGTCTTGGAATAAGACCCACGCTTATGTTGTGTGATACGCGTATTCTCCAGCTGCGTGAAGGGACCTGGAACTTAATAGATTAACCACAACAACAGCTAGTACAGCACCAAAATGAGGTGTCTTAACCCTTGAGAGGCTGTTGTAGAAAGTGTTTCGCGCTTACAGAATGAATTTGACTTAATAGGTGTATGGAGGATTAAAAACCCTAGAACTAAGAGTGTCACATGGAGTCAGAAATCCCCGTGCATATGTTGCGCTATGTTGTGGTATGTTTTCCTATGTTGTGCTATGCTGTGCATTGTTATGTTATGTTGTGCCATGTCTTGCTATACATGTATGTCGCGCTATGTTGTGCTGTGTTTGGCTATGTTGGGCCATGTTTTGTTATGTTGTGCCATGTTGCGCTATGTTGTGCTATGTTAATTGTGTTATGTTGCGGTATGTTGCGATATGTTGTCCTATGTTGCGCTATGTTGTGCTATGTTGTACTATGTTATGCTACGTTGTGCTATGTTGCGCTGTTTCGCTATGTTGCGCTATGTTGTACTATGTTCTGCTACGTTGCGCTATGTTGTACTATGTTGGGCAGTGTTGTGCTATGTTTTGCTTTGTTGTGCTATAATAGCATGGGCTGCAGATAGAAATACCAAGCTAATTCCTTTACTCCATGATGCATTAAGTAATGGAGTATCAAGAGAAGATGGACGTAGGAAGCTTATATTTCAAGGCTTTTTTAACATGCTGATAGGAAAAGTGTGTCCTTTTTTTCAAAATGATAAACATCGATCATTCCCTTAAGGTTGGAGCAGTTTTCAGTTAAGTATCAAAAGTAACTAGCTCTTTGCTTTGGTTTTGCCTATATTACACTCAGTGATTGGTGAAAAATTCTCGCGCCACTTTTTCGACTAATCAGAAGTAGAACCAAAACCAATCGTGAGTCTTGCGCGCACCTTTTCCTGTGATTTGTGTCCTCTGCGGGCAATCGCTTCGAGTTTTGACTGGTTCGCTGGATTGCCTGTGTCCTTTGTGATTGGCCAAAGTAATTACTTTGGCTTCGGTTTTAAAAACTCGCTCAATACCTAGAAATGAACGCAGTCTTAAACAGTTCTTTTGGGATTGGAATAAGACACACGCTCATCTTGTATGATAAGGGTATTCCCCAGCTGGGTGAAGGGACCGTGGAGCCTAATAGATTAACCACAACAACAGCTAGTACAGCAACGATATATTTATTAGCCACTTTACATCATGCAAATCGAATTATCATTGTGTTTTAATAAAACTGATTTATGAAAACTCAAGTGGAAATCTGATAGCATTATCTAAAGAAAACCATTTTAGTCCTTTCATTTTTCTCGATTAAATGCTATATCATGTAATTAGTATAGTCATTGGCCTTTAATTAATAGTGTTTCTTGTTATTTTTGCGAACGCCTATTTCCTGGACCATTTTGAGAAGATGATTCCTTATATAATATTTACAAATTACAATTATCAGTTCGACATTTCAAACATGGAGAGCGAAATTAATCATTTTAAATTTCACACTAACATTAGCTAAACCTTCTTCACAGACACTTCAAAAACGAAACGTAGCAGTAGCCATTTTGATAACAATGGCTACTTACGTTCTGCGACAATATATGATACAGTAGTAACATAACCAAGAACAGAACAGCATTTCCGCGCCGTTTGGACTTAGTGGACATACACTCCTTTGTTGCCTGGTGTCCAACGAATACCATCAAAGTACTGTGTGGCATTTCTGGCTGCTGTTTTGATGGTACTGACTTGGTGTTTATGCATGGCCTCCATACTAATATCTGGATGTTCAGAGTGACAAAAAAAGTTCACACAAATTTTGAAGTATGAACACAAAGAGAGATCAAATGAACCACTGATTTCACAAGCACTTAATGACTGGCCCCAAGGGAAAAGTGAGTTTTGATTCCCCGAGAACCTTAATGTTCCCCGAGGTGAAGCCAAGGGGAACATTGTGGTAGAGGAGAAAAAACACACTGTTTCCTGCAGGGCCAGTCATTAAGAGTTGTCATACCTATGAATAGAAATAAACTGGGAAGAAATTGTTTGCTTTATGCCACCAAGGCTCCATTACCAGCCACTGTTCGGGAAAGGAGCGTGCACTCTTCCCCCGAAGTCTCGGAGAGGGTAGACCAGACACGAGAGAGCAGCAGAAATCGAGCCTATATGCCAGGTGCAGGGGTTTCAATAATCTTAGTTATAAGCAGGCACTGAAGATGTAATAACGGCTGTGACTACTAAAGAGGCCGCAAGGCCCCTTTCTCTTAGGGGATCTGGGGGCATGCTCCCCCATAAAAATTTGAAATCTAGAAGCTCGGAAATGCGATTTCCAGTGTTCTCGGCATCAAAAAGCGTGCTGTTTTGTGGTATTTGAAAATTCAGTGGTCATTGTTGTTGTTTTATTTGCTTTTTATTATTACGATCATTTTTATTTTCATTAATGAAATGTTAATCCAAACAGACAGCAGTAAGAGGTCCTATAGGCGGCAGTAGATCGCCGGTAACCGGCTTTCATTGAAACCCTTGCAGGTGGCTGTCATATTTTTCTGTGATTTCAAGCAGGACAACCTGATCGCATATTAGTCGAAAGTTCATGTTATTGTTGTTTCCCTAGAGAGGTACATGTAGTGAGTTAATTGACCCATGACACATGACATGGAAAAGGTATTTGAGTTGGAAGGCAAAATAATATGAATTGTTCTATACGTTTCAATCACAATGCTAACTGATGTATTTAATCTTAATTAGCAGTTGCAGAACTAGGTTTGCAATGTAATTAATTTCAACTTCATACCCATATTAATATTTCCAAACTGTAAGGTATGTTAAGGTACAAAACAAGATTCCTTTCCTGTGTCCATGCAATGGCCCTTCCATATTAATCAGCACTGCTCTTTTCCAAATATATAATGTATTCATTTGGTGAATGTATAATAAAGGGGTTATGTACCTTCATTTGAAGACTGGTGATCTTCTTTGGTTCTGTTGGGCTGCTGGGATGGTGGAGTGGTAAGAGTGCTGGTCTCTCACCAATGTGGCCCAGTGTAATACGTGGGTTGAATCTGTTGCTGGTTTTTGCATCCCTCCATTGGGCATATTTTTTTAGTAGTCTGGCTTCCTGCTCTCCAGAAAACCCAACATCAGTAATATACAGACAACAGCCTCCATTTGGCATGTGACTTACTGGACAGACATTGCTTTGCTTGTAGAAATTACACCTGTCCTGAGTGGTGAACAATTTTCTGAGAGGGAAGCTGGAGGGCAACTGTGATCTTTAAGAGAAACAAGATATTAGCAGGATTTTAAGTAGAATTATTATAATAGCTTTCTTAATTGAGATGCTTCCTGCCATAATTGAAGATGTTGATTATGTACTGTACACAGCTGAAAGAATGACAGTTCTTATTGAAAAAGCACATTTATAATCATACAAATTGATCCCTCTGGTTTGTAACCAATTTATATATTAGATTTTCTACGGTAGGAAAGGAATAATTTTATGTAAATACACAGAACTATATGACATGGTTTCTGAAAGTAACAGTTGTCCTCAAAAACAATTTAGTAACAAATAAATTGCTTTGTGGTCAGAGAAATATGTTTCCAAAATATGACCTGTAATTTGTGCTTCTGGCAAATTGGTATAGATGTGATCAATACAAGTATTATTATCTGTTGTGTAACATGATATTATTTGTCTATAATGATTATCTCTTATACAAAGGTTATACAAGGGTCTTCTTTCGGATAGGTTTAACCAGTTAACATTAAAATCTCCAATAAGTATTTTGAACTGTGTGGAAGACAACATAAAGACCTCCCTGAAAGCTAAGCAAAATGGCCTAATTGAAACTGTCGGAGAACGATAAACTGCTATAATTGTTATATGTGGAATTATCATTAATCTTAGTACCGTTATTTCTACTCCATTTTGATTAAAGTTATATGGATATCCAGGATAGTAATCAGTGCCACTGTATACTGCAATTCCACCAAATGGTCTTTCATTATGACTTGAAGTACTATCATTTCGAAATAAAGTGTAATGACCAATGCCATACATAGTATCACAATCAGCATGCCTGAATCGTGTTTCACAAAAGATACTTATATCTGTACTTAAGTAGTTCGAGTCTGCACGTACATCATTAATGTGTTTGTTCAAAGATCGTGCATTTAAGAAACATATGTTTATGGCTGTTTGATCAGCAGAATAGACAGGTGAAATGCAAAGATCAAGTTTGCCTTCCATTCTAAGACGGTTCATTTCTTTCTGTACATCAGGACTAACTGCTATTTTGTCTTCACAGAGGTCAGTGATATGAAGGCCTTCTAGAGTTGTTACTCTACTTAGTCCCACATAATGTATATGAGGAATGGCTCTTCTGGTTTCAAAGTTAACAACAATTCTAGTCTCTGTATCACCTTGTGACCTGTGAATAGTTTTAGCAGCAGCAGGTCTTAGTGGAAATTGTTTCCTTACAACTTGGACAGTTCTGCTCCTACCAACAGCAAATTGTGTGGTGACAGGTTTTATAGGTGTCCATGTTGGTTCAATACCTTGTACATACAGATGCCTATTGTCATGTCTGGTTCTCTCACCAACATTACCATGGTCAAACTGGACCCATATTATACCAGACGGTCTGTCCGTATTATGTACTTGTATTAATTTAATCACATTACCAGCGCCATTTGTCATACCATCATCTGTTCTAGTATTTAGAGATATTTCAGTTCTTTCGCCTACTGCTATGTTGAGTGTGGCATGCAACTGTTTAGTCTTCCTAGGATCACTAGGTATTTGCTTTAATATCTTATCTCTGAGCTCTTGAGACTCAGCTCCTATAACGCTATCATGAGCTCTAATACTATACTTAGCACCTGGGATAGCACGATGTGCTCTATCATTAAACTCATTTACTTTAGCATTCTGTATAAACAAGTGTGGAGCATGTACTGGATAATTGGTAATGCCAGGTTGTAACATTCTTTCCTTAAATTTAATTATGTCTTCTTTGGTGTGGTTACCTTCTCTTAATCTGTTGAGCATTTCAGCAAACTGTTTGCTTTCCCTTTGCCTCATTATTTCATGCAATTTAAACATTTTAAAAAGTTCCTGCCATGTGTTTGGAGCAAGAATTCCATATTCTAGGTTGTCCATATCTTTAAATATATAATCATCCATGACTGGTTGCAGTTGGAATAAATCACCAATAGCAATGATACTAACACCACCAAAGGGTAATGAGCTGCCTTTGATATCCTTTAGTCTATTGTTAATTTGTACATTAAACATTGTGTTACCAACCATTGATATTTCATCAATAAGTATAAGTTTAACACCACCAAGCTGGCATCTTAGTGAATTTAGTCTACTTGAGTCAAGACGTTTGTATGTCTTTAATGACTGACATGCTGGTATTGCTAGAGAACTATGTATAGTATTACCCTTGATATTAAAGGCTGCTTTACCAGTAGGTGCTAGCATTAACAGTTTGATTTCAGCAAAGTTAACACCAGCTCTAGTGTTGTAGTATTTCAATGTGGCTTGATACAAGGCTTTAGTTACATGTGATTTGCCTACACCTGCACCTCCACTCAGAAAACAGTAGAATGGTTCATCAGATGTTTTCACAAGATGTAACACGTGATAAAAGAACTCCTTTTGTTCTTTATTTAATGTTTGCACCAAATTTCTATATTCATCATCTTGTAACTCATTAAGTATTAATGGCTCTGTGTTTGAATCAGCTGATGGTATTCCTATATCATCTGACAAATTGTAGTGTTCATTAAAGTCAGGATGTAAGTCCTGATTACCTTCAGCCCTATCTTGTTGTTCAATGTTTTGAGTACAAGGTGCTAATGAGTCAAAGCTTTCTTCCATTATATTCATGTTTTGTTCTATTTCATTAAAATCTTCATTACACACAGCATACTGTTTCATTTGTTCACTGATTACTTTTGAAAGCATCTTGTAGCGTTCTTGGTAAGAAGAAAATGTACCAAGTAAGTCAGTTTCTTCATTTCTCCATGGTGTAAATAGCATTATAAGCTCACGGCAGTGCTTTTCTGGCTCAGCTTCCTTATTGAACCAAACACTTCTTATTATTCTGGGTTTACTTCTTTTTTCTGTTTTGCTGCAGGAATTTTTGCTAAGTTCATCATCACCATCATCATCACCACCACCATCATCATCATCATCATCATCATCATCATCATCATTGTGACTATGGTCAATTAAA
>OFEO01000049.1_pt1 | contig 11969 bp, 7 predicted proteins | sample 1521061 | NCBI WGS metagenome assembly OFEO01 (sample SAMN04272335, study PRJEB24112) | coral metagenome | biome: Coral reef; feature: Shallow seawater; material: Coral tissue | host: Coral | place: China: South China Sea | collected 2014 | reverse complement strand
AGGAAAGGTAATATTTAATTTTGGAATATGATTACGTCACATGAAAACCAAGAATAGAAGGACTCGGCTAACGTGTTTACATTGTTGCCACCCAATTTAGATCACACCAGGACTCATTCAGGAGGTAACCATTATGCAATTTGTCACACATTTGTCACACATTTGTCACACATTTGTCACATGATTGCACGGGAGTATGACAAACGGAGCAATTGTGAACCTCTCAAAATGAATCATCATGTGATCTGAATAGAGAGGCAACAAGGATGTAAACACGTTAGCCGAAACCATCAATTCAGGAAAAAAAATCTCCGGCATATTTGTCCGGATTCTTAAAACTGCAAGGGAGCTGGACATTCACATATAGAGATAAGATGGGTAGGTAACTCGCGCAAGCTGTACGTGGCCAGCAGTTTAAACTGAGCGGCACCCACTATCCAATCATAACTCAATCCTGGTGTCAAATGGTGACGCTTGGTCTCCAAGGAGACTCGGGAGGGATCAGCTTCTTTAATACCCTTGAGAACATTTGGAGAGTTGGTGATGGAAAGTCGAGCCGGGCCCAATAGACGAATTTCGATATATTACAAATCAATCAAGGGGGTAAGTTTCTAAAGAAACTGTGGTGCTACGTCGATGGGGAGTATTACAGGATAATTTAGTTTTATCAACTGGGTTGATAATGTGAATTGGCTACCTTAAAGAGATTCGAAAACTATTAACTGATTTTAAACATCAGCCTAACACAAAAGACCAAAGCACGAGTCTCTGAGTAATAAACCCCACAAACTCTGTAGTTATTCCCCAGAGCCTCGTACTGAGGTCTTTTGTTTTAGGTTGAATTTTAATATATCGAAATTGATCTTTCTTCTAAAGAATGAGGATCTGGCATTTTGGGCCTATTGTCCTGTGCTTTACGTATCACTCCGTATCTGCGTTCTAAAAATAACTTGAAATTCCACTTTCTCAATCCCTGTCGGACCCGAATTTTCAGTTTTAATCTCAATTTTTTCAATTTCCAGCAACATTTTTCCAATTCTTTACCCCCTCCCCCACTGTATTTTTCGCTTCCGTATTTTCTACAACTAGTCATCATAGCTCTCGTATTACCTTCTGTTCTTTCATCTGTGTGCTGAGCACATCAGGGTCGAGACCCACAGGGGGTATGGAAACTAGCCTCACTTCAATGTTGTCCAACCAGACAGCGACGCTTTTGTAGACTGAGTAAAACTTCTCTGATTGCTCCTGTAACTCATCAAACTTAGCCGTTGTGTTTAGCAGTTTAATGGCCAAAGCCTGCCAGTTCTTGTTGACGCGATCTAACGTTTCCAGAATGATCGACTGCTGTTTGTTCTTCTCCAGATTTATCAGCTCGTGACCTCCTTGATTCACTGACTGGAAAGCTGGGCGCATCTTTTCAACTTCATCTTGGAAATGCTAATCAACAAAAGAAAAAAACCAGTAAAGCGTTACTTGTAAGCGTTTGTAGAAGTTGTTGAAATATAGCGTTACGTGATATTCTGTTACGAGCGTTGACAAATCCTTATCAGTCAAAACAAATCCCAGAAAAAATTAAAATTCTTCCACAGGAATGCAGCGAAGCCACCCGCTATCCTCGTGTACACGTGACTTTGGTCACGTCGACGCGAGGCAAAATTATGTGAAAAGGCGTGGAAAGGATTTCGAAAACTAGTGCCGAATCCTTGCACAGTTCACGAACTATACATGTTACAAGAATAAAGACAACAACCAAAGAGGGAACATTTAATGAAAAATGCAGCTTTAAATTCTCAGAGCTAACGATGAATGAAATGTGTGGCTATTAATAAGGAGAATTCACAGTTTGAACAATGAACATTAAAAAACTAAAACCGAGTACAACTTACCTGCAGCTTCTCTTCGAACACGAGTATATCACTTGTCACCAGTTCCCCAGAGTCAAGTCTCTTGATCATCCCCAGTTCCCAGCGTTCGAAATCTTTCGCGATCATTATGAATACACTCTTCAGTTCTTCCTTTCGTTTGTCGGATCTTTCCATCACTTCAACCCATAGTCTGTTAAGCTGTTTTAGTTTGGATTCTTTATGTTTCTTCTTCTGTGACTGGAACATCTCGTTCAGAGCTTCCACTGACGTGCCATGGCGATTCACTTCCACTTGAAGAATCTGAAAACAAAAGAATCCAGTAGTCATTAGGCTACGAGTGGTCCTTCTTACCCTTAATAAGGAAACGACGTGGGAAAAAGGCCCTGGGGGCGAGAAGCGCGTATCTCGCTCACGGGATTTCGCGCGGCAATTTTTTCTCTCTCATTCAGTTAGGCAAAACAGTTTCCGATCAAACAGAACGCGCGTAGCCTTTGCCACATTACCTTAAACTGTTGCGCCTGGTTTCTAAGTTCAACGAGATTGCGTGACACGGGTGGTAGCTTATCCAGCTGTTTCTTGAGTTCGGTCAGTGCCTTTATAGCGACTTCTAATCCATCTTTGAAGTTCTGTGAGTTGGTGAGTGCGGACTGCAGCTTGGCCTGGTACACAGACATGTTCGCACACAGCTCATCGTATCGCTGATTGATCGACTTTCCTCGCTCAAACTCGGGGCCGCGAATTAACCCTTCGACGCTGTGACCGAGCACGCTAACAGCTACGATCTCCGCCTGATGAGAATTCACGTCTGTTTGCAGCGCCTAACAAGAGAACAAAAACACAGTAGGATTGTAAAAAGAGTACAACTTATTTCTCTTCTGGTAATATTTTGATCTGGTCAAATTAAGTGAAAGTTCTCTTTTCCTTTACTTTTACTTAAAGTGACAGTGTGGCTCAACTTTTAACACACTCAGTGCTCCTGTAATCCAGATCTTGGATCCAAACCTCTCTATCCTACTTTAAGTTCTTAGTCCTAAGCCTTAAATAGTCAACCGTCATTAGGCCAAGCTAAGCACTTCGTCTGTTAGGATTCTCTGCCGATTTGCGTTCATTTGAAATACTGTTTCACATACATTTCCTTTCTATCTTGTGTTTTATTTTATGTTTTACAAAAAACCGTTTCTTTTTTTTTCACTGACTTACACAAATATCATTTACTCCTGTACTCTGTCAATTCGTCGAAGAAAATAGATCGCATGTAGGACAGCCCAGGGGCCCAAACGAATTCTTTTAAAAATATAAATATGTCAACCGTGTTTCTTCACTTCTGGTTACCTGAAGATCGCTGATTTGCTGTTTAATAGCGGTTGGATCAGGTTTTATAGGCTGTGCCATGTATCTTGCTAGTGTGTCCTCTGCAGTGTTTAACCAAGGCAGCACCTGTGAAGCTTGGCTGTCGTACTCGCGTAACTGACGCCACGAGCGGTCCAAGATAGTTCCTTGTTCACTGAGCAGCAATAGAAGCCTGCAAGGAAACACACAACGCTCTTGAATACAAGAAAACTGTCAAATGATGCTAGTAAGAAATTAGTATATAAGAAACGCGTGACAGGAGATGTAGCACATGAGATAGGCGACCGCGGATACAGCACAAGCAGGATGTTGAATTTTAGGATGCGTGATCACAGGTGATAACACAAAAGTGGGATATACGGTCACAGTTAGTAGATGTAGCACAAATGGAATGCGTGAGTGATCCTGTAACTGAAGTGGAATGCGTAATGTCAGAGAAGCCAGAACGCATTTTAGCACATTTGAGAGGCCTATAGGATTAAGGCATCAACTTTTTTTGTAACATTCTTTACCTGTTGTAACGTTCGTTGATGTCTGCAAGCTTGTTCTCTAGTACCCAGGACTTTTCATTCGGGTCGGGTATAACTTGAGTCGGCGACTTGACATCTGCGGATTCTAACGTGGCTACAGAACGCTCGAGTTCTGCATGGAAGACCTTAAAGCAAAATAAAGTCACCAATTTATAGATTTCCTCTAAGAGGGCACTGGTATGATGTCATTTGGGTAATTTGCTGATTAAGATTAAAACTCTCGTTCCCGCGGTACGAGTTTAACTAACACAAATAACTTTCTGGCATCATTCTGCGTCCCTTTCAACTTCGTCCCCAGCGCCTCTCATCTTAGGCCAGTTTTGTCCAAGATGGCGGCGGGTTGATGGTTGAGCGTGACGACCGAACGAGTATTTGGCACAGGAAATATAGGAACTGTACACAGTCTTACAAGAAAGCAAAGCAACGTTACCCGCCATAAACTGACCCAAACAGCAGTAAGCTGTTCAGCAAATATTCTTGTTTAGCTTTCTAGGGCTGCTAGTTCTAGGTTATAACCTAAGAGTACCATTTTAAGCTTCAGAATAAATACGACCACAAAATGCATAAATTTAAATGTTTGCGTTTCCAAGTGAATTTGACGCAAAGCTGATCAGCTGCAATGATACGCATGGGTTGATAATCAAAGATAGGACCTGGAAGCGGTATATTGAAAGTAACATCAAAAACAGTCACCTTGGCTTCGTGTAGAAAGTCTTCTCCGCTTTGGTTCACTTCCTTCAGGTCTTTCTCGTGGTCCTTTACGTCGTCAACAAAGTGCTACAAGGCAGGAAAAAATATTACAACCTTACCGAGTGTCAAACTTGTTTTCGCCGACGGCAGGCGAATGGAAACCATTAGAGAAACCGAGGATTTTAAGAGCTCGGATAAAGGGAGGAAAAGATTCTACGCACACAAATCCGTTCTCGTGCGACTCAACTTAAGGACGCTTACTTCCGTAAATATTTACTTTATCAAAATGTCACATGCAACAAAAGGTGATCAGGCAATAAGTGATTCAGAAACAAACTCTCTTAATACTGTTCTAAAAAATGTGCCGGTCACTTTCGAAGTATTGTTCTAGAAAATTGTGCCAGTCAATTTCGAAGTATAAAGAATAGAAACGATTGAAGAATTTCTTTCCAGGGTAGAGATGCAGAGTACGGAGATAGAATAATAAGTAGTATTCAGGTACCCGAGTAGCATTTAACAGCCACAATTGGCTGGCGGGAAAATAACGTTAGCATTTTTGGCACATTTTCAAAGCGTGTCGAGTTAATCTCTCAATCCGCATACAAATCTGACGGTTCCGACACACAGAAAGTGCCATTCTTTCCGAGGATCAGCATTTTCGGCAAAACAAACTTTGTCTGACGCCTGTAAGATTACTGAGCACTAAACTGGACAATTCTCATACTACTTTATCCCTCATGCCACACACTGGGCTGGATATTCTTACAGTTTAAACAATTCCGGCTCAATTCAATTGTTTCCGCCATCAAAACACCCTAACCTTGTGGATGTGCAGTTTATCCTGCGCTCTTTGCAGATCCTTGGCGTCAAGTAGAATGGCGGTTCCCTGATCCTCTGCTTTCTTAAGCCAAGCCTAAAAACCAAACCAAGTGCTCTCTTTAGAAATAGACGTTCATTAGTAAATCCAAGTGACCCTGGCCAGAGCTCGAACCCAGATCTCTCTTGCCGGTTATAGAAGACATCATGTCAACTTTGCAATAGGCAAAATGTTCAGCCAAAAAAAACTGGCAGAGACCTCGCAAATACACCGAGATAATATCGCAAAAACAAAACAATTTCAAAGCGGATGGTACAATTCTAATCGCAGTAGGATTTTTAAAACTTGAGAAAACTGAGAGAGATCATAATTGAACTGACATATGGGGAGTGAGTACTTGACAGGGAACTAAGATACACGGAGTAGAACGATCTCGAAAAGCACAGGTCGATTTTCGTCTGTTGTTTCGGCGGCGATATAATTGAATTTTATCTTTTCATAATCGTTGAGCCAGATCAGCCGCTGTTTAACGATAAGTCAAAAGACCGGATTGTGTATTCATGGTGAAAACATTTCGAGACACTTCGCTACTGTCTGCCCTCAAAACTGAACTTACAAAAAGATATGATGGAGCCGTGACCTAACTAAAAGTTCAGTTCATTCATTGGTGGAAGAAATTTCCAGCTCTTTCCAAAACACAAAAATATACACAAATGTACTACAAAAAAAACAATAACGCCTGATAAACTGATCTTGAGGTGAAACTTTAAGGCGGCCTCTTGGTTTCAAGTGAAAAAAAATCTATGGTCCTATTTTAAGTATTTAAAATGACAATTTCTGTACGCTTTTCGCCTTTTATTCGTACGACATATATTAGTCATTTTTTTTCTTTCTATTTCTGTTAAATTTAACCATTCGAAAGGCAAGGCTTGTTGCGAGAATAGCTCGCTTCAGTTACTTTTTTCCAAGTGAACGGATAAGTAGGGAACTTTGCTCAGTTCGATTGTCGCTGATCTTCCGTGTCCAGACGATCAATCGATCGATAATTGATTGACTATGCTAGATGAAACTTTTTTGGAAAGAATGTTTCTCCTTCTCTCGAAACATTTCATTAATTATACATACCAGGAATGGATGCAGCAGTTCTTCAAACTTCGTCAACTTCTCGTGAATCCTGACGAGTCTCATGTACCGATTGTCAAGCTCGGCTTGCAGTCGTCCCCACCTCGCTTCCAAGATGCTCATCTTCGAGTCGAGCTCGGCTTTTTTCGTGGGCGACAAAAGCTGACCGCTGCCTTTCAAGAACTGCTTGCTCTGTAATAGCATAACTTCAACTGGTTTCTTCCGCTCATAGACAGCCTTGGTGAATCTCTAGTTAAAACAAAACATCAAAAACGATTAGTCACAATGGAAGGGTATTGGTTTCCAGTCATCAAAGGCTTTATTTCCGACCAGATCGCTCGAAAGTTCTAGCACCTCGTGAAGATAATCATTTTACAGGAACACTATTACCCCTCGTGATTTACTTTATATTGCTTACAAGCAGTTCATGGGGCAATAATCAGTACGCATAAGCAATAAAGAAAAGAGCTGAAGACGTAAGAACAGATTTCAAGAATAATTCTCCAAGAACCATTTCAATACATCAAAAACAAAATCAATACGGAAATAGGCCATCAATGCATTACGATATAATAAATTTGTGTTGATGTACCGGGTGAGAAGCAGTTGGCGAGTTAACTCTGTTATGAAGGGATGCCTAAAAATCGGTTACTTTGCTGAAATAATTTCAGGGACTGACCGAAACAGACAAAGTCTTTCATACATGCAAGTTCAACAACGCCCCGTTCCAGCTCGAGAGAAAAGCAAGCAACACTCAAACAATTTCAAATGACTCTTGACAAATCCATAATGTAAACAAACGTCCGCTAAACGGATTCCTACTTAATTAAGCCAATTTGCTCGCTCACGGCGAATCGAGTAGCCATCGTAAAGGAAACAAAAGCGGCACTTGTGATGGAGAGATGACACTTTAGCTTCACTCTTCTGAATTTTCCAACTTGTCGATAAAACACTGAGGCGCTAAAAACAAACCAAACTCGAGAAGCGAACATAACTGTAGCGTGAGTCGACCCTTTGCACATACTGCACAGTACAAAATACAGAACGTTGCGAAGCAACCAGCTCTAAACCAAGACTTGTGTTAACGAACCTGGGCTCCATGTTACAACACATCGCAAAAACGTATAGGCAAGGCGTCCCTGTCTCCGACGGAATCTTAAACTCCTTGAGCTCCGATAATAACAGAGTCTTTATTATCATAAGCGACAATGGTTGCGACGTTTCGTGTCCGACGCTTATTTGCATTTGATCTGCAGTTCTCCGTTTCTGGCGTCCGCGGTGCTTAATTTGAATTCATACACGCGATTTGTTTGTTTTACGTGATTATTAAAATCGCCAGGAAAAATTGTACACTGATTACATGGAGATTAAATCAAAATTCTTGGCTTTTTCAGCAAACTGGTCTCAAGGGAACCAATCGTATTGGACAAAAATACGAACAATATGCTAAACTAAGAAGTTAACCAAAGTCGACTGAATTCACAAACAAAGTTACGCAAACACTACCAGAGTTGAAAAAGGAAAAATAAAAACTTGTTGAAAGTTGAATAAACTAAACAAACAGCCATCTTGTTTGCTATATCCGTGGTAATTAAATTGAACAATTTCCCGCCCCGAGGGATAAAACCATAATATCATTCAAATAAAAGCTAAGGAACTGAACTCTCATGTGGTGCTGTTTATTTTGCTGTTAATGCAAGTTGCTTTTGTTGAGTCTGTACTTGAAACCCTAGAGTATACGATACAGGTGAAGAGTTTCGAAAAATACTTTCACGTGGTGCTGTTCATTATAACGTAGAAAGTGGTTCTATCTTTTATTGTGACTGTGGTAGATAACAGCCAAGTATGTGACAACTCGAATGAAAGCTATTGCGCTGAGATTTCCATCTGGTACGACTTACAATACCGTATTATCTTTTCAGCCTGTGGTTTGAACCTAGTGTGTGACCATTCAAACTAAAGCAATTGAGCTGAGATTTTATCTGGTGAAATTTTAACACTTTATTAACCTTTCAGTCTGTCGTTTGACCCTTGTGTTTGTCCATTTTCATAACAACTTCTGAAGCACACCTTTCTTATAGTGCTGTTCGCTTATCAATTCCTTCAAATCAAGAATACTGGGGTTTGCTAAATTTGTCCTCATTTGTTATGCTTTCGAATATCCCCCGCTGTACTCGAGCATGATCATAAAAATACTCCTAACCTCTTGAAAGAAATTTAGTTTTGGTCATGGCTGTTGCTCCGATATGATCAGGGGTCGGTTTCTCAAGGTCCCGAAATGCCATAGAAAAATCTCGAACCTTTGATCAGAAAGGTGTTTTATTCACGTAGTCTTAGAGGTTCTTTTCATACAAGGAAATTCAGGCGCAGACAACTCTCCGTTTTTACATACAGATGAACTAAAAATGGCTCTACGGGCTCGAAAAGTTTCCGGGGCTTTCGAGAAACGGGCCCCAGATCCTTAATACTAATAACCTATCTTCTTTAATATTTTATAACAATATTTTATGGAAATATCTTATGTAAATTGATCGCAGCCGGAGGCAAGTGTCTCTCGCCTTCAAATAAACAATAAGCATCTCTGTTCACCAATGAACGTCGAGTAAGAGATGTCAGTTTTGAATTCGTTCTATCTCGTTTTTACCTTTTGCTCTTCAATCTGTTCTTCAAGCTCCTTGACATCTGCGGGAGATGCTGTTTGTGCTACCAGGGTTTTCTCAGTGTCTGACAACCAGTCAAGCAAGTGCTGGATAGAGGAACACCATTGTAAACACGCTTCTTCAACCTGCACAACGAAAAGGCGAACATCACATGAAGGAAGTGTGAATGTCACGCAACGAGACGGTGACTGTCACAAGGCAGTTGGATGAACGTCACGCCGGGAAGAATTAAATGTCACGCAAGCTAAATTGAAGTAAATGCTCACAGGTAAGCGAACGCCACAAAAGGAAACTACGCAAGTCACACAACTGACAATGAAATTTACAGAGGTAAGCTAACGTTTTATGATAACTCGCGTCACAAATCTGGCACTGTCTTTCTGGGAGTTATCAAGCTTGTAAAATAGGGACAAACTAACCTCTTTATGTTCTTTTCCTTGCCTCTTCAAAGTGTCCACCAGCACTTCCATGACAACCTGAACGTCATTCAAAAGTTTCTCGTATCTGGCGTTCATACTCATCAAGGAAGCTATGATTTCCTCGCGGCCCTTCTGGGCACTTTCCAGGAGGGGGTTGGTAGGGTCTCGGGACTCGGGCAAGTGATGCAAGCTACGACGGTACTCCTCCAGGTTCCTTTCCCACACCTAGCAACATGTACAAAGCACACGTCAAAACACTTAAAAGACATGTCTAGTTATCGCAGTTGTATCCATAATTTAAACAGTTGTCACAAATTAAAGCCTGAAAAAATTCAGGCTTAAACAAGATTCAAACCCATGACCTCTGCGATACCGATGCCGTGTTCCACCAGCTGAGCTGTCAAGCCAACTGGGAGCAAGTCACCTTGTGAGTTCGATATGGACTCGTACATTCTGAAGGATTTTTGTAGTTCAGGAGAATGTGTGAAGCAGCTTACGAAGCTACAAACTCTGAGGTTTCAACGATAGTCTCTCATTGGTCAAGATGCTTTTCTTTAGTGCACGCATTATACAATATGTCAAGTCGTTTATTGATTACACCACAACTCGGTCTACGAAAGCAAATCATCCATAAAAACTTAATGTCAACTCCGAAAGATTAACTATCATTAACAGTCAGTTTTCTTTAGGATTGTTTAATTATGGAATGAACTACCGAGAGGTAGTGGAAGCTGGCAACCTTCAGCAGTTTAAATCTGAGCTCAAATTGCACTTAAATATTTAACTCTAGTTAGAATCTTAGTCATAATTTTGATTTTATTGTACTATTTTTAAGGGAGGTTTATAGTTTTTAATTGTGTGTGTATGTTTATCAGGTGCTTATCTGCAAGACAGTCTCATGAACATCAAAGTGCTTTTATTAATGCCGTCTCACCTGTGATTCGTCCGTGTATTCATGTCCCATGGTGCAGAGAGTTTTGATTGGGACTTGCTGGCTTCGAATATCTGTGTACAGAGCCTGAAATGGCAAAAACAAGTAATATGGTTATGCGTAAGTTTGGAATAATTTAGAAGATTTACCCGTCTGTACTGTAGTGTCCCGTGGCGAGTACAGTTTGATCACAGCTATTACTTACGAAAAAATACTAACTACTTTCTTAAGACGTAATGAAAGCTTACATCTCTCACTGATTCTGAAAGCTCGAGGCAGTCGATAATAGCGAACTCGACAACGCCTTACACTGGAAACCTAGTTCAATGTATTCCCTGCTAGGGTCCAGTAAAATCCATAGCTGCCACTGTCCAGTGAGATAAGGACGCCTTTATTGCACTGTTTAAAGGCAATGATTGTTTCCCCCTTATATGACAGTTACTGCATGTACATAAAACAGCTTGCACCCAATTTATTTCCTCAACAATTAGACCGAACGAAAATAATTCCAACTCACTGTAAGTTCTTCCATGACACTTTCAGCACTGCGACTCTCGCTGCCCGAGTCTCGGTCTTGGACTTTCTCTTCAACTCTTTCCAACCAGACCAATTCATTTTGTAATCCAGCTTGAAACTGCTCTAGTTTGTGCTCAGCTTTAACGAGTCCTACCAGACGGTTATCAATCTGATGCTGGGCAGCCTCCCATCTCTCCAGAATGGCTTGTACTCTGGTCTTGTCCAAGTCCTTTAAGTCGGGAAGCGACCTCCGAATGTCTTCAATCTTACTTTTCCTTGGCTCTATTTCTGTCTGAAGTGCTCCCTGTTTAAGATACGATTTGTTCAAGGTATCATTATTCATTCAACGTTCCCATTTTAAAGTATCATGCTGTTGTCAATACGTTAAAGTAAGCAAAAATTGGCAAACCAGTTAAAGAAGTACTTCATTTATTGATTGTTAGCAAATGCCATATCAAACTAAAGATGGTACTTGTACAGCTTTGTTAACCATGTGAAAATAAATTTATTCCATATGACATAATTTGCATCTAAGGTGCTTATCACTTCGATAACCGCTCGTACTCATGTTTCAAAATCATAATAAATCACGTTATGTTTCACCATGGAAGTCAACTAAGACCAGTAAAAGCAAATCAGAGCTGGTTATCAGTTGGTACCTGTAAAACTTTGATCTGATGTTGAATGTCTTTCAGGTTAGCAGTGAGACCGGGCTGTTGTATAAGAATGATTTCAACGCGTCGCAGGCTATCTTCAAGATCTGACACAAGTTCAGCAATGTTCAGCAAAAACACAAGCCTAATAAACAATCACAAACAGTAAATGAAATCAGTGTATGCTAGCATGAAAAACAAAATATTTGTGAAAATCTGTAAAGGGCAAACAAAATATGGCCTGCTGTACTTGATGAATCGGAATAATACAAAAAAGACCTTACATATTCAGTAGTACAACACTTAAACATTATATACAGAAATGATCTATCTTTAACTACAGTAGGTCTTCATGAATTGGACAGCAAAACAATCATAGAATATTTGTTCCTCTACAAATAACAGATCATGGCACA
>OFEO01000047.1_pt1 | contig 11987 bp, 5 predicted proteins | sample 1521061 | NCBI WGS metagenome assembly OFEO01 (sample SAMN04272335, study PRJEB24112) | coral metagenome | biome: Coral reef; feature: Shallow seawater; material: Coral tissue | host: Coral | place: China: South China Sea | collected 2014 | reverse complement strand
CACCTCTAACGTTTGGTGTAGTTTGAGATTACTTCAGCTCAAAACTGAAGGGCAAACAATATAAACAGAGCACCTTATTACCAAAAAGTTACAAAACTGAAATCACAATTCTCGCTAAACCTGGCTTACCTTAATCGGGCTTTGAACAACTCGGGCCCGGATCTAAAGTTAACCAAAGTAAAAAATGTTATTACAGCTTAAGTTTAGTTTAGTTTGAGATCAGTGCAAACTCAAAACAAAACTGAGGCGAAAGAATATGAACAGAAAAGCTCACTGCCCTGAGCTCACTGCAAAGTTACAAAACTCATTAGAATTATCGCTTATTCTAATCTGGATTTGGACAACCCGGCCAAGGAGCTTCGCTTTTAGGCTTGGTTAAATCTACATACTAAGACAGTGTCTGCAATTCTTAACCCGAAGCATTCCAAAGATAGCCAAAGCACTTCCGGAGATCACCCGAACTCTTCCGAAGATCGAACACCTTCGACAATCTCCCGAACCCTTAGTTTCCGAAGATTGTCGAGGATCACCCCAAGTTCGTCAACTGAAGACTTTCGAACATTTTTGGAATACCAAACTCACTGCAGCCTGCGTACGGAAACAACTTGTAGACGAAAGAGACTATCATTTACAACTAATCATATGATTATTCACGTTGAATTTAGGATAAATAAACAATTGAAAATTTTCAGATTGCACTCTCTTTCCGGACTCGTGCAATTTTGATAGCTTTTGAAAAAAAATATTGCTCGTGCTTTGCTCCAAGTTGCACTCAAAATTATAAGATTACCTACGCTAATACAGTGACCCCTTATGTTGTAATCTCATTGTCCACTCTAATATCAATTTCCAGACAGATTGTCCACTGGGCGTCAAAAGATGGTGATTTAATGTAAATCGATATAAATAATGCCTATCAGACATCATGTAATTTGTCGCAAGCGTAAATAAGGTGTTTGACAGAGTGATTAGGTCTGTGTGTATAGCTAAAAGAGCTTCATCGAGTGACGTCATACCGTCTGTAGCTAAGCGCCGGCAGTTCGTGGTGTCAACATGTGTTCTGAACTGAATTGAGAAACATCCCAAAATATAAATTCGTGACAAGTTCTCCTGCCAAATCTCAAGTAAATTCATAAGCCAAACTATACCAACGGTGCGTATCAAAGAATGTAATCAATCCAACGCCATCCTTCAGAACTTTCTATTGTTTTGTCTAATTACAGCCATTGTCTGTTTCCGTCTCAAGAGTGTAGCCTGTACAGTGTTTGAAATAGCCTCTTCCACAATGCCGACGCTTATGAAGCTGCGCAAAACATAATATTTCCGGTAAATCTGAAAAGATCGGAGATCCAAAAAAGAGGAATGAAGAAATGTCTTTCACTGTAGAAGTGTAGTTATGAAATACGAGCTTTGTTATCCGCAATTGCTCATCAGCAAGCCTGGTGAATTCCAAGATTAATTCCTACACAGAAGAAATATTACTCGATCCTACAGTGGTGCCATCTTGAGGTGTAGACTACTTTCGCGTCTAGAGCGTAGATCATCACATAACGCGGCCTGGCCCTACTAACTGTAAGATGATTGGTTGTCAAATGACAGACGTCATTGAATTACCTATCTTATACATTTGCAGTCTTCTTTTAAAAACAGTGTTTTATTTATTGCTTTACTGTTGTTTATTTTGCTTTCTAAATCGCTGTTCATTAATTTGCATCCATTCAGGAAATTTGACACACGAAAGAATGGTTTTTAACGTTTTTGGCCACACGGTGAATCCAGACAGACGAAGGATAGTGTCAAATGATAGTTTAGTTCATGATTTCTAGAATATTTTTGCTGCTTTCAGAATATTTTCAATAGCAGCATCAAACAGACAGTTCATGAAATGCACGCGCGATGCATTCTAAGCAGGAAATGATCGACTGCAAAATCCTTAAAATCCAGGATTAGTGCTAAAGAGACTGTGGCGTCGCACGGATGGTTCCATGGAACTCACACGAAAGGGTTTCTTGGAGTTCTAACAATTTGTTAAAGTAGAAGGATGAAATTATAACTTGAAAGACAAGTCTTCTCCATTTCATCCACGTGTAACAAGACGAAAATAGTTTAATCCAAGGCTCTCTAGAATAACTAAAGACTCACTAAATGACCAACCTCGTTCCCAGGACCTTTTCACACCTTTTTCCAAGCCAGGCAAAGGTCCCTGGGAATGAGGTTGCTAAATAACAGATTTCCCTACCCTTTCACTTGTGAAATATCTGCCCCGCTTACACAACTGAAGCCTGATGGATGAGGTACCAGTTTCGAGCGGAGCCTTCATGTATAGGCCTTTACAGGGAGAATACCCCATCCCCCCACCCCACTCCCAACTTCTGGGCTGCGCTTGGGTTTTATTTTCTCGAAAATGGCTTCCTTGGTGATAACGAAGGTCAGGTTTAGGTCTTAATGTTTAGGTCTCCAGTAAAAACCAGGCTTAAGATATTTCCGAACGGTGAAATAACACGTAAGCACCCAACTTTGCATTTTTTCTGGTGCAATAAAACGATTAGTGAAGTAAGGAGAGATCAAAACAGGAACTATGCAATTTCCGATCCGGTGAGATTAAGGTACAAAGGTGGAAGGAGAAATATAGTTTCAAACAAATGGTCGCTTCCAAAGCGCATCACGACTGAAATATCTGAAACATCTGACTTGTCCTTATTTAGCCTGTATTGAACTTCCCTTCTTCTTGTATTGTGAAGAAAAGGAACTCTGACATTCGCCCTGCTAGAGTGCTTAGAGCACCAATACAGTACCTTTCTGTTCCATAGATTGTATAACAGAGCGTAAAAGAAGAGTCTGGTAGGGGTTTAACTAATAACTGAGAATTGGTGAAAATTTCAATTCAATGCATTGTCAACTGAGAAATGAATTGTTTTATCGACTGATGCAGAGTATTTAATGATTTACAAGCAACTGATGGATGACATTGAGATCATGACTGATCTGAAATAATTGTGATAGTTAACTGATACATGCAGCCGAGCTGCGATTCCAGCGCCCGATCCATAGGTACTGAATTCTGGTTGGTTTTTAGGCGTTTTTAGTAGGTTCTTGTTCGTTAGGTCAACTGAATTACTCAGAGGAGATTCTCCAAGAACCTTCGCACGGTCTCGTATCACAGTTCCTCTCACGTTATCGACGCATTGAGGGTTACGATAATAAAAAATTTCGATTTAATCCGCCTAACGAGCATTGTAGTTAATATTGTTACTTGCCTGTTTTCATTTCTTATTAATATATGACCCAGAGGGATTGTTTTTAGGGTCATCAAGTCTGATTTCAACTGCGTAACTTCCGGAAGAAGAAAGGCGTCTATCGTACATCAGACTACTCGGAAGATAAGTTAAATCTTGTACTTGTGGTTTACCAACGTGATGTAATCATCAGATGGAAGTGAATACATAATAGCTTACAGCCACCCACGACCGCCTTGCATGATTCAGGACGTAAAGGCCACGTTAATCAAAATGTTGATTTTTTTGTCTAGTACTCAAAAACCACTAGGCCGTCTTTGTAAAGACACGAGGGATCGTCGCGGTTATGTACACAATTCAAGCAGCTGTGAAAGGTCAAATTATCGAAAATTGATAAGATAAAGCCAACCAAGCTAACTAAAATGCTTCCGAATCGAATTCAGTCTAAATTGTTCCTTGAATACTGCTTAAAGACTTAAAGAGACGGCAAAGAATTTCATTTTAACGAGTACATTCCGATTTTATAAGTGACGTGTAAGGGACTTCTCGCTCCAGAAACTGTTCTATTTCTTTGGTGCATCAAAAAACGCTATTTCAGGCTTCATCCACTTTTTGACATAACAAAAAAGTATTTTATCGGCGCCACGAGAGCAAGATTGACCTTCCACATTTAACAATCTGCAGAGATGCAAAAATTCATTAGCTCCGCCTATCTATAGGCGGGCGAGTACTTTGCCTTTTTACCTCCAGCCCTACGGTGAGAGCAGAGCACGTCGCGTAACACTCGCAACCATAACCCCGCGCGCCTGCTACGCATGCAGCGAGTCTGAAGATCTTTTAAAGGTAATTTTTCGTATCAGAATCACCTTTGAATTGTAGAATGTACTTTCAAGTAGAAAGCCTGTACTGACGTTTTTCAGTTTCCCATCCGCACGTTTGTTTCCCATTCCGGATTCGGCTTTCACGTTACGTTACTTTTTTTCATTTCACTGACGAGAGAAAAACTGCGCGAAAACTACTGGCCCAAAACGTTATAGAAAAAAAAAGATGACAGTTTGAAACGATAGCAGCAACGCGAGAAAATATGCGAGAAAAAATCAGAGGCTGTAGCTGAGGATCATGATGTCAGCATAATATGATTTCATTTCACAGTTCTAATCCAGCAATCCATGCCAATCCAAATCCTACTTCCTTGATTGCAGTTCTAAACCTATTGATAATCGCACTGAAGTTGTATTTTCCCTAACATGCGATATACAGAAAATGACAAAGAGGAGCTGAAATGACACTACCATAAATAGAAAAGAAGGAACAATAGAAGAGAATTCATAGGAAAACGACGGCCGTGTCGTCATGTCGGAAGTGGGTGGAAAGATATAAATTACTTCATCGCTCCGGAATGTGCAGCCTTTACAATATTCCTATATTGGGCAAACAATAGCAACCGTAACCAGTCGGAAATTACAAGAGTCTTAATATTGTTTTTGTTTGCAGCCAGAAATTTACTTGCACATATTAATATCTTAATCTTCCTTTGAATGGGCCATTTGCACCATTACTTACATCTGTCAATCAAACGCGATCTGTAACGCAAGGCTGTTGCGCACAATCAGCTCAAAATTATTCTAGGTGGGGCTCCCTGGGGGAACCAAGGCAGTTTTCTTTCATAAGTGCAAGGTAATTTCTGACTTAAAACTGCGATTTTTAAAAAGAGGAATGTAAAAGCTGTTAGTTTTGGTTCATGGAAGAGGAACGAAATCGGCATAACAGCCTTGAAGTATGGCTAGCCGGACAAATATAACCATGATAACCCCACCCTAGAGGAAAGCAAGTTGTCGCATTTAGTATCTGGCGCGCTAACATTAAATTAGTCGTTTTGAAAGAAAAGCAAAAATTCCTCATGGTTTTACGTCCGGCGTAGGTTTCTAAGTGATTTCAACGTTTCTTTTGGGTCAAAAACAAGTTTGACATCTCTCAGGGTTAAATATTTCGATTCACAAGGTGATATTTTGATCGCTTGGATGTGTGTGAACATCGATGTGGTGAAGACGATCTGACCGGTGGTTTTGACAAACATCGCACCGTTACTGTACTGCATTGAGTATAGTTTACCGACTTGCCGTGAGTTTATTGGATCGCTTAAAAGCATGGCGACTGCAGAAGGTTTTCTTCAAAGTCCGCTTGTCGTTTGGGTAAGGAGATCTTTTCTTTTAATTCGCTGCGTTCGTGTATTTCACTGTTTGCAAACAGTGTTGATGAAGTACAGGTCACTTCGAGCAATAAACTCGTTTCGCGCGATCGAGTCACTAAGTTTATGTTTTTTTTCTAATAATTTGTGTCATTATTGTAGGCTAATAATACTTTCAAGGGAAGTGCACTCATAGAGTCGATCACCGACTTGGCTGACGGCGTTTTTCTCAACGAAATCATGATGGACATGTAAGTACAATTTTCTCTTCGATTGTCTGACTCATTCACCTTCACTTTGAACTGCGCCACGGGAGACAAATTTCTCAGAGTTTTGTCGCATTTACAGTTATTAAATTCTCTTCAGTTTAAACTTAAGCATTTCAGTTTCTTTAGGGTACTAAACTCCGTTAATATGTTTTTATATTCGCAGCGACCCAACTTACTTCACGTTAACGCGAATTCATCAAAATGTTTACGGAGACGTGAATTTGCGGATGCAGAATTTGGACACACTTGTCAAACACTTGAAAAGATATTACCAGGTAAGGGAGGAATGTAGTGAAGAAATAAAAACAAAACTTTCTGTGGTAGAGAAAAGGAAAAGAGCAAGTAAAGTGATTTTTATTGCGCCTAATTTAGCCCTTCCTAATGCATAAGTTTTGCCGATGTTTGTGTTCAAAGAAATCGTCGTTTTATAATTGAGCTGAATAGTTTTATTTTAGCGTAACTTTCGTGCGTGATTTAGCTGCTCTGCCCATCGCTATTTAAACCTAGTGTATTTATATTTCGTAGACGCTTCACATGGTTCACGAAAAGGTCAAGAGCATAGACGCATAGCTAAGATTTTAAGCCAAGAAATTCAATATTATTTTCATTGGTACATTAAGGTTGCGGTCAGTATCGCCATACGGACTGACAGCGTCTGTGTGCTTGGTAATCTTAACTTGATCGTCTCTTGGGCAATAGTTTATAACTGTAAGCAATGTGGAATATCGTTCTGTGTTGTGATAAAATGTCGTGAGGAGAAGATGACAACTGATTGCCTTGTTTTATGTTGGTTTGTCACGAATGTTTATTGCTTTTGTTTGCAAATTATGAGATATTCTTATGCTGATTTCAAGTCCATTTCAGCGACACCGTTTGCTTGTTTAGCTGTGTTTTTTTCTGCATTAAGTAAAACTTCTAAAATATATTGCTCATATGCTTATCTGCAGCTTTTCTTCTTTGATATTAGTTTGAAAACACGCGATATAATTTTATTGGCGTGAGGCACTGACAGATAGAAAACATTGTATTGTACAGTATGGCTTATTCACGTGCCTTCCTAGCTACTAGCCTGTCGTCACTGTTATTGATTACAACTGATGCAGTTCCTTGACCTCAAAACAGCGCAGATCGTAAATTGTCGCTAACAGTAAATGGTAATTCGTCATCGGAAGAAATGGACGCTACATGTAAATTAAACATCACTTATGTAGTGTCCTTGTAAACAAGAGTAATGTCGGACGTGAGCGAAAAATTGAAATGTTAAAGCACGTACAAGATTGAAATAATTTTGTGATTAAATGCTATTTGCTCATGGCTAGATGAAAAGTTATATCTGGCGTAGTGTTATCAATAATCCTAAGGAAGAATCATAAGGGTTGTGATATGCAAATTTTTGATAAAAATGGCAATGTGTCAACAACTAATATTGGTCTTGAATAGTGGAAAAGCTCTGTGTTTGACTTCGTCTATTGGATATTGCAACTCTTTCGAATAGAATGTGACAGCTGTTGACAGGAAAGTTAACAAGGTGCCGTGGTTATTTAAAAAAAGCATGCATAAGAAGTATGCTGAAATGTCTGTTTTTTTAACTTCAGAATTCTCATGCAGAAATTAATACAGTAGATGTGTACAGGGATTTGATTAACATCATTCTGAAAATTGCTTTTTTTAATTTTGGATGAAGGAGAACAGCACTCTTTATTTTTAAATTAACATAATATTTTTAATTTGGCAAGAAGTTTTAATGACATACATATCTGCATTTTTCTACTATTGGATATCATGACTTAAGTTTGTTTTTGTTAGAGATACACATTGTACAGTGTACAGATGCAGTAATATTAAAATGTTATGCTTTTTTATTGTTACCAATTTTCCATGCCCACATTTTTGGCCTAAGTACGCAAACTATTAAATTGAATTTATTTCATGGTTTGCCGTCTCTACTCGTTGCAGTTCTCATGGGAATGTGCTTGTATTTTTACTGTGATTTTTTATTGAACAAGGTTAATTGTGAGAGTTTTCAAACGTAAAGATTTCTGACAATATTTTAACATGTGATATGTAGATGTGATATTTTGTCACTTTGCTGGGTCTTTCAGTCAACAAAATTGATTGTAATATATCAATAACAACTTATAGACATGACCTTTCGAAACCATGCATTCATTAGAAGAGCACCTTTGTTTCCTGAGAGGTCTGCCAAGACAATTGAGATGGCAGATTTCCTGTGTTATGGAAAGGTGCTGTTAGTGATAATTAATGTAGCTGTTAGATGGTCACCTTTGCAACCTAGTAAAAATTTTACCAGTTTTATATAAATGCTAGGACTGTTTGACTGGTTGTTTGACCCCAATACGTTGGCAAACCAAAGGTGTTAGTCAGAGCACTCCTGAACACATGAATGACTGATCAAGGTGGAGAATTGTGAAAGTAATACTTTGTTTGCTCCAAAAAATTGCTTGCTCAGATAGCTTCATAAGAGTACATGGCTAGGGAATGTGGAAACATTTCCATATTCTCCAGCCAATGTGTGCTTTGACTTACCAGCCACACTCCTGACAAGCGATCACATAACACGCATCAGATTAGAGCAGATCACGGCTTCAGCTCCTCCCACATGAGATCTTGGGATGATAATTTAATTCATAACATTTATTTTTCAACATGACACCAATTTTATGCATATTGCTTTTGTTATATGTTTTGACTATTTTTAAATGTTATCTGCATTTATAAACATAACAGTGCTTAGAGGAATGGAAAGCAAGAATGTTATAAATGATTTTTTATCCCTTTAACTTGAGGCAATTTCTTTTTTCTTGTCATTATCTGTGTATCTTTTATTTTGTATCTAGGTATAAAAAGATGGCCAATTAAATTTTGTCATCTTTGGTTAGAGTAGTCAAAATTGAATATAAATCCTGGTTGTCCCTTTGCCAAATGCTGAAATACCCAGACCTTTGGAATGTTTGGTCGCTTGTTAAAAAATAATGTAATTCTGAAAAAAATGGGCCAATTCTCAGTGAAGAAGTTAACACCATTAGCTTTCCAAAAGAATATCTTGTTGAAACTAGAATGCAGAAATAACATATTTGCCAAGACAACTACCGGAATACTAATACATGTAGCAATCAAATTTAAAATTCAGTTGGGTGTAGTTATTAATAGCTATGTGTACATATATGTCGGCAGTCCATGGATGCACCATGGGATCAGATGTTATGATCCCAAGCCTTCTATACAAATTCATCATTAATACCAAAAAACAAACTATACAATGTAACAATTATTAAAAACTACACGTATGACAATGTATTAAAAGAAGTCCAAAACAGGCAAATAATGTTTACAGAGTGAACGTAAATAATACATGTGTATTAAGTGTTGCAAATGCTAATTTCGATCATTGGGAGCAAAGAGCTCTTTCAAGCTGCATGTTAAATTAATGATATTTCCAGATATGAAACTTCCTGTTTGCCTCCTCTATAATAATTTTCAAATGTCTAAACAATGCTTATCCAAATACTTTTTTTTGCATTTCCAAAACAATACCCGAGTCGTCCAGTACCTCATGCGAGCCTCTCTTTTCATTCGTTCTCCTTGACAATAGTCTTCATTGTTATCAGGGCTGGAGGCATTGTCCAGGGTTGGTATCTATTGTTTCTACTACCAATGGTATTGCCGCTTCAATGAGGTGCTGTTGGACCCAAAGCAATATTCGTTTATTATAAGGAAGGAAAATACTTAAAAATAAATTTTTTGTCATGTACACTGAGAAATGCCAATTCTTTAATTTGCTATTGAATTGGTAATTTATCAATCAAGAAATTCAATTGTTATGCTTGTGGAACCTATCACTAATACTAGTTCAATCAATCAGGGTTGAGTGTACTTAGCATGCTGTACATAAATCTTAATTTCTGTATATATATATGCATGTCACTTATGTTAATTTTTTTCACATTTGACAATGACGACATGAGGTCATTGAAACATCATGTGGCATTTTTTATCATAATTCCTCTTTTAAAAATTGTATTTAAAGCATTTAAAGGGTCAGCCTAAATACCTTATTCATGTTTGCTAAGTTTGCAGTGATTAATTAGGGGATTAGTTTTTAATTAACCACATGCAGAGTGAAGTTAACTTCACAGTAAAGAATAATGTTACTTGTTGAAGTTCAGAACATAATAATTTGTGTATGAGCTTTCATGTAGTTGTAGTGTTCAGATTAGACTTCTGTCAAAGTTTACAGAATCTAGTATGCAAGAGAAATTCTATTAAACATGTATAAATGAAGGGGTGCGTTGAAAAATGTCCTAAGTTTCTCTTGATCTTGTGTCAAATTCTCTTTGTTCATAGAAAGAAGTGGAAAGCAATTTGCTAGGAAAATCTTCCAGTGTATCAGATGTCACTTAATTTAAGTCTTTTTCTATGCTTCCCTTCAAATTAAATTTATATGCAGGCACTGTCCCTCAAACTGAGAAAACTTACAATTGTTTGTTGAGGGTTTTCGAAAACAAATATTTAATAAATGATTACTCATTCATTTACTGACCTTTAGAAGAATACTTACTAAGTATGTAGATCACCCAAAATTTACCTTTTAAACCTCAAAAGTCAAATTAAAAATTATTGGGAATGATTGTTGCCGATTTGTTTAAAATAGTTTTCAAGAGGCAGCTGACTAGTGGTCATTTGTTGCAGTTCAGTGAACATTGATTGCATCAATAAACAACACCATTGTTGAAAGACAAAAACAACCATCAACAGCCCTGTTCATGCCAAATGAAACTAATGGTGCATAAGTTAAAGCCCTGGAGTCATGTCTATAAATATCTTTCCTGTGGGAAATAAAAGCTCTAGAACCTTTTTAACATAAACTCTATTTAATATTCTCTTATATGTAGATGAGAGTGGATAGCATCTTTTCTCGAGGATTGATTTTGTTGGGTTTAAGCCTACTCCTACGCAATAGCGGTATATTGGCCTGAGACATCATCAATGATGTTGTAGATAAGTAGATGTCTCCAGAATGATTTGAATGTATATTTTATTTATCATTTTATAAAGTTTCGTTGTTGACTCTGTACACGCATTCCTCTGATATACTGAACATGCCAATACACACCCTACTTAAAACCACTACATCTTCAAAGATTGTGATTTAAAAACACATTCAGATATCAGTGATATCTCTTTGAAGTTATACAATAAGCAGTTGTGAAATTAATCCTGAAAAAAATCAGGCTTGAATGTGATTCAACCCCATGACCTCTGACTCTACCAACTGAGCTATCAAACCAACTGGGAGTTGACCACTTTGTGAGTTCGCAATATACCCGTAGACGATAAAGAATATGATGAAAGATCATATATTTGAACGGTGGAGAAAGGTATGAAGACATGATTGATCATCTTTGTTCCTTCATGGTTCATTGTTATCGCTTTGGAGTTTTTCTAACCTTTGTGAACTACCCTTTTCATGCTTCCTTCAACATAACTAAAGGCAACTTTGTGCAAGGCCAAAATAACTGAAAATACTATTACTGATACTCCTTTAAGGTTCACGTGAGTTACAGTAAGCTACTCTTTGCTAAACTGACTGATTTAAGCTTTTTGCGTTTGTTAGCTGGCAGGGTTCCCTGTGGACCTGGCAAGATAGGATATGCACCAAGGTGTAAAGGTATGAACAATGGTGATTCAATAAACACCACACTTGACGGTACAAAGCAAAACTTTCTTCTGTGATTTTGTGACTTGATCATATCACTTACAGCTACTAGTAAATGGCAATTTTAATCAGTTGTTGTTGATTTGCCAAAGCTAAGAATGATGGCATGGCCATCTTTGGTTGCAACCCCACAACAGAAAAGAATCCATGATCCCGCCTCTTATTTTAAGTTCTGATTTCCTCCCACAGTTCGTGACCTCTATCCCACCCTGGCTGATTCTCCACAAATCACACCAGTTGTCCCCCCGGATAACATCCTAGCAAGTAAATCCCTACATCTACTCTGTTCTTATGACGTTACCGACCCAGGACCTTCCAAAGTTAGTTACATAGTCACGTGGTATAAGATCGTGCGTTTCTTTGGAGGGACGCCTGGGAAACTAACACTGTTGGCCAACACGACTGAAGAGACAGCGATAGTTGTTAACTTTGAGTCAGCCGAGTTTACCCTCGGTGATACAGTAAGTACAGGGCTTTAGAATTAACCATAACGTGTTTATATTATGTCGCTTATAGACCCTATGCAGAAATGGCTGCCTTTCAATTATTCTTTTGTC
>OFEO01000046.1_pt1 | contig 12036 bp, 7 predicted proteins | sample 1521061 | NCBI WGS metagenome assembly OFEO01 (sample SAMN04272335, study PRJEB24112) | coral metagenome | biome: Coral reef; feature: Shallow seawater; material: Coral tissue | host: Coral | place: China: South China Sea | collected 2014 | reverse complement strand
ATTTGTCTACATAATGAAAAGAAATTGTGGTAAAACTGACGAAAGAATAAATCTAACATATCATTTGGAGATAAATTTATAATCAGATCTCCCAGACTCAACTTGATGACTAAAGAGATACAATAGTTATGTAAACAGTGTGTATTTTTCTGGAAGAATTTTTACTCGCCAAGTTTTATCTTCACTCGGAATCGTGGATCTTACGCTGTTGTTTGCCATGAGGCGAATCAAAACAGGGCACAAAATGTATCTAAAAGAAGCAATTATTAATTTACATAGACTGTAGAAGGTCATGTGTTTAGTTGAACCTTGTCTACATTACAAGCACGCAAGACAGGCAGCTCACGCAAGCTTTTCCCGCACGTGAAACACAGGATTCGTGGCTAACCTATGGGCACACATTGCTAAACCACGCGTCAAATCTCACATAATTGGAAAAACAGGAAGCCTATTTCTAGGAAACGTCCAATTTCAGCCAGTTTGGAATCACATGTACCTTACAATAGCTGTCACAAGCCATACACAAAATAATAACTCAGAACAAAAAACCTATCAAAAAATTCCATTCTTTCGTCCTTCTCGCCCGAGGCTACAAGGGCGAAACGCACGAAACTGCAGCAGGAGCAGGTGCGATTTAAATAAGTGTCACAATATGCTTAACGAAGATAGTTTGACTTTTAAAACGATTTTAGTCCGCGAGCAATTTGATAAACATCGAATTTTAACCGTTTCACCCCGCCTTTTCCATTCAAAGTGATGAGCGATGGCGATGTATACCTCTATACATGTATTCATCGCTCCCATTTCGTGGCCAATTTATCTGATTATCCGCAGTATCTAGAAAGGAAGGAAAGAGAAAGGGGGATTGACATGATGAGGCAGAAGGCAAAATAAGGCGGGGTTTGAAATGTCACACTTGCAAAGTACCACCTGACATCTTCTGTTCTTCTGGCACCAAGGTGTCTGGAAAGAAATTTTCTTTTAAACAATTGTGAACATCTGAACGCTTTTTACTTTAATTGCTACAACCTTCCAACATTGATGAACATAAATTGTCGGTACAGTACCCTTTAGTCTTTCAATGTACGCTTTAGACATCCTCGAATGGTTAAGTTCTTGCATGCATTAGTTTAGGGCAATTCCATCAGCCTTTTTTTTCCTTTACTATCTTGCGCGCACAATACGAAACCCTTCATCAAATGGCCGCCAAAAGAAAAGCAGTTGCCTTTTAAAAGATTTTGAAACGCTGCATGACCCAAAGATAGGCATCCCTACTGTAAAACGCGCAAGAAGAGCATCGTCAATGGAGATCGGAGAGACCAACAGAACACGTCACAAACTCATACACTTAAAGCAAAATGTCTTCATAAGTAATGACTCTGTCTGAATATTTTTTTAGCATGGCAAGGAAAAAAATACAAAATTCTAATGTCTGGCGCTCTTACAAGGCGGAGAACAAAAACTGACTAAACCAGCACACTCCAAGAGCACTGTTGTACACTTTTTTATTGAGAGGTTTTCTCTCAACACGTAAAACATATCCCATAAAATATATACATTGCCAAAACAAGAGTACAATGTGATGTCCCTTGTAATAATTGTCATGAACTTTACACTTTACAGAATGTTCAATGCTTGCGATAGAAGAAATAAATTAAGATTTCCGGAAGATGAGCGCAATAGCTTTAAGTCCAATTCTCTTAAGTCTCTGTTTAAAAGTCATCTTGCAATCGGTGGAGGATTTAATTTGCTCCAATACCTTCATGCGGTCGCGATACCATATGAGGCGCCTGCTCCGAGAACTGCACCTAACAGCAGAGACAGAAAGAAAGAGAATTACAATTATTTTAAAGAAACAACGTTCACGCAGTTCTATCTTTACAACGGGAACAAACAAATCATGAATTCTTCAAATGACACATGTACCATCGAAAGCTATGGCAGAGCCCATCGCTTAAGATTTTAGTTTTAGGTTAGCGGCGTTCTAACCCTCCTGGTTTGAATCGGTGCATCACCGTTTTAAACCCCAAATACGACAGAATTTGACTTTTAACTTTTTGTTTTGCGGTTGTTTCCACGTAACAACACGCGTTGCGTCGATTTTTGTGTAGAAAAATGCTACCATTGCAAAGTGCAGAAGCTTACGCATGTGTTCTTTGTTTTCGCTAAATGAACTCTTTTACCGCACGCTGCGAAGTAGATGTTTATCGCGATTAACTCAACAAATATCCCGCTGTTAGGAAAAAGGTCAAAAAACATCTTTGTTATCGATTAAATGTTTAAGTTTTAGTGGTACTGACCGCCAGCTCCCCCAAATTTATGAGCACAAAGACTTGGATTTGACAAACGAAGCGATCGCGAGAAATTTGACGGGAAAAAAAGAGGTCCCTCCGCTGTTAAAAGATGTCGATGAAAACCGAAAGCAAGAAAGAAATAGGAAAGACGAATAAGTGTGTAAACTAGCTGTAATTCCAGTAGCATGCAGATAAAACAATGTGCTACAGTCAAGTTTTATCGCAGCATTTTTAAAGGTGTCCATAAAGCTTATAATAACAATGTCCTACCGGTGGCTTCTTCATTATTGCCATGAATTTATTTCAAAGAACCTTGGAAATTTCGCGGAGAACCGAAGTAAACAGACGGGATTTGGTTGGACTTGTGTTGCAGGCGAAGTGTGAGAGCCAAGCTTTTTTTATTTCTGTAGCCCTTGTTCATTGGGTAGCACTGGAAAAATACACAAGGCTAAGGTTTCGTTTCGCCCGAGAAGTCTTTGTTTTGAAAGGTGTGAGGCAATTAGGACAAAGCACAATGCCATACAATACTGACAAATTTCACTTTCCCATAACTGAAAGATTTCTTGGTATAACACGAACTGTTAAATCGAAGGAGATCTCAAAAATATAACAACAATTTACGAATTAAACTGAAATGAAGTGCTTCAGTTCTTAACTGTTCAGTAAGGCCTCAAGAAAAATGTTTGGGGTCTGAAACAATGGCATTAGAGAGAGGTAAAATCTTTCGGAATAGACTCCTCGTCAAGGATCAGGCAAATACTTTGGTCAAATCACTTTATTGCGATGTACGATTGAGTTGACAGAGAATCAAAGCAAGTGAAATTTGCAACTCCAGTCTCGTTGAATACGTTGAATATGGTTATGCAAAATAGACAAGCCTTCTATTCAGAAGAGGAGCAATTATGGTGTCACATATACAAAAAAACACAAGCCTGCCTCGATGTATATACGCTTGGCTTGTTGGATTAATGGTCCCCTTAGGGTAGACAATCTCTAGCCTAAATTTATTTTAACACAAAGGTTTTCCGCTTGTTCATGCCATTTTCGGTTAAACGCTTGCTTGCGTTATTAGAGAGCGCTTTGCAGCCGTATAATTGGGCCATTTAAACCGCTCAAGATGTTCAGTATTACGCTGGTGGAACGGAGAGTTCAGCAGTGTAAAAAGACAAAGGAACCACGTCGCAAATAAACTAATATGCTAGCTGACTCTTTTATGTGTAATGTTGAAGCTTACCAATTGTTGAAACGGACCTTGATCCATGTCGTTGTGTAAGGCGAACTCATTCAGAGCCTTCCAAGGTTGATAACTAGGGATATCACCCATTGCTACGTCAGTCGGCGGTCTAAGCGAAGGTGGAGTTATATTCGAAGAGTAAGTTTGAACACCCGAAATAGCTGATGGCGGTAGCGAGCGGCTGGAGAGTGCGTTCGGAGAGCTACCAGTCGGACTCTGTATACAAACGGCACAAAGATACATTCTGATTAAAAACAAGGGTTTAAAATCGCCTCAATTATTATGACTTCGATCAAGCTATGTTTGCTTTTATAAAACGTATACAGTTGGCTTCCCCACTGAGAATAATGGTAATTGCATTTTTGGTTCGATGCTGCGCCTAGCTAGCAAAACACAACAGGCAGCGATGATCATGGACCAAATCACAGAGTTAAAGAATTTGGAGCAACAACTTTAGTTGACATAAGACAACTGTGTGTGCGTATGATAATAAAACAGCAGATGCGAACGCGCCGCCGAGTCCGTCAGCGAGCAAGAATGATTTTATAATGGGCCACACTTGTTGTACATTCATATTCAGAAGGGTTGAATGATTTACAAAGCACGGTTAAAATTCGCTTTCTCCAGAGCCGTGATCGCGCGGAAATAAACAAACAATTCCAATGGGTGGTCGATAGTTTAACGAGGAAGTTGGAAGACATTCGTGTTTGACTGAAGCTCAAAATATATCGGAGACCCGTCAAGCCAGCTGTGAAGCCTAACAATCCAAAATTAACACCTTCTGGCTAATTCTTCCAATTATGTTAACAAGAAACATCCTCGCTAGGTGAAGGCAATGAAAAACATTCGAACTAAGGCGAAAGGCGCTTTTCATGGACAACAAAACAGAGAGGAGAAAGCCTTAAGTTTGCTCGCCAAGCTCGATTAACCACCTGTGCGTAAATAGTGTTCTTGTTTCCGTCTTTGTGGTGACAGAACAAAGTGTTAGCACACGAAAATACTGACAAGAATCGCTCGCGCGCTCATCGCAAACGGGGCATCAAAATATGAAATTCAACATTTACCTGCCCGTCATCCGAGCCCGCTCCTTGATGCTGGTGGTGGGATGACGTTTTATTTAACATCATGGACTTTTTCTTGTCTTTACAGCGTTTATTCTGAAACCAGACGCGTATAACTCGAGGGCTCAAGCCAGTCATCTCGACGAGCTGTTCTTTCATCATTGCGTCAGGCCGTGGGTTCGCCGCGTAGCATGTTCTTAGCGTGTGTAACTGCTTCTCGTTCAACACAGTCCGTACCCTGGTGGTTTCCTCGGATTTTCCACGCCGTGTTGGAGAGCCTTCGGGCTGACCGTTCGAATGCGCTGCAAAGGCATCATTATGGTAAACTTAGTCTCACGCTCCACTCGCGAGAGAAACTAATATTTCGAGGGTCGAAACTAATATTTTGAGGAGAATACTTCACTGTGACAATACAGGGCTGTGTAGTCTATAAATGGAATATGTGTTCAACTGCAGAAAACACTATACTGCGCTATAGCAATTACACTTCTCGTACAAACATCCTTCAGCTTAAGATTTTGTATTTTCCTGCGGAAATGTTTGTACTTTAGGGAAAGTATTAAGATAAGTGTCGGCAGTTGCAATACAACTGCTACAGCTTCAAGAAAATCTTTTTGCTAGCTGAGTTGGCTAAGCAGTATTTTAACAGTATAATGCTGCGTATGGGTCATCCAATTTGCCATCACGAAAACTCTATGATCGGAAATAAATGTCAGAAGTACTTATGCGTGTTGAACCTTATAATTGAGAAGCGAAGATATTGCCAACAAACATTCAATTCTGAATTAAACTACTAGTGTCGACTGAGCAGGTTATAATATTCTCCCGTGTATCCAGGCTTTGACCTGTGACAGTGCGCGGCAAGATCGCCTAGAGCAAAGTTGCCCATCTACAATCCAGGCTTAAATTAAGCGCTATAACACCAATAAATATATAAGCTAAGAAATGCTAAGCTCTCCTAAGTCAACCCGAATTCGAGCAGTTGAAAATTTACCTTGGATACGTGCAGAGTCAATCCGAGTCGCTAATAGTGTTATCAACCCCAATTTGATTAGATTCTGATATATTCACTGACAAGACCTACCGCATCGAAGCAATAAATAAGAGCAGAAACAGACCAACGTACCTGATGATTGAGACGAGGATCTCTGTCCTCCTCGAGCATGTGCCGCTTGAGCTGTAGCAGTCGCTTTCTCCACAATTTCGTTGTCCTCTTTGCAAAATAAGCCGTCCTCCCGCAGTGCAAACTCGTCGCCTGGTACAAGCTGCCTACTGCAGGCGATGCAGCGAAAACAGTCTATATGATAGATTTGATTCTTCGCCCTCATCACGAAATCATTTTTGGTCACCGACCGAGAGCACTTGGCGCACTTTGTGCCAAATAACCTGAAGAGGAGGAAAGAAGAAAGATTGTTCAATAGCTGGAAAGCAAATAATGCGCCTCGCAAGAACGAGTTTCGCAAATATATCTGTTTCGGTTTGATTCGTATCCGAAGTGACCCGTCACTATGCGTTTTTAAAATGTTCCCTCTCGTTATTAGGCCTAATCCTGAAGGTATCCCAGCGCAAGAAACCTGCACGGATTACAAACGTCGCGATCGAAAACGAAATCTAAGAAAACCACAAGTCTAAATTGTACTTTTAGCCTCCTGCTTGTCGAGTTGGCAAACTTTCCCGCCTCGCTTGCCCACAATAAGAAAGAGGCGGAGTCAGAATATAACTTGTGTGAACTAAATTTCCTGAACTCCAGCCGCCCGGTAACCGTATGAATTTCTTTGTAATTAGCTTCCCTGATATCCCCAGAATATACAGCGCCATCCAAAATAACTATGCACCGCGGTACACAGCAGGAGAAATCAGGGTAACTAACTAGCGAGTAGCTTATAGGTCGGCTTTGTGGAGACAATACGGTCATAAGCATCAAACAACTACTCTGTCTTCCTAATTAACAACATTGATTCCTTCGCCGGAATAATATACCGTCAGTGTTTGTAATAAGCTGCGTAATCCCAGAGTACATGGTCTGGTGAAAGCGCCGGCGGTCAAATCTGGCACAGTGAGCGTTGATGGCGATTTGATCGCACCTGGCTTGTCTCTGATCCTGATTTCTCAGCAGTACATTGGTCTGGCTTACCTAACATAATCACGCTTGCAGTACGTCTTTCCGTCTCGCACAAAACACGTACAAGTTTCGTCCAGATACGTGTGGCAATCAGCGCATTTGAGGCAGCCGGCGTGCCATTCCAGGTCGGGTGCTACGCGGAGAATGTACTGGTCTTGAATCTGAGAGCCGCAGCCGACACACATGGATATTCGACGCTTCTCTGCAAAAGAAACACAAAACAAAACTTAAGAGCTCCTTGGTCTAAAGCGTGACAGGAAATACTTCTGAGCGTCCAAGAGAGCCACCGCGCTGAGGCAAAGTTTATTTTGACGAGCGGGGAATCGCATCGAGTTAAGTACATACGTTGAAGATCCTGCTCGCTCATTCCCAAGGAAGCTACACAAGACACGCTCGGTGATATCAACCAAAATGGGATTACTAACTGAGCGACACTGCCAGCTGACGAACCGAATACTTCAAAATTCCGATCTCTTTGAAGGGATTACGCTATTGGTGCATCCAGCTTGTACAATGCCACGTGATCCGCGTTGTCATTGTCCGGTAGTTTATTGGCCGGAGGCTCAGCCACCAATTTTACCAATTGGTACCCAGTTGTGAATGCCACACTCGTCATTGGTCGCCCACCTTTCATCACTTGTCAAACTTTGCGCGTTTTTTTAGATTTGAAACGGCGATAAACGCAGGTGTACGTTAAGAAACTGACCGCAGAGAAATTTTTGTACTCTTGGTAATCACAGAACGGTGTAGCGATCTGGGCTTTACCGATCATGAGTGATGAACCCGGCAAGAGATTAGAAATCAAGATTTCTGGGCCGTCGCTAGCAAATACGTTGGAGCTGTTGTTGATTCAAGTGACAGCTGACTTTTGTATTTCACGTTGATTCACACACGTGGAAAGTCACTAAAGCAATATCTACTACATGTAGCGTTCGCCACGAGAGGAGCGTGGATATCTGTTTGGGTACGTGTGAAATAAATTTACACGATAATTCCATGAACTGAATTGAATCAATTTCGCTGGCGTTGCTGTTGAATGGATGTCGCCTTTCAAATATACACAGAACTTATGCGCCGTGAAACTCCGAGCCCGCCGAGAGAGGGCAATGTGAAAAGCATTGTTCAATTCTCTATGCATGGCGACGCAACAACAAGCAAATTTGAATCAAAACAAAAGGGTGGATTTAGGGCTGGCTCTCATTGAACCTCAAACACTTCGATATAATTAGCAAAAATTTGTGAAAGGTAGCAAACGAGATTTAGCACGTTCTAGTTAGAAGCTCCGCCTCGGCGGTCACCAAATAGTAAGATAGTGCCCGGGTCGGTATCACACTATCGCTCGATGAAAGGAACCCTCAACCTCGACAAAAAACCAGACGAGCCGCGATGTTGAAAACTAGAGAGGTCATGATATTGACACAAATTGGAATGAAAAATATTTACCCGAGAAATTTTCCCTTTGAATAGCAGAACAAAGTCCCCATTGAAAACATTTGTGCCCAACACAACGTGGAATAATAGCTTTTGTTTTCTTAGTTCAACTCGGGGATTTAAAAAACCATTCATCGTTGTCAAACATATCTCTTGATCGTCTGCTCATGATTCGATGCCATTGTTGTAGCCAGCCCAACTAATTCATATATTAATTATCTGTCATATCCACTTGTCAAACACCTCATTTACAGCCCCTCGGCACCAGACCTCCTACTTTGTACTGACTTTAATTTCCTTTGTCTAATGGAGCGTTTAATCCTAAGCTGGATTGACCATCCCTAAGCCGAGCTGTCGCGCTTATAGGATTTCCGACTCGTCTTACTTGAGGATAACATTTTTGGAGAGCGTACAAAAAAAGGTTAACACTATCTACTAGAAGAGTTTTAGTTAACCAACTGAGGTAAAAATGAATTGAAGAACTCGCTAAAATCTTAACTCGCCTCACCAAAATTAGTTTTAAAACTGTAGAATTCTATGTGCTGGTAAATAATTGTAACACAGAATGACGAGCTTTACTCAGATGCGCTTTTATTACGAGTGAACTCCTCACAAAAAAGGTCGTTACAAAGATTGTTTTTCGCACCGGCTTTGCAACACGTCTTTCGTTGCCTTGGCTGAAATATTTCTCAACACCAGATCATTTGCATAGAAACGGAAACTACTAAGCCCGTCATTGGTCTGTTGATGTTTAGCAGAGGCGCCACCTTGGTGGCGGTCAAAGATGGGCATGATCGTTTTACTGGGAGTCACATTTCTGATCAAGTATTGTTCCGGCTGAGTTTCCGGGAAATTCATTTTATGGCCTCAACCCAATAAACTTGAAATTCGATGGTCCCAATTCGAACTTTCTTTTAGATTTGCTCAGGGTCTAAGAACGAATATGTAAGTTAAAGAAATTTCAATAATTATTGACTTCTGTGCGAAGTGTTCCCACACCGTGCCTTTTTGTTACAATATGAAAAATATAATAATCAAAAAAATATGAAAACAGGTGCGAAGGGCTCCATTATGTCTTGCCAACGTGACGGAAGAGAATGCGCTGTGATGGAAAATTGACTTTTAAATCCTTTTTCGTAACAACGTAAGGCAAAATACGTGGACAATTTCGACGCCATCTCAGCGGCGGATAAGTTGAGTTGTTGCAGGTCCATCAGTGGACTCAAAATGTCGATTGTAAGCGGAGTTAAATAACAATAGCTTCTAATCTTGTGAAATTGGAATAGTCTTGGAAACTTTAAAATAAACTCAAATGATTAACGTAACTAACTGGTTATGTTAATTCGTAAAAGAAAGTTGTAAACGAAAAGAAATTTTTAACATTTTCAATTCTAGCGGCTTTCATTTTTTCCCTCAGTTTTTTCCAGAATGGGCAAATGAGATGCGAATTAACAATTTGTATAATGTAAATTCCCCAGTGCAAAGGTGAGTGCGATTTAAAAGAGGCTTATATAATCACTTGCCTCTATTTGTTGAACATTGGAATTACCATCAACAAAAAAAACTGACAATTCTGGCGTTTTCCATTTTCCACATTTTCCGCCAATCTTCGGTATCTGGTGACTCCATGTATCAAGCTTAAGAATAAACAATTGTTTTCCTGTCGGTTACAAGAGCGTAGAAGTTTTGTCGTCGCCTCAAAGGCAGGCGATTGTTTCATAGATGTATGATATGTGCGATGTAAAATAAAGAAAGGGACAAGAATTCAAGACAATTAAAAGCAATACACCACAATTGAAGAGCTAGCTGCTTCATGTCGTGAATGAATGTACACAGGACTGTGTAAACTTCGACAATTATATTGATAGATTAAGAAGACGTGTTAGCATTGAATTGTGCTATCTGAAGCGCCCTTGAAATCCCAATGTGTACCCTTGATTCGATTTTATAGCCGGTGAAATTATCATATAATCATGTCTACCACTGCCTGTTCAAGAAACAGATAGAAAACACAGGTGAACCGGTCCATCTATGCGGACCTCCGAGCATACTGAGCTGGTGTCCATAGCGAAACCGAGTAACATATGTATTTTCAGCAAAATGACATTCGGCGAGTTTTCCCTCCGAAAGGACTTCCAGATATGTTTGCTAATTTGCCTGGGCTTTGTTGTATCTCAGCTGGCGGTGTTAGGAAAAACAATCACCGTGTCAAAATGGCGAGAAAATAAGTGATCAAGGCGAATGGTGATTGCTGGCGTACGTGGATAACACTGGATTTCTACAAAGTGGAAATTAAGGCATCGCGTGGTTGATACGAAAAAAAGTCGTCCCGGAAATCATTTCCCGGCGCGTTCGCTTTATTTTCTGCCGTGTCTAATTCCTATTAGTGAAGAAGGAAATGGAACACAAAGGCCAAAACATCTGCTAGGAGAAAGCAAATGGATGAAGAAAACATTTACGGATACAATTAGTGTCGGGAAGATTTTACAATTCGTGAAAACGAGACCAGAAAAACGCAAATTCAAGGATATCAATTCAGTGCAATTTTTAGTGAAGTGAGTCGATCTCACAAAATTAATTGGAGAGGTTTTGAGAAAAATAATAACGATTTTAATAAAAAAAAATACGAAGAACTGAAAAATATGTTTACATGAAATGCCCCGTGGGAATTTTTGCTTTAGGCAGCCCTCGAAGTGATAAAAACAAACAACTTTCATTGTAGCCTCGACATGTTTTTATAATTATTCCGTTTCGCTGTCCTTTTTGTCTTTCTCGCACAAAAGAAGTCAAACGAAAGTAGATTTGCATTCAGTATATATACACTTAGCATTCAATAGTAATCATCAAGCTTCTTTTTTAAAGAGTGTGCATCTAGGATTCATTTTTAATCGACGACTAACATGGAAAAGCGGCTTAAAGTGAAAACAAACTCAAGTTGATTGTAAAACATTTCTTTGCCTTGCAGCGACAGCATGAAGTTTTCACCTTTCCTAAAAGATCATATCTGAAAAAGTATATAAAATTCATTGTACAAATTTAACATCTTTATGTGCCATAAGTGTAGTTTATCAGAAGAATACTATGGCCACAAGACAAAATACATATTTTTATTACTATAAAATACTAAATAGTGCATTTAAATCTAAGCAAATAAAGAACAATTATTCATTTCAAGGGGACCTTGTGAAGCATTTTAGAAGTTGAATTATCCCTTTCAAAAATGTTGCTTATCTCAAACGGAAATATTTCGTTCTGCACTCAAGTAACAAGTCAACGGAGTTTGTTATTTTTTATCAAGAAAGTACATTCCCTATTCTCTCTAAAATACCTCTATTTATTACAAGTAAGAAAATGCGATAATGTACAATAATTTACCAGCTAGTAACGTTTACAAATCTTCGAAAATTGAGAAATAATTGTCACCGCGTGAAGTAAACTACGAGCTGTGTGTGTTCTAAGCACCAAGTTAATTCAGAGGCTGCTTTTAAAAACTAAATATTAAGACCAAAGAGCTTTGTGGGATAAATTTTCTTTATACTTGTCGGGTTTAATCTTCATCTGAATTCAGTGTGAATGTCGAGGCTTTGGGCTTTTAGCAAACTACACGAAAGGAGGGATTGAGTAACAAAACAAAGTTAGAAAGGGAAAGATACAAGTTAATCTGATAGCCAATGATAAGAAATAACCAGAGACCTAACTCTACTGATCTACATATTTTTAATTCGTATAAATGTTTCATCGCCTAAACTTTACAAAATCTATTGATCGGCCACACGAGTAGAACTACACAATAGTTATATAGGTTGTCAATGTTTATATATTTTTTCTTTAGATACAAAGTGAAAATGTTTTGAAACCATGATCTTGCGTTGCACCCTCATATCTTACAACCGT
>OFEO01000045.1_pt1 | contig 12046 bp, 5 predicted proteins | sample 1521061 | NCBI WGS metagenome assembly OFEO01 (sample SAMN04272335, study PRJEB24112) | coral metagenome | biome: Coral reef; feature: Shallow seawater; material: Coral tissue | host: Coral | place: China: South China Sea | collected 2014 | reverse complement strand
GGTAACTATTGTGCTTGACAATGTGTTGATACACTCAGGAGAACTCTTGTGTTGAACACTGAGAATACAAGGGCGTGACAGCGGCTTACAGTTCAAATGATCATTAACTTCAAGACAGTAGTATTTTCTCTCAACTTTTGCGCTTGACAATATGTTGATACAGTGGGGAGAAATTGTATGTTGGTTACTCTTAGAAATAAAAAGTTTAAATTATGAAATTCTGATTATTTATGCTTTACTTGAGGGTTAAACTTAGGGTTTCTCAATCCTGCATCGCCACTATTTTTGCCCCAATCTCGCCATTCGACCTCATTCGATCCCGCCGGCCTGGTAAGAGAGTGGCTAAGGGGGCCTTGTAAGAGTCGAGTCGCACGTGACTTCTTTCAGTGATGTGTGATTTTTCGTTTCTCATCGCGCATCCCGCCGTCAATTTTAAGATTATCCCGTATCCCGTCTCTCAAAATAAATATGAATCCTTTTTCCCGCCGAAATATTTTTATCCCGCATCCCGCCATTGAAAGTCCTGTCAACCCGTATCCCGACAAATCTATGTTGGGCTTGTTCCTCTGAGCAGCGGGACTGGATTAGAAGGATGGGGTGGGAAGGGAGGCAAACGTTGTTATTACGACGAGAGTGCATTCCAGATAAGATGAATTGTCAAGAAGATAACCTGCAGTCTTGTTATTACACAGTAACCTTTCTACTGTTCAATGACAGGTCTAAGCTGCATTCCCGCAAAGAAATTCCAGACACAACAGCGTTACTGTCGACAATATGACTGCTTCCCTGCCGGTTGCGTCGACTGGAGTCCGGATTCTGGATTGAAACCAGCAGGCTACGAGAGAGTACGAATAAATTAGAGAAGATTTTTCTGTCGAAGGCTGACCCTTTCGAGCAGGCCATCTAGCTTACTTAAGTTTGAAATGTCTAATGTTACGTTGACGGTCAAGAATGTGAATGACGTTTGTAGCTGCAAGTTCGTAATTGCGCAGCAAAAACGGAAGACCTGAGAAAAGAAGGGCTATAAATTGCACCTAAATTGTACGCCAAGTCTTTTCACGTTGTCCAAAGCTCGCAACGAATGCAAACACGTTATTTACAAATGATATTTTTCCTGGTGTTAGGAAGAAATGATATATTGGCACTGCAGCGCACAAGTTGGGCTCATGGAAGCTAAACTCAGCAGTAATTGTTGATTCAACGCTCCACGTTCTTTAACTGATGTTATTTTATACAGCAGAAGTCATTAATAAGAGGTATGTCATCTCCGCAAAGGCTCAGTCGATACATAACTGCTTATCACACAGTGTCTTACAAACTTATTCCAACTACGGGCTGATTATCATAAACTTTGAAGTCCGTTCTAATATCTTAACGTTGCTCAGTTCGAATCGCGCACGATACAGCTCAACGACTGTGAAATTCTTGGAAATTTGTCGGCTTTCAAAGGGTTGTGTTGTACGAGACGCCAGAGATTTTGCTACTTTGTTAGTCACATGTATTGCCACTCAAGTGTTGTCATTGTAAAACCAACATCAAGCCATTTTCATCAAGCCTTGTTGCTGTTTTATTAAGTTCAGCTTGGTTAACATTTCACGCAAATTTCAACGCACCTTCTCGTATTGCTTGCAATGAGTTACTGACTTTCACAAAGCAAAGCGTCAAAAACACCTTGAATCTTTTGAATATATATGCACCTGAAATGCTAGAAATGCAGCGATAAAACATGTGAATGCTTCAACCACTTCAGTCATTCAAAATGACCTCAGATCAAAGCAGAGCCGTGAAGCACTGAAATATCATCTTGTTTCTCAGAAGCAATACTAGTTTGATTTACGTTTTATAATCAGGAAACAATCAGACTTTAGTTACCTTCGAAGAATGGCAGCTCTTGGAAGAATAACTATCTAATATTAGCCCGATACGTTTTCAGATTTATATTTAGTCCACATACCGTTCGATCTGCACACTGCTTTGTCCGAGTGATGGAGGTAAATGGAAAAAGCGTTATATCCTAGTGAGATTTACTTGTTAAGCTTGTCCTCAGTAAATCGCCAAAAGGAAGTTTTATCTATCCTTTAAAAGCTTCCGTAATCCCGTGTTCGTGGTTTTGTTATTGCGTAACAACATGGGCAAATGTTTCGCGGACTGGCCCATACAACCAGGCGTCCATGAATTTATTAGTGATTGTTTGTGCTATTTGTGCAATATATTTTTTGATTATTTCGTTGCAAACCCGCGAAGTAAATTAAAAACAGTTTGTTTAAAAGTCTTTGAAGCACAAAGATCGATTTGCCCTGGCTCTCGAGAAGTTATTCATGCAAAAACCCACGCTACAGTTAATTCGGGTCCGCCATTTGTGGCTTCTGTGCAAGAGGTCTGTCAATCTTACAGAAATGCGCTGTAAGGTTTATTGCCTTTTAATGCTTGTAAAACGTGATTGAGGGAACGAAGCCAGCATTTTGGATGAAAACTGTCTTCCTCCTATATAAAGGAAGAGCTTTTAAAGGGAGGGGAGGAAATGAAAGCCATACAGGAAGAATTAAAAAATTCTCGATTAATTAAGCGCTGAAAACCTTTACGATCTAGGATTGATATGCCTTACTAAAATTGTATCTTCTAGCTACAACTCCCAGGCAAAACAAAATGCGTCAAAGATTGCTTTTTGCAAGCTGATCTCTGTGAAATCTGTGGGTGGAGGGCGGAACAGTGTGGAATCGGTCGAGGTAATGGGTATAGATTGCAGAACGATAGTTGTGCAGAAAAGCCTGTTTTTTACATCATGGGAAGTAAAACAGAAAATGATAAGGGTTTTTCCTTGTGTTTCGTCGAAAACATCACCAAATTTTAATCTCTCATCCGAAGCGTTGAATTTACATGTCTCCATTACAAATAACTATAAATACATTAGTTACGATGTTTTCGCAACGTAAAATGTGTCGGACTGTATGTAGTATTGTTCTTATCCTAAAAATTCCTATCTTCGATATACAGGTTTTATATGCGTTTATCAAATATGAAATAATTTTTGTGGTCAGAATTCTTTAAGTGTTTCTCAAAATTAAAATAGTGGTTTTAATAGTAAAGGTGGGATATAAAACTATATTGCTAGATTAGAATCTTGCATAGCTTTCGCCCATGCAATATTCAACAACATTTAAACATGCATACATTTATTCTTTTATTGCTGCATTAGCTTGGCTAGCATTTACCACGCTGCATGCGAGGCGTTTAAACTGGTTTATTTTATTTTATCAGAGTGAAGCGAGGAAAAAAGTGTTAACATTATACGATTAAAATATATTTTAAGTTACTCTGAAAAGATCTTTGTGGAGGCAATTGAGTTTGAGAGCTGCACCAAGATGGATTCAAGTGTAAAATGAACTGTATTTTACAGTGAAGTTTAAAATGAATTGGGATAAAAACGTACTGAGGCAGAATATAACGCATTAAATTCAGTTGCCAGAACGCTGCAGAACGACAAGTATTGGATTAAACTTTGAACTATAGCGCAGCACTGCTTGGCTTAATCCATATTAACTCTCAGATGTAGTAAAGACAAATAATATTTAGTTCTTATCACATCGTTCACAATTTTTAAGGCAAATACCATATTTTATGTGTTGTGGTGTAAGATAAATGTGTATTTTACTGTAAAGTAAAAATGCAGAACAGGTTTACAGCTCTCGTACAATAAAAGTGCAAATCTTATTGTGTCGTTTTTTCAAATTTAATTTTTAATCATTTTGCTCCTAAATGTCTATGGCACCAATCTGAGGGTTAACTTTTAAAACTTTATGCTTGAAAATGTCAGACTGGGTAGCGGAATTTTTTAAGGAAAATCACATGAAAGTTAATTTTAATACTGTTCACTTGCATGGTCATATGCTTAAGTTTCTGCTATTGATAATTAGATGGTTTTAATCTACAGACCTAAAAAATACAGAGCTACCTTCTACAGGGTGATAAAGTACCACATGAAAAGTACTGCTCAACAGCTTTCATTTGAATGGTCACACACAACGGTTTCATCTACAAAAGTTAGAACCACCTTGTACAGCGTAATAAACAGTACCACATGAAAGTACTGCTCAATAGCTTTCATTTGATTGGTAGGACTCTATGGCTTAATCCAGTACTGAATAAGCTAAATTACCACTCTAGAGCGGGAAAAAGTGACGTAGAAATTCTTTTTTCTATATTTTGTTAGCGTTTAAACAAGTTAAATTATACTGAAACAAGTCTAAAAGTGCTGAGTGTTACATTTCAAGATATGGCTTACGTAAGTAAATCAGAAACTTTCATATGAGAACTGTTCGTGAAAAATAAAGATTATACACTTCACGTGTTTTTTACCTTTTTTCCTGCTACAGTCCTTCTTGCGGGAAAAACACAAGTTCCCTCCATGTTGTTTTATCTCTTCTGATGCTAATATAAAGTGTTTTCTGTTTTTACGAGCTTATTTTAGCTTTAAGACATGCAAGATGGACTCAACACGCAACGTTTTCCATGCCCCATTTACTAGCAAAGAGCTGAATCACTTTATTCGAGTGCTGATGTCATACAGAGTAAATTAATCACCTTTCCTCAACAAGGTGTCAAAGGGCTACTTTGTTTATTAAATTAACGGCGTACCTGCAGAAATCTTGAATCGCGCAGACGAAAACACACGCAGAGTTCGCCATTTTGGCGGCTATTTACGGCCGCGCGCTTTGATACGGCTGTTGTGTGTGATTTTAAAATCAATTATATCGCTCGAGGTGGAGCCACAAACATCATTTAATTGTAAACTTATCAAAACATCTATAACTGACGTACATGACCCAAATTTCTTTTATGTGTGAGCATGAAAACAATTCCCCCGAAGGGTTTCCAATTATGTTCGCTCGAATGCGACGCACGTGCCGTGACAGTGACCTTCTTCTACAGAACCGGTAAAGAAGTGCACTCCGACTCGTTTCAGTGAAAATTTGTGAATAAAATTTAGTGTTTTTTTTCCTGTTTGTTCCGCAGTGCTACTTATTCAGTGAACGATCTGACATTTACTGTTAATTTAGATTCAAAGTCGCAGCCCTATCTCATATGCATGAAAAGACTAGAATATATAACTTAGCGGCAATTTCCCGCCGTAGGAAGCAAACGAGAGTGTTTGCCAAATCGACCCGTTTTGTTATTGTTATTGAACAATAGGTATATCTTGCAAGAATTCATGTTGAAAAGCCGCGACCAAAACCTGACTATAGTTATATTTCCGTTCCTTTCTACGTTCAGACGAGTCGGTTTCGTCAAAGAAACCGCCCCTTCGAACCGTTTCGTTTACTCGAGCATAAAAAATGGAAACAGACTAGATGTAAACAAGACCAGAGCGAGCGCCCACGTGCGAAGTTAACTGTATTGCAGAACTTTATGAAACTTTCTCCGTACCCATGGTGAGGAATATTCAGACGAAACGGACTTGATATTTGCGGCTTGGGCTTGAAGCCACAAACAAACTTAAATGATCAAAATTGAGTTCTATAACCACCAACCACCAGCTACAGGGTTAACAAAATGGTAAAATTTACCTTTATATCTTGCTCGTTAACCACCTCGCTTAATAAAAAAATCTCGGTTTCCACTCAAATTCGACTTGTCAGTCTTTCAGCTTATCTCTTCTCCTCTCAAGGACATAACTTTAAGTCGACTCTTGATAAGTAACTCTAAGTTTGCTGTTACACTTGCTTAATGCCGAAAGTCTTAAAGAAACTGCTTACCCACAACATCTGAAGTGTTTTGAACGCAAACTCTCTGACCTAGAATATTTCATGCATCAGTAGACCATTCTGTTAAGTAGCTGTATTTATAAGGAGGAGCTCTTGAATGGCGGAGAACCACTTTATAAACACAAAAATCTTTTGCATGTCTTTATTGTGCGAACAAGGTCTGTGGTTTTCGATTATTTGCAGCACAACCTCGCTGTCGTCAAAACACAAGCAAAAGAAATTGGTCTGTGAACTAACCACTTAATCGAGGGGGCAAAATTTACGTGCACGCGAAGAAGGAGGCCAGCTTTAGAAGCTCTCTAAGACTATCCCGAGGCAAAACTACTGTAATTCTAAGTATTGGAGCGTCATTTTGAAGCATGCACGTTTGCACGCGAACAGCTTTGTACAAAACACTGCCCATTTTAAGGGTGTAGATGGGGTTTTCAAACAACGAAACGGCCGAAGTTTTGATTGTCACCTGAACGATTCGTTTTTTTAGCAATATGAATATTTTTTGTTTAATTCTGCTCCCTTCTCGGTGTTCCCGGCGTTGAACCGGTGACCTGCGGTTTTGTCAACTTTTTGTTCTGTGGTTACGTCGTGTTCACCGAGTCGTGCCCAGGTTCTCGCAATGACAGAGACTTTTCGTTCATATGGCTGTGCAATTCTTAGTGTTCGCTTCAACTTTCAGAACGCCACAATTTCTGTCCATTATTTTACATCATCGCGCTCATTTACTGAAATTCAACATGTCCCCACTATCGGCAAGATCTGGCGCAATGGCTTGCCCTCCATTTTGGAAACAATTTTCTGCGTTTGCCATGCAGTCTCTAACTCAAACAAAACGATATGTTTCATTTTTCAACTTTTCCTCTCTGCGAAAAAAAGAACGAAACAGCTGCGAATTTAATCTTCTGGAACACTCATCTTTTCCCCCGGAAATGATCTTGGACTCATTATGATACTGGGCAGAAATACTTTGATTAAAATGGCCTTGGTTTAATATCCAAAACAATACTTATGACGGATCAGTTGGTATTACAAGTATTCACATAACTGTAATTCGAAGAGATTCACTTGTTCTCAATCTAATTAAAGTTGACGGTAAATATGAGTAACATGTTACACCACTGCGAAGCATTCTTTATCAAGAATTTAGGAATATACCAAAAGTTTCGCCTGGACCCGATTTTGCTAGAAACTTGAAAGTTCTTAATTAGTGGTATTCAAATCACAGCACGTTTTTAATAATCTTTATTTTCTCTATGTTTTCCTAGTTCGCTCGTAGTCATTGCTGCTGCGATGCAATGGTAGGAGGACTCCTGTAACAGCCGAAACGGGGAAGCGAGCGAAAAATTGCCTCTCTCAGTTCCCTTCCAGTCTTATAAAAGTATTTCCACCCTCGTCCTCAGTCATAATCCAGAATGACGCAGAGGTAAAAGAAAGAAAACTATCACATACACCTGCAGTCGGCTCGTTTCATCGTTTTAAATTCGAAAGAACACCGGAAAAATGTGGCACATTTAATGTTCGCTTGTGCAAAATGATGGCGGCAGTTTATTTTTTCCAGAAGGAAATTTGGTTTGAGTCATGTCTAGAGCCTGAAAATTGCAAGAATCTTTGCCTCGAGAAGTGCAGTGCAGTCTCCCACGTGATGAATATTCCATACATTTGTCTGCGCAAACTTCGCGCGGTTTTCGACTCCGTCTTATCGAAATATCTATCAATGGATTTCCCCCTTTCTTGCCAAAAAACATCTCTGTACGAATTGAAAGTAATATGTTTTGCTAGTTCTCGTAATTTTTGCAGAATGTGCCAAGAAAGTAAGTTATAAAATCATAAGATTTTCATTCCTTAACTGTTTCAAAATGAAGGAAAAAAGGCGACAAAATACCCTCCGATCTAAAAATGTCATTTATCGCGCAGTGAATAGTTATTCAAAAAGAATTAAGAAAATACGAATTGCTTGAATATCGTATCGAACGTCATACCTCATGGAGTGAATTGACCATGCTTTCCGGATTGCTATCAGCGGAGTCAAGGCTGCCCATTTATAAGTTACATGAAGTTCATTGGGTTGTTAATCACTTGATTCTTTTCACTTCAGTGAAGTTGGAGTTGAAATTCCGTGCCATCTCGCGTTGTTTTCAATCGCCCGCACATTCTAAAATTTTGTTCACTGACTCGGTTAAAGTTCATGAAAGCCACTCTATAATTAACAAAATCTTCAAACGTATCCTTTTGTTATGTAAAGTAAGCTACTGAAAGGTAACAAAAGCTAGCTTCTTGTCAGTGGAAGAAAAAACCTTGACATCGGCACGACAGGATTTGAAATTGGCTGGTGTAAAATGTTCATCGCTTCTCTGTGATGCGCACAGACCGTGGACAATTCAAATTGTTTTCGGAAATTAGAAACTCCAAAGTTCATGGAACATTAATTTGCAGAAAGCCGCATTTCGCTGCATCAGGTTTCTATTCTGCTTTCCTTAGAAAAACTGATTATTTGGTTTCAACGATCATTTACACACTCGGCTGAATCTAGGATTTCGGTCAAACTGAAACAAATTAGCATTTTTAAACACCCAAATAAATAGAATATACTCCTTTTATTAGAAGAAGTGTTTTGGCATAACCATAGCATGGCAAAGGGTTCATCTATTTTAGACTCAAAATTGCGCAGGCGAAAGACATGTCAGTAAAATGCCACTTTTGATGCAAATAAGCATGGCATTGGTTGAGAGCTTACGGTCTCTATGATTGTCTAGAAAAAATCAATTATTATAAAATCTAACGGTGGAATCACTGATCGAGCAAGAAAACACGTGGCGTGCCATGGAAAAATCTACGCCAACTGCACGAACATACGTTTATTCCGATCGAAAAATACACATTCGCTATATTTTGTTTAACTATAAACCACATCGATAAATTTGTAACGAAAGCATTGAGATGGAAATGTGTAAGTGTTTTCAAAACAATTAACTGGCAGTCTGCAAAGTTTTTCGACTAGCCGGCGCTAGGTTATCAAACTAAAAAAAAAGTATTGAAAAACTAACCCTAAGAAACGTAGCATATTAAGAAGCCAAGGCTATGATATCGGTGAAATAAGAAGCATCAACCTTCTCAAACCGTATAGCCGTTTGTTGGACTGTTTCTCAGATTCTTTGTAGATTAAAAAGTTAATTGTTTCGAAGAAATGTGATACTAATAAAATGTAAATTTAGTTCCGTAAAGTTAGTCAACACATTCAGCTTGAAGATAATGTTATCTCTTATGAATAAAACAAAACGGAGGGGGCGTGACTATTTTCAGAAGGCAGTGCTCAGGTTTATCTATCATCTAACGCCTCCGTGTTTATTTCATGACCCTTTGCAACGTTCGATCGAATATTGAATCAGCCGTCGTAGTTTTTCATACGTTTCTTTCGATGTGATTCAGATAGTTTGGCGGTTCATTCGGAAGATATCCTCGTAGCTGATAATTTTGATCATTCTTTGAATCATTCTACTTTTAAACAACTGATGGTGTTGAGTGTTAAGGAAGAATAGCTCTTGTGGCTTAAGTTTACCTGTCATGATTGGTCCCGCTTCTGGCTCCGACGAGCTGATTTTCTCTCTGTACGAAAAAACGCAATGGCGACTTTGGCAACGCTTTGGCTGGGTGATACGAGAAAATAGTTGCTATGCAAGAAGGCGTATCGAGAAATAAATCGAAATGTCACGAAAACAACAGAAGCTATTTAGAAACAACACAATGAACAGGAAAAGCTAAAACGCCGGGCCCGATTTCTAATTAACAGCAATTAGACAGATAGCTTCCAAAGCTATTAAACGATTCAACTTTAGCTGATGGAAGATGAAAGAAGTTAATTCCATTCCAGGGTGTGAGGCTGCCCCCTTAATTATAACGGACGTTGTTTTCTTTTTGTGTGCACAATTTGTGGTCAGCCAAAGCTATTCCAATCTCAAAAATAAATTCCACATATATTGGGACATGCACGCAAAATGAAGAGTCGGAGTGGCTGGTGAGAACCAGGTCAAGTCGTAACACACAAGATTTCTACCAGGGATAATTAATTGAATTTTGGGTACGTGTTCAATCGAAGCTAGTTCAGAACATCAGCTGACCCACAAAGGTTTTCTTGAGTGCTATTTTCAGAACTTTCTGGTACAATACCAGCTAAAGTTCTGGATTGATTGATTTCTTTTTTCTCATCACCTGTCCCCTAAACAATGTGCTAATGTTGTAGGGAGAAAATGGTTGTTAATCATTCGGGATAAGAGAGGGAATTCAGGTGTTAGGCCCAAACAAATACCAAAATTTCCCTTTCACACGAAAAGAACATTGTGACCGCAAATTAAGTCTTTAGAAGACTTTGAATTCGGAATGCTGCGCTTAATTTCCACTTTATCTACATACTTTATCTTTAGCGATAGGAGGTCTCGGTTAAGTCAATCCCGACACAGGATTTATGACGCCGTTATTGTCTAGCGAAAACACAAACATCATATGTTACCACACTTTCACAAAGGAGATTAAGTATTCCCAATATGTGATCTTCAATTTAGATAGGTCAGAAATCGAGTTATTACGCTTGTCCGCGCGACGGTTTGGCGCCGTATCCTGCAAAGCGTTTTGTCCCGAATATGATAATTTATCAAGACCGGTCCATACATGTGGCGAGGTACAATAAGTATATACCGTCATATATTTTAACCTATACGGTCCAAACATTCCGTTGTAATATCGTTCGTGCACGCTCACTTTTGTTGAAAATGTTGTTACGGTTTTGAAGTGATTTACTTGCAACCAGTTTCAGTAAAAGCTAAGTAATATTTTCAGGCCGTTTTATTGATTTTTCTTTCGTGATATTCCTTCCGAGAATCGTGGGCTTACACCACTTTATGTTGACGAATCTCCAACTGTGTATCAATGATCTGAACATTTTTATGCCATAAATAATAACTGCGAGCTTTCGAAAGAAACGCAAAGTGCTTTTTCCTTTAATCTCGCTCAAATACACTAAGGTCTTAACCATTTTTCAGAATTCTTTTGTATCCACTACAAAGGTTTCCAAAATGATTGATAGGAAATATGCCTCGATAAGACAAACTTTATGTCTGCCAAAAACTTTTGAGAAATGTTTGTACATGTACTGTTCTATCTTCTGTGAAGCTCGAAACGAAATATTGTCAGCAAATATTACTCAGATTACAATTTTCCCACGAAACCTAAAACCAACCAACCTTTGTAGTCAATTTTCTGCGAGAATTAAAGTATTTTGCCGACTTCCTTAAAGTTTAAATTTTTCGAAGGTTATTTTATTAAACTCATTAGCGTCAAACAAAGACAGGGCATTTTGCATACAGTGTATGAGTATTACATTTTTGCTTTATTAGACAAGGTGTTATTTGTACGTCCTGCTTCAAAAATACTATGGACGTAAACTTGATTTCTCACCAAAATGAATAAACTAACTTTTGTCTCAGAATTTCCGAATCAGTTATTTTGTAACTTCAACGGATAGAGTACTCAGTCGAGAACTAAGCTACAATTTGTTACTAGGGAAAGTCTGTAATGTTGATTCCATTACAGTTTGGGTTTACCTCGTTCCCTCAAAGCAACTCATAGTTCAGAAGACGTAGTGAACTAGTTTGTTTGCTTTTGGAGTACACGATATTCATTGATCAGCCAATAGATTTGAATTCTATCTACTGCATGAGAGATTCAATCATAAAGCTGGCTGAAGTATCTTGCGAAATGTTTTCTATGAAGAGCAATCTTGAGCCATCTCTGAAAGGCACAATTCCGCAAGCTGCATTTTATGCAACGAGCAGCAATTCAAAACCTGTAAACATTCAAATAAAACACAACTAACCTGCGAAATCCCACACTTGGTGGCGTTAGATAAATCTTCGTAAAGACCTCGTTTCCGCCAATCGTTTCTATCGAACCGATCCAAACTTCCACCATAATCCCGCCAGTTTTCTAACTTATTTTTCTTTCGGGAGTGCTCTAACTTTAGCGACATATCGAAGTTTCAAGAAGATGAATTAAACCAGATGAACAGTCAAGCTATTGCTCTCTCTCCATCTGGTCAAGTGTAATTAAATTCATATTGTCTATTGCTGCCAACCAATCGTTACAAAGCATTTTGTAGGCTAGCAATTCAACGTGTCACACAATTTACACACGCATGCATCGCGCCAAATGTAATAAAATGCAGTTTGCTGTGAAAGATATAAACTTATTCGAGAGCCACGGTTTGAAACAAAATATTTCCATTGAACCCAAAACATATT
>OFEO01000044.1_pt1 | contig 12048 bp, 4 predicted proteins | sample 1521061 | NCBI WGS metagenome assembly OFEO01 (sample SAMN04272335, study PRJEB24112) | coral metagenome | biome: Coral reef; feature: Shallow seawater; material: Coral tissue | host: Coral | place: China: South China Sea | collected 2014 | reverse complement strand
TTTTAGAAAAAAATCCCTTCCGTGGGGGAGGTATGGATATTTTCTGGAAAATTTACGCATTGCAAGACAGAAACTTGTCTAGGCATTCTTTCACAATTTAATCATTGCATCATATACAAGCGACCAAGTGCTGACCTTGAAACATACAACAATGATTCATTCATTCTCTCAGACCATGTACTACATGTAGAGTTTTCCATGTAGATTAGATCTTAATGGTTAAATTTTGAATTTTTATTTAGTTGCGATCTACAGTCATCAATAAAAAAATATTTTCCAAATACAGTTTCAGGATGCAGTTCATTTACATGCAATTAGCCAGAAATACACATGGATAATATATGTTAGCAGATCCTTACATAACATGAGCCTAAGACAAAACATCTCTTTTGATTACAAGTACTCCTTGGATTTTAAATCACAACAACCATCATAAATAACACAGATGAGTAAGTTTACAACAAAGGCTTTCAAAGAAGGCAGTTGACCTTTCGAAAGTGATATTACTGAATTAAAAGTTCTGTAATACAAACTACGTGATAAGGGTTTTGAATTTCAACGTAAAATGAAAGCAAATCAACTTATTGTCAACAAAAAGAGTTCATCTTTCACAGAATGATTTTAAGCTCTTTTGAGGTTTTAAGTTTAACTTTGGTCTAAAAGAAGTCTTACTCCAAGAAGCGTCATGAGTTTATTAATAGTACATGACCAGTCATGAAAGAAAAGCCTTGCTTAGGGAGGAGTATATCACATGCGCATGCAGCAATTCAAGGTCACCAGAGATCATCATCACAAGACATTATGCAATAATATTCAATGTGACAATACGTGTTTACTAAAAATAAAACCGGCTAAATTCTACAACACCCGGCTTATTTGCATGTTACTGCTTCAAATTGTTCTTAAAGGGTTCTTGTTAACCTAACACCGAGATCTGAAATCGTGCTTAATCGCGCAACTACGCGTCTAGAAACAATTGACTAAGAGCGAAATACGTAACTTCAAGTCACTGAAAATTAACCAAAATTGCGAGCCACCTGACTAGATTAAAGAAGTTAGTTAATTCACATGTTAGTTAATGTTTAAAAGCTTAAAAGCGCTTTTAAGACTAAAAGAACTTCTCCACTCTCTGCTGGACCGAACAGTCCGGGTGCTGTAGCTCAATTACAGCTGTACGTAATCCTTACAAAATTTCTTGTAATGTGGTCCTTCTCCATCAAAATGTTTTGAAAACAATGAAAGTTTAATATTACATACTGTGCTGTTTGTAACAAGGAAGAGAAAGGCCGAGGTGAAGTGCAGTTGTACTTAAAAAAAGGCTTTCAAGCACGTTTACACAATGCTAAAAAAACTGCTAATATGCCAAAATGTTTACGATGTGTTTTTATGCAGTTTAAGGTTCAAGAGTACCATTTGCGTATTAAGCTCGAAATTATGGATGCTAACAGTAAAATCGTTTGTTTTAGTCCTACCGTGATCAATTCTTCATTTAAAGGCATTTCCGTGTTCCTGTGATCTCAAACGACTCAATAAAAATCCTCGCTCTTCCTCGCTCCTTCGAAGGTTCAATCAGTTATGTTTGATCTTCTTCCTGTACCATGGTCATGTACTGTGAAATATAGTGTCCTTTGATCTCTTTGTGGGGCCTAGACCCGACCTTTGGGCTTGTCACGCAGTCTTTGGGGAGGAGCTATTGCGTGACGAGCGTGCATAGACGGGGAAAACTGGACTTTGGACAACAGCAAGGACTAATTTCTATTAAATTACTCAAGGAAGTTAACAGTAAATTTTAAAATTGTTCTAGTTTTACCCTCTCGTTCATCAGCCACTGAGACCAAGTTGCTTAAGAAGATATGATGAATTTAAGTGCTTAAATAACTTGTCAGTCACTTGGTCTGTTACATGTATAGATGAGCATGCTCCATAGATGACATTATAAGGGTCACGCACGTAGGAGTCTGGTCAGTGTCTGAGAAAAGGGTCACTGGACTTTGACTAACTTTGCTGAAACGAATGGAACAATTTCGATAAGTTGAGCTCACTTGCGAATTTTAAAAAGACAATCTATAAAGTTACGGAAGGATTGAGTATTTTTCATCTTCTTTTTTGTGGCTAAGCGCGCATAGTAACAGACCGCACAAAAAGTACAAAGGAAAATTTTTTTTGGTATTGTCTACCTGAGCCCGCGATGCCTCAAAGGCACCATTTTGACATGCTCGTCATACTCAAAATGGCGGAAATCGGAATGGCTGTTCGATGAATTCTGGACACATTTTTGTTTTTATCAACACCAGTCTTGTAAAATAAGGCATGGATAATCCAAGGATAGGGTCTTTAAATTCTCTTGCAGATTATGGACTTGGAAGTGACATTGAAGATTCTGATGAGGAAGTCGAAAACAAAGACAGTCAAGTCAAGCCGATAGGTATTGTGGCGAGACCTTACGTTGCTCAAACCAGAGTGACTTCAAGTAAGCTAGCTTTTACCCCTCCACTCCAAAAGAGATCCTGAAAAGTGCGGGCTACACAGAATGTGGGCTGTCTTAGAGAGTATGGCTACATACATGGCAGCTACGCAGAAAACCTAGACTGTGTAGCCGCGTAGCCCCTTCTTTCCTTACTAACATATTTTGAGGGCAAAGGGTGGTCTTGACAACTGTGTAGCCACATAGTCACTTTTTCCCTACTAGCATATTCCAATTGGGAGAGGAGGTATTGATAACTGCGTAGCCACGTAGCTGTATAGCCAACACAAGATGAGTATGACACATGTATTTCTCGTTCTTAAATTGTTAGCTAGCGGGAGACAACTGAGTATCCATGTAGCCAGCTTTTTCATGGGTACAACTGCAAATGGTGGGGTATTCAGCAGTTACTCCCAAAGACCCAAGTCAACTGTTTGTATATATGTAGTCATATTTCTTTTCCAATCTCCTTTGAGGTTGTGATTCGACGTCTTCCTCCATCACTGACTGAAGAACAGCTGAAGGAAGAGCTTGGCGGGCTACCAGAGCATGATTTTTTCTATTTCGTTGGTAGTGATATGAGGTAAAAAAGGTTTTAATTCTTTTTGTTCTGTTTCGTTTTATCTGTTTAATATTGCCAGCAGAGTACAGTAGACAGAACAGACCACCAAACACTAGACAAAGATACAGGAACAGATATGTTTTAGGCTGTAATAAGTAAAATGGGAATAAATTTTACCAATTTGTTTGTTACAGCTATACAATACGTGATTTCCCCGACAAGAAAAAATTATACTACCCAAATGCCTTGAACTTTCTCGAGGTTCAAAATTCGAAATTAAACTTAGTAAACTGGTCGCTCGAAACTCCGCATGGCATCAAAATGTTTACAATAGTGACGAGCCATGTACGAAATATTTCTCGTTTTTCTTTTCTGTGTCTTAAGATCAGTTTTTTAGCGCGTAATTTCCAAGAAGTTGATATTTCCTTCGCGAAAATAGAAGGCAGTCGGGCAGTCAAAATTATTACAAGCTTTCCTTCCTTCTTATACATGACTCCGCAAGCTCGAAACTAATTATTGGTTCCGCGATGTTTTGACAAAAACATTTCCGTTCTGATTTTTTTTACTGGAAAACCAGCAATAACAAATCTATCTCTCGTTAAAAACTCGATAAAAACTCGATAAAAACTAGGTAAAAACTCTAACATCCTGCGAACGAAGTTCTACGTTTCAAAAAATTAAACCCACGGAGTCATTTTAGAGAAGCAAGTCAAGCCTGTCAGTGAAATTACGTGAACATTTTGAAACGAAAAATCCAAGTGAAAAGCAATACTCGAGGCTCACTCATGGACAAACAAGACAATTAGAATTCAGCAACAAATTTTCCGATCCGCGGTCAAACTGGCCTGTTTAAACATTTTTAAGAAACAATGAAGCTTAATAAAACGATGGGATGTGCCTTCAATGCTTCGAAAAATCTACAATTGCATGGCATTGGGTCATCGTCTTCTCTTCAAATATTTCTTCGCTGTTTTTGTTTAATTAAAGAGAAAAAAATCGTCACCTAGCCGAACCTAATATTGTTGAAGAAATTTTTATATATTTACATATTTTCGGCTGGATTTAATTCTTACTTTGCTCCATCATCAAGTATTCTCTTTAGTGTCTTCATCATCGTGTTTCCTCCATATCTTCAAAACATTGCTTTCAGTTTGATTCCAACGCCATTGAGTTTTATTGCTACCATTTTTCTCCTTGTCACAAATCCTGAAAGAAATAAAAATATTTGATTTACAAAACTTCATAATTGTCCATGATTTGTAAGAAAAGTTTTTCTTATTGTTAAATTTTGCGACGTTTTCTATTTAGTTGATGTTAAACTTGATCAAGATCTGATTTCTCCTTATGAAATCAATAAATGTGAAAGAAAGAGTTGATGAGAATAAAGAAAATAATCAACCAGGGGAAACTGTCTTGATGTAACACTAAATTCCTAGAACTAGCGTAGAAAAAAATGTATAATAACCTTTGGAGAGAGTTTAAATTTTGAGCTTTGAAATAAAAATAACAAGTCAACTTACCTGAAGTCATTACGACACGTTGCCATGTAGTGTGCAATCAATATCTTCATCTGAAATGAAATTAGAAAAAAATTATCAAGCAATCTGTCTACAGTCATTTCCCATATCATAAAGATAAACACAAACGACGCAAATTGGGCTAATGCCAGATGACGTACATGTATCATGAGAGAAAAATGTTTCCAAGTTTTTCTGAAAAACTTTTCGCGAAGAGTAAACCGAAAAATATTACATGATTCACAACGGAAACAAAAACATAGGATTAGGTCAATTTCTAGCTACTACTGGAAGCGAAGAAAAGTCATATTAAAATATGTGTAGAAATTTTTGAGATAAAATCGAAGCAACGGCTATTACGTAACAGACAAGTCATAATTGCTGAAGAATTGGGCATAAATTTAATTTTTTTTTTGGGATTTTTCTGCAATAAATGTTTGCACTAACCTCTGGGCAGTAAGAAGTTACATGGCCAGAAGTTCTTTAATGTAGTCCTGATACTTCGACTCGGTGGACGAGGAATAATTTATAACCGACAATAGGTCGTCGAATTTTTTCAGTGTTATATATTTTGTTTAGCGTTCGCTAACTAGGATAAGAAAATTATATTAATTTTATATCCTACAGCATTATGTTGGAACGTAGTGCGTACCTTGAGAAGGATTCAAAAGCCATTTGCTGATCATACTCCCGGCGACATCTTGGTTTCTCCAATGCACGTGCTCTCAGAGTTTGCCTGAAGCAAAGTTCTTGTGACGGTTTTTGTGTTTCATCACAGCTCTAAACGCAAATTCCATCCCAAACAAAGTTTGGTACTTCTTCGAAGTAATAAGCGAAGCCAAAGATCTTCAAGTTTGATTCTCAACATGGAGGGTTTACTACGAACGAAATGAACGCGAGAAGAAAATTCATCACATGCATAATTTGCAATTAAAATTTTGTGAAGTTTGCAAATTACTATTAATTATCATATTTGACAATGTTTCTTATTTGGCCGCGTCCACACGTATCTGGATATTTTCGAATCTGCAAATGTTTCTTCCAGATTCAAAAGTTTCTCCGTCCACACGTAGCAAAATTAAATTATCTGAATTCGACTCCCAATTCGCCAAATGCGTGTAGACGGAAACCGTATCCGAAAACAAAAGATGCGGATTAAAAAATATCTGGATACCTGTGGAAGGGGCCTTATTGTTAGTGAGCGCGGGAAATTCAAATTGTCCCCTTGGAAGATATCTGGTTTTGGTCTGTGAAATATTGTTCAAAATGTTACAAAATTAGCTCAGTAGAATTTTTCTTTTGGCCAAAAGTTAATCCTCTTTAAAGAACACAAAAACGGTGATTATTAGCCTTCAAAGATTTTTTGCGGCCAGAGGGTGGGGTCGGTAGGGCTCCATAAAGCATAGCCTTCTCGAGGAAGAGAAGCGCTTTCTTTGATGTCTAAATCAGCCAGCGAGTTTAAAAATAAGAAGGGGATTAGGGGATTAGGAAGGGATTAGGATAGAAACATTTTAAAAGTATGCATTTTAGGAACTTGACGTTTCGTTTGCTAGTTAAGGAAGCTCCAAAGGGTTTTTCGCTGCTGCAGTGTTTGTGAAACGACGGAAGATTACAAAGAAGGATATTTAATGGTGTGGACAAGCTATATGTCTCCTTGCAACTAGGGGACTTGTTACGTCATATCCGTTACCATGGCAACGCACAAGGTGCACAAAAACGTCCACTATATTTCAGTTTTTGTAAATTATCTGAAAAACTAATTCGGTGACCTGTCATTTTTATTTTTTTGTAGGAAAGTTCGCTAAATTCTTCAACTTTTCAGACAGCATGGAAAAAATTTATCTAGTAGAATTAAATATATTTAAAGAAAATGTGATTTATGGCTTACAGAACTGAGTTCTACTAGATAATTTTCTCCGAAACTTTTACATTTGAAGTGCCATCGTGAATGGTGCATGCATGCAAAAAATCAAGGTAGGTCACCGAGCAAAATTTCGAGCAAGAAACAAATATTTTCTGCAGATTTTATTTCCGGTTCGCGCGATTTTACGCAAGATTTAACTTCCGGTGTGCAATTCTGGTACCTAGACAGAAAACATCTGCAGTAGCAATACAAGACGTTTCAAACTGAAAGTGATACTGAACACACCATCTTTAGAATTTCTTTTTAAAAATTTGAAAAGGGGTTTCTGTAATGTCCCTTCATAAATTATATTTTTCCGTCAGGTTAAAAGATTAAGCAAGAAAATTAAAGTAAGTAAAGTAACATGACGCTTCGATAGATCCATGTCATCATCTTTAAATAAATAAATTAATTAAAAATAACGGCAAGGGGTATTTATAGGACTTAGGATGTGAGAAAGTAAATTAGCAAACGTGACATGAGAACATTTAGGTAAAAAGGTTCGCGCGAATGGAATCAGCTTGTGTCTTAAGTTTCAGTCTTTTGTTATCTCAATCAACAGCATTTGAAAGATCAAATATTCGAGTTTGCCGCAGTTTTTCTTTAGGACTTTCATAATGTTGAATGTTTAATCTTTGAAATGCTGCTGATTAAGAACAAAAGACTGAAACTGAACACGAGAGCGGATTCCATTCCCGCCGAAACGTTTTACGTGATGGTTTTCATGCAACGTTTTATTTTCTCACATCCTAAGTACTACAAATATACCTTGCCGTTATTTTAAATGTATTCATTCGACAATGATGACATGACATGTTACTTTACTTACGGTTATTTTCTTGCTTAAATGTTTTTGAAAATCTCTTTTTATTAGGATAAAAATTTTGACTTTTCTGTGGTCTCGAGAAATAAGAATACCCTGACTTTTTACGATCCAGGGTTAGTTGATGTATTTGAACAAGACAATCAACGCCTTTGAAAAAAAGTTTTTAAAAAACCTTTTTTCTCCTTTTGTAGGCTTAATGTAATGAGTGTAATCTTTTGTCTGGACTAATAGCACACCCGACTTCATAAAAAAAACCTCAACTCTTGAACATGGACAGCTTTGGACCCAGGTACCAGCTTCCACCGACAAGAAATCCGCTCCCAGCCTCTAACGTGTGCTTCGCGGCTCGACCGAAAGGGAACGCGGGCTAGGGAATGGCTGGGCTGAAGATGGGATAGTGTTTGACTCCTTGGTTTTTAATTTACAGAAACATTTCCATACTTTTTCTAGGTCTGGAATAGCTCAAAAATATGCCTTATGTAGCTGGCTTTCTAGTAGGGCCCAGAAAAAATAGCACTTTGTGATTTTGGAGTCAAATTGTATGGGACAATTCAAACTTCTATTGTGCGGGGAATTTGTGCGGGATTATTGAGGTTCTTACCAAGTCCTAAGGAAAATCTGCATTGACAATAATTAAGCCAAATTTATTTCACTAGTAGTTCAAATATACTTAGCAGTCTTAGCAATCGCCAATTCTTTTAGAAAACTGTGTCTGGATGCTAAAGAAAATCATGTTGCGTGACACGAACTAGACGAGTATGAAACCAAAATAACTAACAAAACAAAACGTTGCATCTTCCCTTATAAACGAGTTCCTTTTAAAAAAATACTCCTACCTTGATGATTTGCAGGTACTGAAGAATATTTCAAATAATCCCCTACCCCCCCTCACACCCTAAAGAAAGCGTGGTAAATGTATGCAAGCATAAATTTGAATTCACACATGTGACACCAAAAGGAAGAAACGGAGCCCATTTTATAAGTCATACGCCTTACTGCGCATGAGTAATTAAAAATTCAAGACTAAACCTCCCAAATTTTACAAAGTCAGTCTCTTGAATTGGTTACCATAGTGATTGTAATGGTGCAATTCGTGGAGAGGACTAAGGATGATTGGCTCATGTAACTGTCCGATTACAGGTGTCCGATTACACTGTCCGATTACAACTTTGCAGATTATTTATAGAGCAAACTACAGCAGTTTATGCACCAATCACATTTGAGGAAATTGTAATTGTTATGATTACCCCCTGAATTATTCTTCACTCGGTCCAATAACTATTACTAATAAAACGAGCGGAATCAAACCGAAAACACTATTTTCTGTTTCCGGTTTTTGATTTTTTTCCAGAGCGTCACGCGTTCGGTCACCGCTTTCCGAAAACGTGTAAGCTTTAGGATTGACAACTTTCATCTTCCAAGCATGTCCTTGAGGTCACGATTGTCGTGGGGTCTGTAATAAAACGTGTTTCAAATTCCTGAAACATTTTGTGTGTATATATATCACAAGGGCGACAAACGCAAGCTAGCAAGATGCAAATTTGATTTACACAAAACAATTCATGATTTGATTCTTAATCGGTCCTTTAGGGTTCCAGATTAACAGTCACATTTTATTTTATGTCACTTATAGGTTGTTTGGAAAAACACAAAGCAAATTGGCGCATTCAGTAAAGAAAGGAAGGACGGTAAAACTGTCGTGGTGGTCAAATATTCTCCTCCTGGAAATGTTCGAGGTTATTTCGCCAAAAACGTCTTCCCTCCGAGAAAGCCGACTACCTTTACTTCACCGGGACCAAATCCAGACGTTAGAGCAGGTGCCATGAGTGTCAGAGGCAGAGGAGGGGTACATTATGTTATGCAATTCTGGCTCTTAGGATTTCTGATTGCTAGGACACTTTAACGTGGATTGAAAAGTGGAAATACATTCCTAGTCTTAGTAAGAGTAAGGTTCTAACCCTTAGAAAAAAAAAGGTTGATATTCAACTCGTAACAATTCTAAACTGATGATGACTCTGTTGTCTCTTATTAATTAGTTGTTGCTCAGCTTTGAATAAATGGCAATTGGAATTGGGAGTGTTGATTTTTGTGGAGGGAGGTGAACCGGAAGATTCGAAGAAAAACCCTCGATGCAAGGCGAGAACCAGCATCAAACTCAACCCATATGTGGCACCGAGCCGGAATCGAACCCAGGCCACATTGTTGAATTGTGAGGCAAGCGCTCTCAGTCACCACTGCGCCGTCCTTGCTCCTCAATTTTCGGGCGCAACGATTTACAGCCAGTACAGCGTCCCACGCTGATAGCCACAGAGCTACATCATTTTATGATGATGACTCTAAAAAAGCTCAACGTCTCGCTAGCGAGAAAGGAAAATGGGTAATGAACTGAACATATCCCACTTTCTAGTTTAAATAGATTAAAAGTAATTTTGTAATAAAGCGTTTTTCTTTTCATCCCCTGATAAATAGGCTTGTGTCCTAGGGGAAGTGGTGTACGTGACTGTCTTGTAACACTACCATCGTGTTCCCCAACTGCGTGGAATTTTAATGCTGGGACAAATACGTCATCATTTCGCTACGTACTCTGTACCAGGAAATCCAAAACTTAAACTATCTCGTACTCCGCTGTCAAAGATAAAAAGCTATAATTTGAAACCTTTAGGCCCTCAGTATACCTAAAACCTCTGGCGGACTGAGATAACTCAATTTAAGATCAAAAGGATTGCATTGAATAATGGACTCTGTCGAAGTTGACATCATACAGACTTCATCATACTGTACTTTTTCCTGGGAAAAAAAATCAATGTATTATTTAACTTAATACTAATAATTCTGAAGAGGCTGAAATCAAGCGCAGCAATTAATAATGAGAAGCTGATCTCGAAAAATTGTAATAATCGTTTACATAGCTTTGTAGCTCGACGTAAGCAAATGAAGACTTAAGTTGCATATGATCGTTGGTACTTAGCTCTAGTCTGTGTTGTCAGGCATATACGGATTCTGCTACTATTCTGTTTGGTTCGCCTTATGGTTTCGTAATGGTTGACCAGGATTTAAGCCGTTGTCGATAGCGTACACGGTTTCTAATCTTGTAACTGTCCAGTTGAGGCGCTTCAAAATCTCCTCTTGCTGGTCGTGGTATCCCTCCTGGCCAACGCGCTTGCAATCTTCTAAAATTAACGAAGTTGTCCTGGTCAGCTCTTCCAGGTTTGAAGTTAACAAAGAAAGAGAACGTTTCATTTCTCCGTGAGATCGTTTGAGCATGTCCAGATCATCTAACACCGAATCAAATTCACTTCGTTCAAGTTTGCCAAACTTCTTGCCACCAAAGCGCTTGCTGACAATGTTATGAATTTCAGAAACCTTTTCGCTCTGTTTTCGGGTTTGTTCTTCTTCCTCTGAGAGCACTGCGATATAGTCAGTTTCCTCGGGACTGTAGTTAGTTTTTATGTACTCTCTATAGCGCCTCCGTTTCTTCGCTGACGCGTCCAGCTCCAAATCCTGAAGAAGCCGAGCCCGCTGTATTGCAGCAGTGGCGCGTGCGTTGTCGTACACCCGCTGGAACGTGTTCGACAAAAGCGCAATGTAAAGATTCATTAAAACAATTGCAGCGATGATGATGAAAGAACCACAAAGAAAACGTGACATGTAAGGAGCAGCCTTTTCTAAGCCCGTAAAATTATAGTCATCTAGCAAGGGAATACGGATCATCGTGTAAATTAAACTTGTTGTACTGTTGTATCCCCTGACCGGGATTTGTGACTGCGGACCAAACATGATCCAAAATGCTGCCGCGTAAGGAATGTAGAACATCAAAATCACAAGCAACCACTTTGCGCTGTCTAAAATGATGTGATCAAGCATCACGACAAAGGGTCCCTGACTGGGGAAGGGCCGGGCATACTTGAGCAAGCGAAGCCAGACAGGAATCACTGTGCACGACAAAATGCGAACGAAGACATCATTGTAAAGATTATCATCGACCCAGAGGTTTATCATGTGGAGAATAATAACGACCATCAGCATGGCATAGGTGATCCAGTCGATATAGTTCCATGCGTCTGAGAAATAAGTCCGCTTATTCTCTTTGTCCTGTTTAATCCGCCGCATCTCTTGTTCGACGAACGTTCTCTCCTGAGGCCAACGCGGGTGACAAAATGCCAAATCCCGTTCCACCTCCTTCTTTCTCCATTTTATGAATGTACTGGATTGCTTTTTGGATCGGTAGTATTCCTTCACCTCTTTTCTGATTTCATTGAATGTTATAACAACAAATATAACTTCGATCACTATCTTCCACCAATTTTCACTCAGAGGTGAATAAAACTTGTTTACTTCTTGAGGAACGGAGCATGCCAAGATGGTGTAAAAAATGGCCATCAACACGTTGGGAAGAATATCTAGCCATGCTTCAAGTCGAAAATATCTCCATTTTACATCGATGAGGCGTTGGAATATAGGATGCATTATTAGTTCCAGACAGTTTGATTGGGAGGCAGCTTGTAAAGGGGAGGGAGCGGACGTTTTGCCGTCGTCGGTTTCCAAGAAATTCAGATAAAAATTTTGTTTACGATGAATTCTGTCAACTGAATGGAACTGATCAAGAGCTTTGTATGCCTGTAGGTGAAAAGTAACACAAGAACAGTTTTTTTCTTACAATTCCCTGCGACTCGATTTAATTCTCAGTCGTTATTTACCTACCACAACAGGCATCTTGGAAATAAGAAGTGCAAGCGCAGACATTCCACTGTTGTCTTTTACTCCAGCCGAGGCTCC
>OFEO01000042.1_pt1 | contig 12194 bp, 8 predicted proteins | sample 1521061 | NCBI WGS metagenome assembly OFEO01 (sample SAMN04272335, study PRJEB24112) | coral metagenome | biome: Coral reef; feature: Shallow seawater; material: Coral tissue | host: Coral | place: China: South China Sea | collected 2014 | reverse complement strand
AAGTTCCATGCACATGACCCTTTTGAGCCATGTAAATTTGTCTTTCTTATACTAAACAATGCCAATTAAGTATATCAGAAGTGTAGTGAAGTGACACTGAATGTAATTCTCAGATTCAAATGAAATAATCAATCTGTTCATCACCATTGATGGTTATGGTCCCGGCCCAACTTTATGCCTTTGATTTTGCATGTATTTTATGGAAAATGTCATTAAACTTGTTGTTGGGGAACATCAACTCAAGAATTCCTTCCCACAAGACATACAGAAGGCGCTTGTTTAAGCTGCAGTATTGGAAAGTGTCAAACACGCGACAAACTCCTGCCATTGTCACCTCTGAACCAAGGAAGCGCTTGAGTTCCTCTGGAATACTACCAAAGATCTTTGTTTTGGCAGCAACTCGAGTTCTAACCTTGACATCTTTCTTTCTCTCTGAAGAAGCTTCAGCCAAAATTCCACCTGGCCAGTAGGAATCTCTGAACAACTTGACATATTCTGCTATCTGCTCTGCTGAAGTCATGAAGTTCACATAGTCAACAATCTTGCGATTGATTCTGTCTCCATAAGTGGTTTTGATGATCTGCCTCAGAAACACAACAATTCGGCGCCTCAGCCATAAATTCTTGTGTTTTAGGTCAAATATTTCATCCATGAGCAACAACAGAATTCTGAGAGGAATATTGTCATCTTCCTCTAAATCAATGTCTGCATAAAACTGCCTGGCATCTTCTTTCAAGTCATGTCTCTGTCCCGGCTTAGTGAAGATCTTGTGCACCCCTCCTGATAAGCTGTCTGGTACAGTCTTAATTGCATGGGACACATGACGAATTGGAGCCACAAGGGTATCAACCTTTCTAGCAAACTGCCCCTTCTCACGAGCATATGCTCCAGGTATCAGAAAGTTGTTTACTATTTCAAACATGCCCAAATGTTGGCCAAGAACTTCTGTGGACAGAAGGGTCTGTAGATATGCATCCAAGGCATTTCGTCTTTTCTCCAGGAATTTCTTGTCCAAATTGTGAAATGTTCGTTTTCCAGGAAGAAGAAGATGTGGGATTGATCCAAACTTCTCCTTGAGATGCAGATGTAAATCATCAAAATCACTGTATCGTCTGAAAACTGTCCAAGATTTTGTTCCTTCTGAACTTGCACGGTAAACGTTGATGGTGTACACTGCATATGTTCTGCCATCATCTTTACATGAATTTGTCTCTGTAATGGTCGCGTTAAGTCTGATATCATCATCAGGGGTCCACAACTTAATCACTGCTGTACCTTCCTGCTCTGGTTGGGACAACTCACTGTCAATGCTTGCAACATCATCATCATCTGCAGTAGAAGCAGTTTCAAGATCATCTGTCTTTTCTAAAGGTATTTCCAAATCCAGAAGACATCTGATGTAAGCTTGGCTTTTCAGAAAAGCCCCATAAAATGATTCCTGACATAGGATTTCATATACCTGAGCCTGACAATCGTCAAAGCAATTTGGGGATGGTTCCTCTTGTGCAATGCGTTTAAAAAGTTTCTTTGGCATCTCCTTTGACAGCACTACTCTGGGATCAGCCGTTTCTGATAGGTACTGGTCAAAGATGTTTTGAGCTGCCAGTCGTAATACTTCCATGTCAGCAGCTGGGATGCTAATGTTCTCATTGTCACCTCCATCACTTTCTTTGATCAATTGCTGTTCCAGACTGAGTGACAACTGTTGCTCAGCAGTTACACGATAACTCTCAACTGCCAACCAGAAGTAAAGATACACTTGTCCATTGATGTTGTTCATAAACTCAATAAAATAAGACAAGGCTGTATTGTTATCTAAAATGACTTGAAGAGGAAGAGATGGCAGGGGATGGTTTGGTGCAAGCAATTTGCCAAGTTCATCAGGCTGCTCCAAGGGCATTGAAGGCAGTTCTCCATCACCATACTTCAAAGTCCTTATCTTTGCTTCACAGATCTTCCTTACGAACAAAAGACTACTCAGCTGCTGTCTTACAGCAACATCAGCTGCATCTGATGTTTCCGAATCATGTGCTCTCAATTTAGCAATCTCTTGCTCAACTTTGTCTTTTGTACCCTGCACATCTTCTACAGCCATGAGGCCTTCCCTTATCATCGTCATGAAGGCATCTCTTGTAAATGTAGAGTCTTGACACAGCCAAGCAATTGTCTGATTGACATAATCTGGATCACAAACCATGGATACTGTTGGGAAAAGCACACATGTGGCAATCATTTCTCTAAAAAAGTATCTGAATGGTTTGTTATGAAAGTCTTCTGGTGGCAACAAGAGATATAACAGCATTTCACTGATGTCTGAGAGATAGTCTTTCTCTTTTCCTTCTGATAAACAAATCTGTTCCCGGCATATTTCCTTCTCCATTTCATGTTCTACTTGAAAGAATGCCGTTTCTATGTCCAGCGGAACATTGTCACCTTCACTTTCTTCCACTCGCTGTTTGGCTTTACGGTAAATTTTCAAATGATTTGTTAAGTCATCCACAAGGCGTGTAGTCAAGAAATTTACCCATTCAACATCTTTGGACCTGTTTGCAAAAGCTATCAGTGCCCTCTGTAATGTTTGTCTGAGATCATACAGGAAGCCTTCATCTGTGCTGATGTTGTCGTAGTACCATCCATGGACGTAATCACGAAAGAAGAGCTCCAAAACATCCTGTAAAGGTTCATCAATAATGCTCGATCCAGTCAGGCGCTTGTCCATTTTGAATGACAATCTGCTCAGCTGAATTTCTTGAATCACTTTTTCAAGTCCTTTTGACACTGGACCAAAATCTCCCTCCAGAGTGTTTTTCTTCAACTCTTGCGACATTAGATAACCCCAATAGCCAAGAACAAGAGCGAAACCGAGAGTGAACAACAACACATACAAGGAGAGGAAACATGTCCACCATATTCCAAAGGTTGTAAGAGATAAACCGATGACCAGAATCGCCCACCCTGCCTTGTGCACATGAAGCTGACTAGGTTCCATCCTTCAGTGAATTAACAATACTGGGATATAAATCATGAACAGTACAGAAAGATCGAAAGGGAACAACAAGGGCAATAGATTGTTACGGTGACAATATGCGACAGGATCATGGGATCCCCTCACGGTCGAGAGGAGTCTTGGGTAAAATCTTCACAGGAGCAGCCCAAAAATGATCCCAAAGGATCTCTATTCTACATCCCAGAAGAACCCCAAATAATTTTCCGGATTTGTTGAACTAAGCCAAAAATAAAGGATTTAAGAATTTTGCATAGCACAACTTTGCGATCAAAATTTGCTTGAAATTTATTTAAAAGCAGTAGATCATTTTGAAATCCAGATCCTTGCTTTCCTTTTTTCTATTTCTCAATCAAATTTGATTTGAGAGTGAAAATGAGTCAAAGACAATCTCAAGCCCAGAGTTCTCTGGCTCTGGGCTCGAGATCGAGTCAAAGAAAGACAAAAAGAAATCAGTACGACAAGAATTGTCAAGTAGATGGTCAGGAGGAAACTGTTTATTGTATTTGCAGAAGAGGGGAAGAAGGCTTCATGATACAGTGCAGTGATTGCAACGAGTGGTTTCATGGTGAATGTGTCCGAGTTACTGAGCAGGACGCTGATCAGATTGAGGACTACTTCTGTGACACTTGTTTAGAAGCTGCAGTTGAACCTTGATGACGTTATATTCTTTAGTATCACTTGCCGATTCATGCACAGTAGTTGTTAGTGGGATAAATCGATTTAAAACAGCTTGTAGAGAATTCTGGACAAACGAAAAAGTAGACATTTTCAATTTCGCATTGTGCTTAGAAGCAGAAAATGAACGTGATGATATTTTATAAGTTCTTTATTAATGTTTGCCGAACCATATACATTTGTCATTAATCGGGACAAATTTAGAACAGCGTACAAATTGTTAAGGAGGCAAAATTGTTTTTTTTTTAAAATATTCACAAGAATGTTAATTTCTGAAGCATCACAGCAACCGTTCAGAGTACTCAGGGAACTTAAGAACGTTGTGTTTAGAAGCAGCAATGAACCATCATGGGTGCTTTTTCCCTTGTTCTTCATCAGTCCGGGTAGATTTAAAACAGAATCTGGGGAATTCAGGACGGAAAGAAAAGTTGAATTCTTTTTTACCAGACTGCGAGCAGCTTATCTAGTATTCAAGAAAAAATCATTAAAGTTCGATTTTCATCAGAATGCAAAGTCCGAGTGTTTGCTAACTGTTCAAAGAACCAAAATAAAGTTCTGGGGTGCATCTTCAAATCCAGTTGGGTGCTGGGCTTCGCCAAATACTGGGGACTTTGCAAGAAAAAAATCCTTCACGGGTGGGGAAATACAAGAACTTTGAAATGCACAATTAGCAAAGTCCGCACATCAGCCCGGGGTCCTCTCCCTCGGGAAAGCCGATGACAAGTGCATTATGCGTGGAAGTGGCCATAACCCCCTTGGCGACTTCTCATCTGTGAGCAGTACGATATCTCTGATTTGAAAATTTCGGGGCGGCCTGAACCATTTGGCCTCTCTTGCAAAGTTGGCAGATATTTCTTTACCCATCTGCGCCAAAATACATCCGATAAGTACTGGACTTGCCTCCACCTGCACCTGGAGTGTATGTCCTCCTTGGCAAAGATTCCAGGAGGAAGCGATTGGCTGTGTCGAAAGAGGAGAAGGTGATTAGGCGTGAGGGGTTCGAGATCGCGGACGTCGTCTGAGACCTTTGTCAAGGGCCTGCTGTTTACGATTGACTCGCTTCGCACATGAATGTTGGCAGCTCCTCGTCATCTAGTACTTGCTCCCTGACCAGTGCGTTTAAGACCTTTCTTACTGTCCTTATGTAACGCTCCGATGGACCGCCATGGTGAGACCCGCATGGAGGGTTGAATGCCCACTGGACGTTTCTCTGAAGAAGGAAATCGGCGACTTTTTCCTGGTTCCATTCTTTGATAGAGCGGTTAAGTTCGCGTTCTCCTGATACAAAATTGCCGCCGTTGACGGATCTTATCAGTTGCGGAGATCCTCTTCTTGCAACAATAGCCGGAAACTGTTTAAAAACGAATCGGTATCTAGGTTGTGGGCCACTTCTATGTGGACAGCACGTACCACCAGGCAGGTGTACAGAACGCCGTAACGCTTAACTTCTGTTCTTCCGCGGCGAATCAGGAACGGGCCAAAGCAGTCGACTCCCACATAGGTAAAGAGAGGTTTGTCATGTGTAATTCTGTCGAATGGCAGATCCGCCATTTTCTGTTCACCAACGGGGGCTTGTCTTCTCTTGCAGGGGACGCAGGCATTTAGACATCTTCGCACCGCAGTTCTGGCCCCGACGTTCCAAAACTTGTCTCTAATCAGGTTAAGGTCATGCTCCACTCCTGGTTGACCAGAAACATGATGATACTTGGGAATGATGAGTGGGACAATATGGTGCGACTTTGGCAAAATTACTGGGTCCTTTGCATTCTGCTGTAAGGGTCTATTGGCTAACATTCCTCCCACACACAACAAGCCGTCAATTATCCGGGGATCGAGTTTGACTATCTTGTTCAATTTCTTCACTTGACGCTTTGACGCTTTGATGTTTTTTCTCTTCTGCATTTCGTAACTCGCCAAGTGTAATTGGGACTAGCTAGGTTTTCTTAATGACTGCTGTAACCACTCCTACGTTGCTCCACTGCTAATCGTAGATTATCGGGATATCGAAGGATCCACGCAATGAATTTCTTCAACCCGTACCAAGAGGACTTCGTTCAAAGGTCTTGTTCATTGGTTCCTCTCTGATTTCTGTGGATTGGGAGTATACATGTACCTCAGCTGCTGATTTTACCTCTGGGTCGGCTGGTGAAACCTCCAGGATCGAATTGGGTGCGATAGGCCAAAAAGATTCCGGACGCCGCAGGAAATCTGTGCCTCCGAGCCATCGACTGTTATTTAACAGAACCTCTGCGTAAAGCCCTTGCAATGTGTCGTCCGCTGGGTTCTCCGAGGATTCAACGTGCCTCCACTGCTAGGCGGCCGCGACCTCCCGTATTGTAGCTACCCAATTTACCACAAAGGTATGAAAGGTATGGCAATGGGCTTTTCACGAAAGCGAATCAGAACTCCCACCAAGTTGTTGATTAGGTCTGGACTCTGCAGTAGTTGAGAGGTTAGGGACACCCCGTTTTATCACGCTGCACAGTCGAACACCACACGAAGTTTGTCTGGCTTGTTTGGGTTTACGACAGGGTGGTGAGGTAAGTACCATGCTACACCGGCGGTGTGGTCCGTGAGGACCATCTGAGCGTGCCTATTCTCGAAAAGGCTGTCCATGAATGTTGAATACTTCGATCGCAGGTCTGGGTTCTTAATCAATCTTCTGCGCAGTAACTTCAAACGGTGTTCTTTTTTTTGTTGTTTTTTTTGTTTTTAAATTGAGACACACATTGCTTAGATTACTAACATAAATTAATTGCGACTTACACTACTAACAATGCTCATGCAGTAATTTACACTTCTTACAATACTTGTTACTTACGCCACTTACAATACTAACGCTTATACTACTTGCATTACTTACAATACAATACGTCTACTTACTCTACTGACAATACGAAGACTTACACTACTTACAATATTTACAAAATAATTAGATTACTTACTAGTTTATGATTATGATTATCGCTTACATTCGCTGAAGCAATACACACACACGTACACAGTACAGATACAAGACTAAAGCAAAGCAGCCCACGTTTCTTTAAATTGATCAAGTACTTTGTTTTTAACAGCCAAAGTGCGAATAATACCGAGTTTGTCTTTCAGGCGCAAAAGAAAGCTATCAAAGTCCAAGGAGCCAACGCGCATGCTTGAAGCAAAAATATGATATTTTGCAATTATTAGAGAGTAGTTGAGGGCTATAAAGTTAATTGAGCTACAGTTTTGATGCCAACCGTATAAGATTACTTTTTCTGATAAAACGATATTTTGGTGAAACGTTATCTGCCACCAGCCGGTAAAAAGGTCCCAAAAATTTATTGACTCACGGCATGTGATCAGCAGGTGAGGCAATGACTGGCTTTCTAAGTTACATAAAGGGCATTTATCCAAGTCCGACAAACCAGCGCGAAACAAACTGGATTGTGTGGGTAAAATGCCGTGGATGATTTTCAGTTGAAACATTATAAGTTTTGCTTCTTTTAAGATGCGAAATGGTAGCAAGTAAACATCTTGAATGTCTTCTTTAGTAATACCATGACTTAGAATTCTGGGTTCCGCTGTGGGTGGAAGGTACCTTTTTTGAAGTAGTTTTGAATACGCTAACTTTGTGGAGAAATGTTGTTCAGATATTGGGGCTGCAGGTGCTAACCCGTTGGCGGGGGCGGCGTTATTGCGAAGAGATGATTTCCAAGTTTTTGGAATGGCATTTATGAGGCCATAGTATATTGTAAACGGGCATTGCACAAGAAATTTTTCTTTAAACCCTGTTAGAGACAAAAAGTTAAAGTCAGCGCTGAGCAGATCTTGGATGTAGATGATGCCTTTATTATACCATTCGTTAATAAAGATTGTCTTTCCGTCCAGCCGAATGTTGCGATTATTCCAGATTATTTGATCATATACGGGTATTTCTCTGCTATCAGATGAATACTTGAATTCTTGCCAATAACATAAAACCGTGCGGTAAAATTCCGGGAGTTGTTCTAAGTTGAGTGCCTTTACGTCGTAGTCGCAATTAATCAGGAAATCAATACCACCAAACTGCCTGACTGCGTAGTTTAAGATAGTTTTCCACGAAGCATCACCACCTTCTGCAATGCGTTTAATCCAAGCTATTTTCAAGGCGCGTTCCATGATTTCGAAGTCAATCATTTTCAAGCCACCACACTTCTTTTCCGCGATAATCGTTTTTCTCTTAATTTTTGGGGTTTTTCCCTCCCAGATAAAGCTAAAAATAATTTTGTTAATAGTGTCTATAAGCGGCTTCGAGATTGTCAAAAGCGAAGTGCTGTATACAAGTTTGGCTAGACCTAGTGTTTTGACGATGTTTATCCTGCCAATGAGAGTGAGGTTTCTCCTTTTCCAGCTGTGTAGAGTTTGTTCTAGGTTGGACACCTTTTCTTCAAAGTTTAGCTTATTAGCAAGTACAGGGTCATACGAGAAGTGAACACCTAGGGCGCAAATTGAGTTATGGGGCCATTTGAAACCGAAAGGCTTTTCATTGCAATTTCTCCAAGAACCTAGCCACATTGCTTCGGTTTTATGCTTGTTAACCTCTAAGCCGCTGATATTCTTGAATTCGCTTAAGAGCTTTAGTAATTGTGAAACGGAATCGAGATCGCGCACCAGTACCGTGGTGTCGTCTGCATACTGTGTAATTTTTATTTCTTTCTGGCCCACCTGAATACCTCTGATGGTTGGATCTTTTTGTAGAGCATTGGAGAGGAGCTCAATTCCAATAACAAAGAGTAGACCCGACAAAGGGCAACCTTGTCTGACACCTCTTTCCAGAAGAAAAAAGTCTGACGCGTGTCCATTATGTAAAACGCAACTAGAGGCATTGTTGTAAATGACGTCAAACCAATTTAGGATGTCAGGACCGAAATTAAACCTCTGTAACGCAGCTTTTAAGTAGTCCCATTCAATTGTGTCAAACGCTTTTCGGAAGTCTAAGAAAATTGCAATGCCGGGTTTTTCCGTCTGCTTAGTGTAAAACATAGCGTCTTGAATTAGTCGAACATTCTCTCCTATGAAACGACCTTTGATATAACCGGTTTGATTAGGGTTGATGATTTTTGGAAGAACTTTTTCTAACCTTTTCGCAATTGATTTCGTCAAAATTTTATAATCGATATTAAGCAGCGAGATGGGTCTGAGATTTTCCAGCAGGCTTTTGTCCTTGTTTTTCTTGGGAATTAACGATATGATACCGCGTCTTTGGCTAATAGAAAGCATTCCGGATTTGAAGGCGAAGTTGAAGCTTCCGATTATATCGGTACTGATTTCTGACCAAAAAAATTTATAAAACTCCGCAGAAAGACCGTCTGTGCCAGGGGACTTACAATTTTTAAATTCTTTTAAAGCTCTTAGGCATTCGTCTTCGGAGACTATGCCTTCACATGATAATTTTTCTTCTTCGCTTAAAGAGGTAACGTTTTCAGTCTCGAAAAAGGTTTCATTAGGATGCGCGAGGATTTCAGACCCCTGTGATTTATAAAGTGTTTCGTAGAACTTTTTTTCCTCGCTGAGGATTTCAAATTGGTTGGACGTATACTCATTGTCATTGATCTTTAACTTTGTTACACTTTTTCTGCAATGGTTCCGCTTTTCGAGGTTAAGAAAATATTTTGTATTGTGTTCGCCTTGCTCTTGCCACCTGGCTCTGCTTCTGAGTATTGCTCCTTTTGTCTTTTGACGCATTAGTGCTCGTAAGCGTAGATTGGTGGCGTAAAGTTCATTTAAAAGCTTTTTGTCGCTAGGATTCTTTTCAGTTTGCTCTAATAATTGATTGGCTTTATTTTGTAGTATACATTCTTCATTTCTTCGTCGTTTGGCTTTAATTTTTGAGAATTTGATTGTGAAACCGCGAATTTCCATTTTAATGAGGTCCCATTTTAGACTTGCATTTTGGACGTCTGAATACTTGTTCTTAAAAAGTGGAATTTCTCTACGAAGTTTGTCAACATATTCACAATCTTCTAGTAAAGAGTTGTTGAATTTCCAGAAGCCGGGTCCTTTGGGTTGCAACAGGCTTTCGGATTTTAAATGTAGCGTGATGGCTGAGTGATCTGATTCAGGCGCATTGATTATATTGCAGGATTGCACATCTGAGGAAAGGTCCTTTGAAATTAGGAAAAAGTCTAGCCGCACTTGAATTTTGCGAGACTTGTTTCTCCACGTAAATCGTTCAGTGTCCGGGTTGCGACGGCGCCAAATATCGGATAAGTCATACAGGTTGATAAGGCGTTCGATCTCCTGAATAACGCGAGCTTTTTTTAAAAACGAGTTTCCTCCCTTCTTGTCGATTTCCATCAGGGCGCAGTTGAAGTCTCCTGCAACAACGATATTTTCATGCGCAAATTCTGCTAGTAGGTTTTGGAGACTTCTAAAGAAGGTTAGTTGTTGATTAACATCATTCGGTGCATAAATATTAAGAAGTATAATGTGGGATTCGTCAACGATTAAGTCAAGTAGGATATATCTTCCATTTTTGTCGGTGATGCATTTTTCAACTTTTAACTCTAGATTTGGGTTAACAAGTATCATAACCCCTTTACTGTTCGAAGAGCCGTGACTAAAAAAGGCTTTCCCGCCCCACTCTGCTTCCCAGAATTGAGCGCATTCATTAGTGCTGTGCGTCTCTTGTAAAAACGCAAATTGAAGCTTCTGGTTATGCAACCACCGGAAGATCGATCGCCGCTTAATTGATTTACCTAGCCCTTTCACATTTAGTGACTGAATTTTAATGTTCAGGCTCGGGTGTGAAGTCGTTATTGTGTCGGATGAAAAGCAGTGTTTTGGAATGCGTTGGCATGAGACTTAGAGTGCCATCTTTAGGCCAAATTAAATGTAGGATTGACGAAATTAGCATACTTTTAGTGAAAGCGAGCAAACACAGAAAACAAACAAATAAGAACCACAAGTAACTAAAAAAACATAGTGGACGACGTAAAATAGCAGGTACTACGTAGCACAACACATCGACAACTAAGAAAGGCTCAGTAAACGGCCCTACAACGCGCCACGATAGAGTGGTTTCGCGTTCTACGCTGAGCTGCATCATAGTAAACAAAAAGTATTGACACGATTAGCGCTCCGCTTAACAATTCTTATGACTAGTAATGTTTGTGCACTTCAAGCTAAAAGAAGCAAAAATTCAATAACTATCGCGATCAGATTTACAATGTTTTACACACTAAGACAGTTCTGATTGTGACATTGTCTCATACCTAACGGGTCGAAGGCGGAACCTGGAATTAGGCATCTTCGTGGTCGTTGTCTTCTTGGGGCTGCGTGTTGACTCTTGAACCATTTACAGTAGGTATTATAGTTGGCAGCCATTCTTTTGGAACGTCGTAGTGAAAATACCTTTTGCCGTTGACAATTAGCCTGTTTCCAATGACGGAGGCTTTAACACGAGGATTTTCTTTCTTGATCTTTTGCAAAGCTGGAACTAATACTTTTCTTCTGATATCTTGAATGTGTTTCGGAAAATCTTCACCCATTGCAAGTGGGGAATCCTTCAAATGAAAACGATTTTTCCACACTAACTCTCTGTCAGAACGACAAGTGAAGCGCACAATGAGGGGCCTAGTTTTATTGGCGTTTTGTTTACCAAGGCGGTGGGCGCCGCAGAACTTCATGGAATGAACAATTTCTGCCGGTAAGTGTAATTGCTGGATCAAAACATTCTTTACTAGTGCTGCGCAGTTTTCTTCAGGAGATTCCATTACACGGTAGAATATCAGATTCCAGCGCCGGTTGTAAATGCTTTGATGAGTAATCTCGTTCCATTGGGCAGACTGCTCTGTTTCACACGTTGTAACACGTTCTGCCAAGTCGCTGTGTTCCTTTTGAGTAAACTCGAGTGATTCTTTCGTCTCGTCAACGACTTTTAGAGTTACGCCAAGCTGCTTTTTGAGAGAGTCTAACTCTGCCTGGGCTTCATCTAGCCGTGCCTCTAGGTTCAAGATTCGGTTATCACTTGCTTTGTGTTTGTCTTCTAGGTTTGTTATCTTTGCTATAAGTACTTGGTATTCAGTAACCGTCAGCGAGATGAGGGCGCCATCTTGAGAGTCCATCGCTTCTTCGTTGGTTTCGGTTTTGGCGTCTGAGCTGCTCACTCTTTGCCGCTTTTTGTCTTTGTCTTGTTTGCCCATCAGTCGCTATCTTTCTTGAAAGAAAAGTTTGTGCACAAACAAACAGCTTTTTTTTTGTTCAAGTATCTGCGGAGCTTGTGAACACGCGTCTATCCTTGAAGGCGCATCGGCCCAGTTGTTATTGTTTAGGCCTTGCAAATTGAAACTGTGACTCCTTACGTTAATTTATGAAACTGGATCACTTCTTTAAAAAAGTATTTTGCTTGTTTGATATAGAAGCTATGTTACGTTCAATTTCAATTTTGTCATATACAAGATTTAAGAAATCTGCGAACTGAAATTTAACGCTATTTAATGATTTGCAATAGAGGAAGTATTTACCTATGAGAATTAGGTGGTTTAGGGTTGAA
>OFEO01000041.1_pt1 | contig 12218 bp, 8 predicted proteins | sample 1521061 | NCBI WGS metagenome assembly OFEO01 (sample SAMN04272335, study PRJEB24112) | coral metagenome | biome: Coral reef; feature: Shallow seawater; material: Coral tissue | host: Coral | place: China: South China Sea | collected 2014 | reverse complement strand
TTATTGCATTCTTGAAACGACTAGCGGGTTCAAGTTTCAAATAATCAGTTCATTAGTGCAATCTTGAGGGGTACGCTTCACTAAGTTTGACTGTAATTGATGTGCAACGTAGATGGCAGGCGAGGAGTCTGGCACGAGAAATGTTTATTGCCAGATCCCTGGCCGGGGCGCTTCGCAGCTCGTAACAAATCGATTACATGCACCTGAAGACTATAAAGCCCAAGGCGAAAGGGCGCCTTTATTGACCATGCAGATTTTGTACCCTCCTCTGCTTTCTGTCTTTTTCCTTTTTGATGATTGCCTTTTCAATAATCATTTTCAGTTTTTATGGCACTTTAACGGAGCTGAATCATTGACAACGACTGCTAATGACTTAGCATTTTTGGGTGTTGTTCCCATGATCCATGCAGGATCGCGTTGATATAACTTTAATATCTAAAAGTGCAAATGTAGATGAATAATTGTTACCTTTGATCTAATTGATCAATGCATTTTTATTGCATGTGCAGATTGACATTTATCAAGTCATACGACAGTGGGCACTCAATGCCCACTGTGGCTAAAGGTCTTTTGTCTGGTGAGGAGCTGTTAAGACATTTCTCTTCTGGAGGAAAAAAGAAGAAAGTGTATTTTCTATTCGAAGAATCAGGTATGACTGTTGGGTCTGCCTCTTGTCATGATTGTTTTTCTACCAGTGTATGCAAAGAGATTTATTTCATTTATTTCAATTATTTTTTTCAAGGATCTGTAGTTGTTTTTTATCAAGTGGACACCTTGTAGGGGTTGTTGCTTAACAGGGGTTGTTCATTAGCATTGAACTTGTGCAAGTAGAAGCGTCACTGAATGTCAGTAGGATTGTGGACACTTTTGATTACTTTTGTACATGATGCAATCTCTTGTTGACTGGTACCAAGTTTCACTGATGACTGTCACAAACATCAGATCCTCAAAAAGTGCACAATTTCTGGTTTCTATTTCTCTTGTACTTAAACTAGGCATGCTTAAGAGAGTGGGTGGGTTGTAAATAGTTGGCCAGGGTTTTCTGAAAATCTGTGCTCTTTCTATTGCTGTAGGGCCATCAACATCAACAGCAACAGCAGCACCCCAGACAGCCATATCCTCACTGGCTGATTCGACTGCTAATGGAAGTAAGTTGTATTGCACCTGTAGTTTAACTGATTCAGAGGTATTTACACAAAATTCATTCAATGATACATTTACATGTAGAATAACTAAATCACATTAATTTACATATCATTAATGAAACAACAGTAGATGTACATCCATGAATTTTATGCATATTTTTGGCAGCCAAACGAACTAATTAGAATGATTAAAGTGCCCATATTGTCAAAATTTTTACTTTCTTATCTGACCCTCTATATTACCCAATGAACTTTTGCGAAAGAAAAATTCGATCTGTATAAAATGCAATCTTTCTTATAAGTTTTAAAAAAGTTCAAATATGCCGCCATTTTGGTCTACCAGCACCAGCTTTCCCTTGATTTGGAGTGAGTTGTGACGTACATTAAGGAATGTAGGCTTTCATGTTTGACTCATCTCGATTGTTTTACCTCTGTAAATTTAACTTTAGTTAGTAGTTCATACAAAATGCTGGAAAAGAGCATTTTGCATGTACTACGAAGCTAAATTTGCAGAGGTAAAACAAGCATAATAAGTCAAGTCTCAGGTCACACGCTCCTGAATCTACGTCACAACTCTGAGCATGTCGATCATGTGATCAGTGGCACAGGCAGACTGCAAGAAAAATAGGATTTTCAGATCTTTTAAAATTCATAAAAAAGCGATTTTTATCCAAATCGCAAAAAATTTTTTGCCAAGGTTCATTGCTTGAAATGTAGGATCTGATGGGACAATAAAAATTTTGACAATATGGGTACTTTAACAAATCAATATGACACTACTTGGTTTCCCTTGACTTGCTTGGCTGATATACTTGTAAACATGTACATGAAGATGGTAGGAATCCAAAGTGCTGTCAAATCACCAGAAAAAATAATTATAACATGTATTCATTATCTGATTATCACACTGCATGTTAGAACATAATGAAACATGTACTTAAATGTACCCATAATCTTTTAATGTTGGTATAATTACTCTTATAGAAGCATCAGACAGACCAAAAAGTAGGATACCACAGGTGGATTTAACTAAAACAACGCCGCCAAATGATAGAGGTAATTATAATTTGGCAGCTGGTCTAATTGGTCTTACAGAGTTAGATTAAAATAAGAATTTTTTTTCTCAAGTAAACATTTTCTTAAAAAAGTTACACACTAAATCATGACATTTTGCTGTTCACCAAATCAAATTGTGCCAGACAGTATAAAGTTTCCAAAGCATGAAAAAGAATAAAATCCTGAGATAAGAAGCAAGTAGAGCACAACACTGGCTGCCTGTGTGATGTTTGAACATTACTAAATCCTAGAAGCTTCTCTCTTGGACATTTCCCTTTAAAAAAAACTGAACAACCTTGCATTTTGAATTGAATATTCATAGAATTTAACTGTATTTTAGCATTTGAAGCCAGCAGTATTAATAATATTAGTAAGAGATATTTGCCTTGTATAAAAGGAGGTAATGAAGTTGACTAATTTGAAACAAATCCTTACATTCTAAAAGCAAAAACACGCAGACTCCTTACCAGTATGGCTCGAAGTACAGACTCACTGCACCAGTATGGTAAGATAACATGTAACAGATAACTCACTTCACCAGTATGGTAAGATAACATGCTAAAATCTGCTACAATTATTGTAGCAAATTTTAGCATGTTTATGTCTACGGACAATAACTTCATACTCTCTAATGTTAAGTCAAGCATTCCCTTAAAATTCCCTCTCTCCTCCACAGAGGCTCACAGGGGTTTTTTTTTCGGGTGGGGTGAATCCGCTGAGTAATGTAAGGTTGCACAGCGGATTGATATAACAAATGCTTGAACCTCCGCGGAGGAGAGAGTAAAATTCCTCCATGGGGTTTAATATTATATGGCCTATAGCTGTAGGATGAGTGTTGGAATAGTGTTCTGCTGTGACAGTAGTGTTGTACAGTGTAGGCTGCATGTAGGGATGAGTCTGGCGCGCTGTCTTTGGGATACTCTCCTGCTTTGCCTTTATGTTTGTCTGGCTCCCACTTACAACCTCCTGAAGACCTCCCAAAGTTATCTATTTGTGGCAATTTGAGTTGCAGTCAGCTATTTGTAGCGTACAACAAACCTAATACATTTGCATGAACAAGATTTTATTTTGATACTTCCTATGATCTGAATCAAAAAATCTCTTCCTTTAGATGACACCAGTATTGATGATCTTGGAGATCACGAGTTAATTTTATATGATCATGGTAAGTCTTGTTGCCACAAACCAATGTCCATGTACTAGCTTATATGAGACACAATACCACATACAGTAAAACCTGTACAATTAAAACAGTTTTAGTTAAATTGTACAATATTATTATGACTAACTATTATTTTATTGTGTTAGATGCATGTTTGCCTCGATAATCATTCTGCAAAGACTGTAACATATAATTGTACAAAATAATTACAGTGTTAAGAAAGTTGCTTGCTAAAAGTGGGCATGAACTGTCCCAACAGCTATCAAAACATTGGTACTAATGAGTAATAAATTGTTCTCAAAATGAAATGTACACCAAAGCTAATACTGTCAAATTAGGGAAATACAATGGAATGAGAAATATGCATGTGATAAGTGACCCTTAACATAGCTTGATTAGAAGATATTTATGTAAACTTGATAGACAGTTCACCGACCAGTTTTGAGATCACCAACCAGTTTTATTTTTGTTTTCTATACTTGTTTTTTTTCTACCTGAATAGTGTAAATAAAGGTTGTTGTTGTTGTTGGTGGTGGTGGTGGTGGTGGTGCTATTGTGTTAGATTTATGGCATCATGTTTTTACAGAAGGTCACAATCAAGCCATTCATGATCGGGAATTAAAAGAGGAACCAGAAGTAGGTATGCGCCAATTAATTATTATGGACATGCTTATTGTATTTAAGTATTCCTTATTTGGGATTTGAAACAAAAATTGTTTCTTAGCTGGTCGGTTAAAAAATGATTCTTAATTATATTTTGCAGTGGGAAGTATAATTAAAGAATTGACCGTCTTTGGGATTGAATCTGGTATGTGTTAGGTGGTCACGTGCAAGAGTCCCAAAACTTGCTACCCTAATTGAATTGTTCATTCAACATCCGTTAAATATTATTACTATGAGGCCTCAACCTGGCAAGGAAGGAAAGATTATGTCTACAGGTCTACCAGACCATGCTATGTATTGCTCTTTTGTAGGTTTCTTTTGAACCTTTTGCATTTGTATTAAGCAGCAACCTGTTATATATTAAAACAGTTAGTTTAAGCCATTCCCAAAGGATGACTGGTGAATACAGTATTGACTGACCTTTGTAAGACCAACAAGGATGCCACTATGCTTAAGAAGTATCTCGTATGCATTCTCACAGAAATGCTGCTCCAACCTCTTTGAAAATTAATTTTTTAACCTTAACTTTAAAAGTCGAACTCAACTAGGTGCTCATGGAGAAACTCAGTATTTGACAACATTTCGTAACAACTTGACGCCTTTATCTGGCCATGGCATTAATATTTCAATTATAATTCACTCTTTATACTGCATATTTCGTGCATAGAGCACTCTAAGGATTAGTGAAACAGAGCCTAGACCAAATGTATTCATTCCAGTATAAAAATATCATGATCTATATAGGTACATAATTTAGTTCTGTTTGTGATGTGAGGATTTTGTGCAAGTTGAGTTTTGTAGTGCAACCTTGTATGTCATGTCTGTTTGTCAGATACAGTGAAAGGAGAATACATTGGCCGCACGCAGGAAGTGGCGTCTGTTACACATCATCTAAATGACAACTGCGCTGTTAACCTGCCGCCTTTTGTGACACATTCTTTGGATGAAGTAGGTGTTTGCATTGTTCCTTTTGTTCAGTGAAACTGGTGAAATTATTTAGTACTTAATTACTTTATAACATCTTAGTACCAACATTCTTTTTTATAATTATGTGCCAATTCTCCTTCAGTTGGTGTGGCAAGCAAGAGAAGCTGGGGCCATGTGTGTTCTTTTTATCCTTTCAAGTACACACAAGAAAGAAGACATTGAAAACTTATTCAAGTTAGTCCTTATATTATATTTTTATGTATACATTGTGATGTTGCAGAAAATATCCATACTCCCCCACAGAAGGGATTGGAATATCCTGAGGGATTGATGGTTTCATGATAATGAGACAAAAAAAAATTAAAGAAATTTATGGAGCTTAACTTAAACTTCCAAAGGGGAAGGTATGGATATTTTCTGGAACTACACATTGTTCATTTTATGGAGTAGTGTTCCATTAACCTTAAAATTAAGCAAAACTATTGAAAGTAATCAACAATGTAATAAGCCAATCAAACTATTAAAACGTGAAAATACATGCAGTTAACCAGCATCAAGCACATGAAAAATATGTGTACAAGCAAGTCACAAAATCTACTCAGTGCTCGAGACTAACGGTAGCCAACTAGCCACAGACTAGTAAAAGTTTTATTTTGGCTAGTGGTTTTTGCACCTCACTAGCCATTTTGGCTAGTGAGAATTTGTGAGCACTGTCGGAGGCCCAGAGGAAACCAATTAGAAGTTAAATTCAAACTTTTCACAAATCGAAATTGAGTAAAAGCAAGCAGAATTTAAAACATCGGCTGTAATAAACAAGAAGTTTAAGTTATTAAAACGTGGAAGAATGACTGACTTTTTTGTTTGTTTTTCCCTTAGTAAAAGACAACATACAACAAACAAACTGCTTGCCACTGAAATCATGCTCCTGGGGGTTTTATGAGGATAAACAGCATGTAGTGAATTTTGAGCTAATTTTATTGCATAAAATATGCACCCGCCCTATATTAAAAGATGACTGATCTATCTAAATTTTGCTTTGGTTGTGATATTTTGTTTTGCCTAGACTGGTATATAGAAATGCTAAATCTTGTAAAAAACGTTGAAATGCTAACCTAAGTTGTTGCTTGTAGAATATTAGACAACACAGTCCAGCAGACGGAAACAAAGCGCTTCTTTTGGGTGGCTGACAGAGAGTCGGCGGAGGGCAAGAAAGGTGAAAATCAACTCTAAAAAAAGGCACTAAGTTAAACATGACACGCAAAGACTGAACTTAGTGAATAGTCCTTCACTATAGACACTGGTCTTGGCATCTGGAATGAGTGTTGTCAGTAGTAATTTACAATTGTTTTGTTGTTGTTTTTCTCCACGATGTGATTGATCAGAAAATACCTGTGCCACATTCACAAGCAAATGAAATTAAGGGACAGTGGTGACGATGTGTGCCATTTTGAGTCCATTTCTTTGGCCTTAGAAGTACCTCAATTCTATTTTAGAACTAAAACCAAACTCAAAAGTGACTAAGACTATCAAAACAATTTATGTCAATATTATTTTTATTACAATTCCAGCAGTTAGATGGCATCAAGATAGGTGCTAATAGTTATAATGCGTAACCAATAACCTACAATATATCTTGTGTCTTTTCTTAGTTCAAGCCAAATATGGTGTTGGAGGAGATTTGCCAACAATGCTTGTTTTGGTACCCTCTCATGTTCCCCAATGTGTGGAAATTTTTAATGGTAAGAATATTTTCCAATTATTCACCAAAGTGGAGGTAAATATCCATCACTTTCACCAACACTGTTTTAGTGTGTACCGCACAAGCTGATTGCATTTTAAGTGTGACAAGCGGTCGGAGATTTAAAAATCTCTTGCTCTAGTTGCTCGGAGGTAATTAGCAAGTACTATTCACCTCCAAGCAACCAGCGTGAGAGATTTTTAAATTTCCATGAACTTATCAGAGCGTGTGAAAAGCACTATTCACTTGTGTGGTATATACTAATATAAGATATTTTTCATGGTATGGTACAAAGTGAAACAGAATTACAGTTGCAAGACGACAGGCTAAGTTACTAATATCTGAAAAAAAATTGGCACAAGGTCAGTTGTAACCTCCATATGACAAGTGAGAAGATTATTTTCATTTGATAGCGATATTTCAGAAAAGATTATCTAAAAAAATTGCAAGTTCATGGCATAATACTATTGTCACTCTTTCAAGCAACATTAATTCTCGGATTCATCTAGTTGATCGGACAACCACTAAATAAGTAGTACAAACAAACAATTAAGTGCCTCCCTTGAACAATAAAATTGAAAGTAATTGTGTCTCAACTACCCCTTGTCCATGCAAAAAATAGTAAAAATGTATAGGCACTGCTACTGGCTACTGTAGGTTTATGGACACTCAAGTTGATTGAAATTACAGTCGGCTGGTAATTTTGGTTAAAAGGTAATTTGGTTTCTTCTTATGCAATTTCTATGTGTGTAATTATTAGATGATACCAAGCACTTATACTTAGCAGCAATATACTTCTATGAGTAATTGCCCGATTTAACCTTGTTAGCAATTCCAGGTACGGCAAGACCATCCTCCTGTTTTGCTTTTGATTAAAAATTTCATTGTTACTTCCTAAAAAAACTCAAACTTTTAAGTCCAAGTAGTTTTGCCAATTGCCTCTTTTGAATGAGCAATTTGAGATCATTGGCCAGTGCACTTCTTCAATGATTTACTATACTTGAGACCCTTGTGAATGTGACAAAAGAAAGGGTCTGAAATTATGAGAATTTATATCAACTTTTTCCTTGTAGAATCAAACATTGGAAAAAAGAATGTCGCGGAAGCATTCCAGACAGCAGCCGGCCTATGTGAAGCTTTAGAGGAGGAAAGGTGCTACAGTAACTCTCGTATCATATTTTTTTTGGCCTCTTCTCTTAAGTTATTGAAACCTATGATATGTTACTTAATATATTAAATTTAAGTTTGTTTTTTCAGTTAGTTGGTTTAAATACTTTCACCTGGCAAATATCTTCAAGTCAGGAGCATACATGTAGGCACAACGCTATTAAATTTTCTGTGCTGGCAAGCAGTGTTATCATGTACGTGTACATTGTTTGTATTATAAGGCAGCATTTCAATGATTTATGCATCACCCCTAACTAGATCTTAAAACAAGTAAGGTTTGAGTGAATGTATATTTTGCAATCTATCGTAAAGCACATCTACATGTATACATGGTTACCTAACAAAGTTTTGATTAAAAGTTTTGAGAATTCTGAAACATATTTATTTTGTTGACGTTATTGTGGCTAATGTACACTGGCCAGGTGCAATACAAAGACATCAGAAAGATGCCTGAATGATGCCAAAAAGTCAAATCAAAAACTGTCTCTAATAAATCATTGTTGTTGGACATGCCTGTTTAAAGTTTGAAAGAGTGGCCTGGTGCTCAGTATTGAGATTCATGTGTTCTGTGTTTTATTAAGGTTTAAGTTGGACAACAGGAGAAGCCTCATCAAGGCACAAGATAAAGAATTTTTAGAACAAGTATGTTTATTAAATAATATGGGATGCATATCTGTTAAACTGATGCATATAGAAATATTTTTGAGGCCAGAAAAGTTTAATTTTTTCTTTATCTAAGGAAATCGTAATAATAAAAACAGTCAACAGTTTTATTTGCTTCCTTAAAAGATAGTCGATGCTGAATACATAATGGTGCTGACATGTTAAGTAAACAAATGCAAAGATTGATTACAATTCAGTGGGACATCATGAAGCAAAAGTACTAAAAAATCAACGGGAATCAATGGTTTAATGATAGTATTCAATAGCACTGAATTACACGACTCAAGCTTGTGATTATTGATTGTTCATCGATTGGCTGAAAGCAAACGAAAACAAATAACTTTCAAATTCAACTGTCATCGCCTGATCATATCGATTGATCAATTAGATTTCCAATCATTGATTGTGATCGATTGATCAGGGCAGACTAAACACAAAGAATGTGGTTAATTCAATGTTTTGCATGGCACAAATTGAGAGTGGCAATTGGTAATTTGGTTCGTGTTTCATTTTTTGCTTTATCAGGAGGAACAATCCATGCCAGCAAAATCAAGTGAAAATACCAATGAGGACCATGGTGCCAAAGCCCACAGGGTATGACACAGAGTTTCAATAACAATGTATTTATCTTGCGGTTTACATATGCATGTGTCAATTCACAAAAATTAGCATATATTAGGTATCGAGAGTTCTGCAAAAAAATCACAGTTGTTGTGTGAATGTTACTATTCTAAGCCCACAAAAACACAATACAGTCGAACCTCCCGTAAGCGACCACCAAAAAAATTAATTTCAAGGTTAGGTGGTCGCTTACAGGAGATGGGTGCTGACCAGAGCTTGCACCATATTGGGTCAATTTTTTTTCACATATGGTAACTGCACAGCAGAGACTTACCCACGTTTTACTTTTTTTTTGTCATATGAAAAGTCACTTTCGAGAAAAAATAAAGCACTTCCCATTGAAAACTTTCCATCCCTTGTATTATCCAGGAATGTGATAATGTTACAACTCTTTATTATCCAATTTCTGCTCTGTTATCTGCCAAGTGGTCTCCCATGGGAGGTTGAAAACAAAAAAAAACAAAAGAATTAAAACTAATTAAGGCTCTTAAGTGGTCACTTACAAGAGGTTTTAAATATAGTGATTTCACTTGAAACCTTTTGGTATTTTGCCACAATGGTTGTTGAGGAGAGGTGGTCACAACCTGAGGTATGACTGTAACTATTCATTCTAAATGGATTAAACTCTTTTTGCTATGTTAGAAGGACCAGTCTACGCCAGCAAGATGCCATTCAAATGAAGACTGTGATGCCAAAGCACGCAAGGTATGTCCTAAAGAATCAAATAAAATTATTAAAAACTGTAGTTATCTTAAGTTATATATGTTGATATGCTGGTCACGCAACGTCAATTGGCCTGGCATGCTAATCACAAGATACTGAGATATGCCATTCTACAGGAAAGAAGAAATGATAAAGCACATGATAAATAAACTTCAATCAATGGAATCATATGGAAGAGGATATTTTTGGATTTTGACTGATTGCATTGAGGAGTATTATTTTAGAATCCGACGGTAAAATTGAGTTATATAGAGTTGTTTAAAATATTTTTTCTATCTACATGAATTGCAATTGTGGTAGAAATTGTTGTAATATAACTGGTATTTAATATTGTTTTGTACCCGAAATGTAATGAGTAAAGTTTAATGGTTTTTTTTTTGGCTTCTTAGATAAGAGAGGATAGACAAAATCGTGTGCCACCAGAGCCCAAAAAAGGGCATTTCATAATCCTTCGCTTTGGTGATCTTAAATTTCAGCGCAAGTTTAAGACAACTGCATTCTTCCAGGTATGTGCTTGAAAACTACAGTAATTGTTTTTAATGTACATTAATTTCAATACTTTTGGTATTTTAAGCAAACTCCCAGAACACAGCAATGGTAAAAGAATGAGTGTGAAGAGACACCTTCAGAGAAATGACCATTTTGGTCAAGGGTAAACAAACTTCACTCTGTGCCAAAACAAATGAACACACCACCCCACCTTTTTTTAACCATTTCTTGTTACTGTCCCAGCACTTGTTTACTATACATGTTGATATTGAAGTAATGTTGTGGTCTATGCTAATGACAGGAAGTGTATGACTGGGCAGGCTCTATTGAATCTCTACCTCTGCACTTCACCCTTCAGAGAAGGCAGGAAGTGATTTTGCACGAACACCAGTTAACTGAACAAGAGGTCCTAGATGTATATGAAAGAGTAAGTAAAACACATTGAATGATAAATTATTACAACGTGATGTGTGAGTTAAGTGAAATTTTATACTGCACATATATCAAAATAGCACTTGGATATAGAAAATAACTATTACCTCTTCCTATCGAAGCTGCAGATCCATGCTGTAAGTAAACAACCATTTTCTTTTATCATTTGATGTATCAGATATAGTCTGGCTCAAGTCCAAAGAGAATGAACTTCTGCTGTATGAATAAACATAAAAGATGATTTACTGCATTTTGGTCATATATTACAATAGTCTAGAGGTTTGAAATCTTTAAGGAAAGGTACATCTTTATGGACTTAAAGAGGTACTACAAGGTTGTGGTCAAAATTCAACAATGCGGCTTTTCCATTTCAATTAGTTTCATTTTGAATCAACCTCTTATTGGACATCATTCCATACCCTAAAAGAATTTTGAATTAGACACTTCATGACTGCCCTTCTCCCCCCCCCCCACAGCAAGTTTTGTTCCCAAGATATCCCAAGGTAAAGCCGATGAGAACAATGAGTTCAACAAGAAACTATGAAAAATCACAGTTTTCCTTGGGGCCAGTCACTAAGTACTTTGTTACCAGTATATGCGTACCGTGCAACTACAAGATGGATAAAAAAAAACACACTGAAGAAAACGTACTTGCTTGACACCAGCAGAAGCACAATTATTCCACAGTTGTAATGATTACACCTGATCACAGCCCTGAGTCAAAACTTCAAGTTTTCTTCTCAAAATAGTGAGTTTTGTTTGCTGAAAGGAGTTAGCGAGTTGTTGCCCATGACACCTAACATGTCCTTCCATTGGCATGTTTTGTTGAGTTCACCTTAATTAAACCTTAATTAAAAACCTTAATTAAACCTTAATTAAAAATAAGAGGTAACACTTTGAATCCTGTATTTATGAAAACTATGTACTGTAGGAACAAGAGGATGTTAAAGAACTTCTGGCTACCCAGGTAGGGAATATTGGACATAAGGGACTGGTCAAAAAGTATAGGGTGAGGAGGGGCAGAGCAGAGAGGGGGTGGGTTATCAGTTTTTGAACCCTTGGTAAGGGGTGGGTCGTTCAATTTTCAGCTCCTCTTTAGGGGTGGGTCATCCTGTTTATTTTTTTTGGGGGGTGGGGGGGGAATTGGCACACATTTGACACTGATCGACAACAAAGGTAATTCCTTTCAAACAATTGAAGCAAGTGGCATACTCGAACACCAATCCACGGTCTGGCATGCACACAGCCACATAACCCAGGCAGTGGCAGTCATGGACAGCTGTTTCTGCCTTGTTAGGCCTCATCAGTATGGCATAGCCAACAGACAGAAAGAGGACTAAGAGCCCTATGTAGTCTGCCCTTTACTGCCAAGATGGGTGCAAAGCACCCCTTTATTAAAGCCCCAGCTCCACACTATGCGTAAGGCACTTGG
>OFEO01000038.1_pt1 | contig 12283 bp, 10 predicted proteins | sample 1521061 | NCBI WGS metagenome assembly OFEO01 (sample SAMN04272335, study PRJEB24112) | coral metagenome | biome: Coral reef; feature: Shallow seawater; material: Coral tissue | host: Coral | place: China: South China Sea | collected 2014 | reverse complement strand
AGGCAACCCCAGCGCGGCGCGCACGAACTGACGGGCCCCGCGCACGAACACGGCTCATCAGCGAGCTGTCCTTCATCGAAATTGTCTTTGGTACAGTGATAAAAGATACCTTTCACACAACACATACAACTGGCATAGTCTATGAGCTCGTCTGCTTCCACACCACACAAGAGGGGTTCCTGCTTTTCGTTTGTCCACTGAGAGCAGTTCTCCACTCGTTCACTTTTCATTGAGCTAGTGTCCACAAGTCGAGTCGTAGGTCGTGATGTCGGAGAACTCGGCTGACTCTCAACTAGACTCGCTTTAGTCTTTGAATAATAACAATCCGAACAGAGTCTCCGTTCGAAGCTAGACAGTTTTTCCAGGCTATTCTTAGACTTTAATTCTACGGGCTGTGACCGAAGAGTTGATAACTGTATGGGAGGCGCTTTCGCAAGCGGTGAAAGTTCACAATACTCGTCGGCATCGTCCGCACTGTCAGAGCTACTTGAAAATTTTGTATTCGCTGTAGTGGGAGTTTTGTGACTCACGATCGTCGTTTTTTTCGCACTATCAGCCACCTTAACAGGAACCTTTGCCTGAATATTATGTCGGCGCAGTTGTTTGTACACTTTGGGGTCGATAATTTTAAAACTCGACCCGTGTCCAATCACAAATGGGTAATAGTCGTCCGCATCGCTCTCCTCTGTTACGCCGGTCGCAGGAAAGTTCGTCGTTAACCGTGGTAATTTATCGACCAAGGCGAAATTATTTCTGTCGTTCGTGCCGTGCATCGTCTTGCCCAATCCTTCGTGTTTCATGGAGTATGACGAACTGTAAGTCGTTCTGTGATCAAGTCTGTGTTGCCATACATCGGTGTTCATGTGCTCGGTGTTGACCGGCCGCGCGACCGTCCTGTGCTGTCACTTTATTCAAACTGAACGCGTTCTACGTCGTGACTGTATTATAATGGGCCTGTCTTGCTTAGCTTGCGTGGCACTTCCGATTATCAGCTTGGGAAATTTAATGTTTCCTTTTATCAAATCTGCCAAAATACAGTTCCCGCGAATTTCCTATTAAACTGAGCAAAGAAACCTCCCCGGCAATGTTAATGTTTCCACAGACAAAGATGGAGCAAGGATTCAGCCATCGTATGAATATTCTCTCTCGACGATATAAAGACTCTCGACAAGTTGAGAATAAATTTCTTGATGTAATCCTGGCTTTTCTTTCTACAGCTCTGAAGATTCAATTAACCCGCCAACCGAATATGACCAGCGGCGTGATAAATTGTTTTCGAGAAGCACTCCAGCAAGAGAAAAACTCGATGTTTCACTACCCAAACACTTTCGTTCTCACCCCTTTGTCGTCCGTTGTTTTGAGTAATTTATATTTAGCCGAGGTCGATTATTCTCTATTGTAATTCAAGCTTTAAAATCCCTCAAGTGATAAACTTGTTTTAGCGGAAATGATGGTATGCTATGGCGGGACTTAGTTCCGGTTCCACGAGTGAACGATCACCGACTTACGTAGGCACTGGTATCTCGGTCTCAAGTACACAACTTTAGTACACGGTTTGCGAGTAAATCGCAGCTTAAAAGTGAGAAACAAAACCGATCGAGACACAAATAGAAAAGTCAACGAGTCCCTATCTTCGAACGGTGGCAGCCACAACAAAAGCTTTAGAGCCTCAAGTTTAATTTCCCGTTGCGAAAGATTAAAATGCAAATGGTTCCCTACATAAACACGACACAAAAGAAACCCACTCAAAACGGAAGTCCACACCCAGTCACTGATGACAAATGACAAGAGGCTTTAGAACTTCTTGTGAGCGGTATTATCTCTCATTGGTCGGCTTTGTCACGAACCGCAAATCAACTTGATCACCCTCTAGGGAGGATGAGATTTGTTTTCTATCGACACGAATCCCGCGCTCTGTCAATCGCGTTCAATTTGGGCTGAGTGAATCAATAAAACGGAAAACGGCTGCAAATTAACTTGTGATGCGACAAAAGACAACATTTAACTGTTTTCTTTGCTGTTTTCCTTTCTAGGACTGCCCACGACTCAATCAATCAACCCTTAACATTTGTTTATGTTTTTGTTCCATTTACACGCGTTTCGATTTTCAGCGTTCATTTATTTTTTTTTTCGGGGTCTCCAAAATGTCACGTTGATTGAACTCTGTACATACACACTCGAGATGAGACGCTTACATGTGACAGCACACTTCAAGGTTGTTTAGATTACCGTTGATATGTCTGTTACGAAAAACCATAAAGGAACAGCTTGTCAGCCCAAAATCAAAAGAAATGCAAAGTTGGCAGCAAAAGCCTCGAGATAACGGCCATGATTTGGCTAAATTGCTTCCTGTCGATCAACAGAACCACAACTGCAGCGACAGTATTTTTACACTTGGTGGTTTTTGGTATAAAAAGAGAGAACCAGAAGGAGCAGGATATGGTAAGGTAGAGGCGCCGAGATGGCTGCAGGACCGGACACGTTGTTGGTATCATAATCAGACATCACAATTGTACACTAGCGAAAGTATGTTAGTACAACTGATTAGGAGATGGCTTACGAGACATTCTAATTTGGGAATAACTGACATAGACAAGAGTAAAACAGGTGCGGATTTTTCAATAAACAGTATTCCGTGAGTCGTTTTAAGTGTTCAGTTGTAGACCCAATATTGTAAATGACGTATTAAGAAAGTTTTAATACAAATTAGCTAATTGGCTAATGATTTTTCCTACACAACTTCATGGAGCAGATGTGATAAGAACTTTCTTCAGTTGAGGACGCCTAATTGATGACTTTCAGTATTCTCATTAACTGCCTGCTGGAAAAGTCTTGAAACTGTAATCAGAAAATTCATCACTATTGATCATCTTAAGTTTGGAAAAACCGTTACCAAGCTTTACGTTAGAAAAATGCAACGAAATACCCTGCAAACTTGAAGCAAAAACAGAAAAAGAAAAGTAAGTTCTATTACACATAAAACGCCTTTAAAATCAAAATCCAAACAACCATCGTTCCAAACTAAATAAAAAAATTACATAGAGATAACTTTTAGTAGTGTTATTGTTTGGAAACACTGTAATGAGAAAGGATGTTCGCTGTTGTTTCACCAGTCATTAATCACTGACTGGTCAAATTCAAGCATTAAGCTCAAGAGCTAGTAAATTCTTTCCTTTGTAGCAAAAACCACGAAAATCATTTCGTCCAATTTAGACAACAAAATGTTACCGTTAGCATTCTTCTTGTATTGCACCTTAAACAGAGCAATGTGACATCCATATGCAATTTATTGTATAAAAGAGTAACATTTTGCCCAAGCACAATTTAAAAAAATCCTAATCATAAAAATGTAACAAAATCGCCTTTCAGCCCCAATCTCGGTTTCTGCAAGAAACAATGTGTTAGAGCACATGTTTTAAGTATCCAATTGTAACCCAGATATGACATGTGAGTATCTTACAAGTTCTGCCGGAAATGGTTCACTCAATGCGCGAGTTTTTACACCGAAATTACGGCAGTGACCAAACAAAAAAGGGTGTTGAAAAGTGATCAAAAATCCGTAAAATTAAAGGAAGTGCTGTCTTCACAACAAAACGAAAACATCGAAAAAACAGCAAACTATTTACTTGCTCTAATAATAGAACGCTATACAACCGTAATGTGAAAAGGCGAGTTCCCACACTTAGTAGTTGAAACGGTTCTGTCCAATAAAAGAAACGTTGCCGGTTTTCTAACTCGGTAAAGTAAAATGTCTGCCCTTTGTTAGTATAAAGCGCATCTTTTTCAAGGGAAATTTGCCTTTAGCTACTGTGGGAATAAAACGAGAAAATGATCTAACACCGGAAAATAGCAATTTCAAAAATCCCGAAACGAATGATTTACTGGCAACAAAAGGTTTCCTTCGTGAATCGGTCTCCAAGGTGTGCTTCAGTCGTGGATTACTCAAGTGAGTGAAACTCGATTCCGATGAAACGGAAAACAGCAAAATCCGTTGAATCACATCATTTACAATCAAGGAAATCGTGTGTCGGAAATAAAATGTATCTTTTCCAAATAAACAGTACGGGGGTTCTTCACTGCATGATCCCGGCAGTTGATCCGGGTAACGCTCAATTCAGTGCCGTTTACTTGGAGCATGATAGGACGTGCCAGTCTGCAACTGAGTCAACGGAGAAATCTCCGGCTCGAACAAAGTGCTCTTCCGAGTCTTACTTACAGGCTGTAGTGCATTTGAAACTTTGTAATGAAAGAGTCCGAATTAAAAGGAACTACAGAATGCATCAAAAACGAGAGAACCTTGCAATGCAATCTTTAATAGCTTTATATATTATGCGGAAGGATAGCTACATAGAGTTATGGATTAATAGATCGACTGAATATAATAGACGATGAAAAAGATCAAAGATACAGCATGTTTGCTTTCAGCGAATCAAGATCTTCAAAACAATGGTCTTCTGTAACTTTGTAATGAAAAAGTCTGCAAAGGCACCAAAATGCACTCAGAATGAGACAGCCTTGCAATGTTTGGGTAGTCTTATTTCTCGTGAGGAATAGCCAAATAGAATAATACATCAATCGACTGAAGTAACTGACGATGAAAAAGGAAAAAAAAAGGACACATGTTTGCTTTAAGCGAATCACGACCTTCAAGCATTCTTTGCCTTCATCTTCCATCGTTTTACGTTGTCTCGCCTCTCTTCGAAAAGTTATTTGACACTAGAAAAGAAAGAAAACGTACATGTTGAATCTACGAGTTAACTTTGGCACGGCTTAAACATTTGTAACTGCAATTTCCGTTCATCTAAGTAGAAAAGAAAACGGAAAGTTGTTCGAGCATATTTAAATGCACGTAACCCAACGTTGCAATTGCATCTGATTAGTCGTTCTGTGATCTGCAGCTTTAAGCCTGACACACAAAAATGAGAGTTATTTAAAGTACTTTTTCTTGCAAATTTGATTTCCAATCAATTTGCAATCATAGACGACGAAAGCCCCACAGGGCGAAAGGCTTATTCACACTTCCTATGTATTGTTGAAAAGTGTTGATACGACTTTTAGATCGGAATTCTCGTTAGCCCTCAATTCCATTTCTTCTCAACAGTAAGCTGAAACTTAATCATGTTTTATCTTCAAATAGCTTAGTTTTTATTGATCACTAAAATTGGGTTCGCATCTGTAAATGTCACTGATTTCGCTTGACTAGCTTCAGCGCCGTCAATCTTGTTGTACTACAAGGCGTCTCTTCACTCTTCAAACGCTAATTACAGATAACTTTTGTCACAAAGTTCTTGCAAGGAGTACCCCATCTCCATGCTTGGTTCGCGGAAAATTCGTGATACTCAGTAAAAGAAATCCTTTTCTAGGAAGGCTCTAGAAGTCTAATTACTGAAATGATAAAGTGGTTTCCGCCGTCAAGAGGGTTGGTTTGAGAAACCGGCAGAATGCGGAAACGTGAAGCTGTAGCATTGGACAAACAAACCCGGGGTTTGTAGCCAATCAGAGCCACAGTTTATTCAGTAATGTGCATAAATTTCTTTTGGTCACTCGACAGAACGTCCGTGTTTTGGCCCTGGGTTGTCATAATGTAAAAGAATACGGCAAGCGAAGGCAGATACATATCGCAGCGAAAAATCCGCAAATCACTCTCCAAGTCACATTCAATGAAAGACCACCGTTCATCGGTCGCAAACACAACACAAAACCAATTTGAACTCTATCCAAGTTTTATATTTAGAACTGACAAGAAATAAATTTCATCGGCAACAATGTCTCTGCATTTAAAATTGCACATTAACGAAAAAAAAACGATGCGAGTGACAAAGGCCGGTGTAAAGGAAGTCGATTTGGTCCCTCCCGGTCACCGGCCGCAGACACAACATAAAAACTAATTTGAACTCTGTCCAAGTTTTCTATTTTTAACAAGACCATAAATTTCTTCACCAACATTGTCCTTGGATTTAAAATTGCACATTAAGGCATAAACGTGAGTGACAAAGCTAAAGGGCGGTAGAAAGGAAGACGATTGGTTTCCCCCTTTTGGGCAATGAAGAGTTTGTTTGGGTTCAACGGTTGACTAACCAGCTTACTTCCCGGCCCAAAATACGAAAACACAACAATACGACTGATTCTCGCCTCTCTGTTCAAAAGCCACTTGTTCCTGTTTGAAATACATCTTAAGAGAAGTCACGTATCTGAATTTCTGAACAGAAGTTTTGCCTTCAAGTGGTTACTCAAATACCAGAGTCGAATAACACACGCCCCTTTGATATGAAAACGTGAGTTTACACATGCAAAGCTTTTAGTAAATTCTACGGTAAAGAGAACACAAAACCGTACGTTTAATTCAAACCAAACGATAAATAAATCTCTCAACTTTCTGCAAGCATCTGAGTGCACGAGTAATTCACTTAATTCAATGATTTAAAAGAAAGAGAGCCACCTAGCATTAGCATAGGACTGGCAAATTACGTGTAAATATTACGTGCCCTACCTATCGCGGTTTAACAAAAAATGCATCGAATGTTTTGATGGCAGTATATTCTACTCGACAGATCATTCTTCCTTGCGTCATTCAAGGGTGTGTGACAGTATAATGTAACTATTAGTTTCCATGAAGCACTTGCGTCACCAGGGTCTAAATTGTACCGTTCTCCCACCCACTTGGAATCTCATCAACTTGATCACGTTCATCGTAGCCGCAGTTCAGTGTATAGATATAACAGTGAATGGTAACCACCATAAAAACCGACAGAAAATTGACCGATTCAGCGTTAAAGAAGCCCCCTGTGTTCCGCTCCATGGTCAAAACAAAAATTACCCTTCTAAACGAGAGACCAACTTCTATGACCTTGTTCTAGAAATATCAATCCACAGTATATTGTTTAGATGTATTACCAAATTCTCAGTAATGGGGTTAAGAGAATTGTACGGAAGTCTTTAAGCGGAATTTTCATTCAATCGAACTAGGGAGTCTCCGGCAATCAATGGCGAACCGAACGAAAACTGAACTTGCTTAACTTTCCCTAGCTTTGCTCAGTTTTCTAATAACCATTTATACCAACAATCGGTGTTGCATCGAATGCAAAATCAAGGTTGTGCGTAACCTATACAGTATAGATCTTAGCAAATTGGCCCTTTGTGCATGGAGGTCTCTTGTTGGTACGAAATTTGTCATCAATTTGCAATTCTCACTTTGAATGGCTACGTTAGCTCTAATTAAATTGTGAACTCTTCTATGTGGTTCAGGCATCCATTCTTTGCCACTACTAATGACTACTAATAGTACTACTGGAAAGAGTCTAACAATATACAAAAAGTACCAGATATTATTTAGAGGGGAGACAGAGAAAGACAATTCAGTAAACTTATATACTGACTCCGATTCCCCACACCTGTACCCTGACAAGTGTAGCTATAAATGCCGTGATATAAGGGTTCTAATTCCACTCTAACCTTATTTAAAATATCATACAACTCTTTCCGACTTCAAGCACGTTATAAAGCTCAGACTCGGCTTAATCTGATTTAAGCCAACTTAACTGCGAGAGAAGCCAAAGTAAGCCACATGGACCAACGTACGAGTTACCAAGACATTTCATCCCGTCAGAGAAAAATCGCGATAGCCGCCGGGTTTAGTTTAATTACTGAAGCTATCAGCCAAATACAAACTTGTGCCACAAGTGAAAAGCATGTTCATACAATGAACATAACCATTCACTCCGAACGTGCAGCAGATAAACAACGTTTTGTACTACGACGCCGCTTTGATGAGAAGAGGGTATGAGCGGATTATCTGACTACCGTTTTTCAAGTTAATTTTTCCTGATAACATTAGAATGAAGTAGCGACAATGATCGAAAGTCATGCGTGTATTTCTCGGATGATTTCACTAACTGAAATCAAGCAAATAGGACAAATTTGTGTATGCTCGTTCTTCTCTAATATTGTTCCAAGGCTCGTCCTTTCAGATAAACTTTGCAACAAATAATACGAGTTTTCGTGACAATGTGTTGTTCGTGACACGGCTATAAGTAAACAAACTGTTTCCTTTTGATCAAAAACGCAAAACTGACGTAACCTCAATGAGGGCTATAGGGCCTATGGCATGCCTTTCTCAACATCGATTTACTTCTCATCAAATGTTTTGTTTTCCTTTAGAACATTCTTAAATTACAAGTAACCCAAAACATTCCTGTATCTCTCACGTTCTCAAATCTTACTTTTTCCGGTAGAACCAAGCTGCATATAACGAAAGCTAATAAATGTTTAAAGAGCTACAGCACAGGTTCCTTTTTTTTTTACGAGTCTATCCTGCTTTCAGCCTCGGGCGATCTTCGTTAGATTTAACACCTTCACTGTTTAACATTACACAATGGAAAATGAGTTGACGTAAAGAAACGTAAAAACAAATAAAAGTTAACCGAGCGAGAAGTTCTGCTCCGTTAAAAGAAAAACAACAATTGCAAATATGCTGAAACACACGTTTTGAAACCGTTCAAAACAACAACTCGAAAATGTTTCCGTGCTGGTTCTGCGCTGACGTCAATTGTTACCGCAAGATCAAGAATATTGCAAACGTGCGCGCAATATCGACTTTTTTACTGTTCCGACGTTACACGATAGTGAAAATTTCACTAACGACACGACAGAAAAATGTTATCTGAGATTGATCCAATGTATAGCAAAGCTAGTGTATTGAAGTTAGATACATCTAGAGTAGAAGCGGAGAAAGACATTCTTATCTTTGAAATCACTGGTTCATTTCTGTGTAGTGTACATTGAATCGCTGATTTAGCAGTTTCTAGTACCACTATGAGATACGAGTACAGTTTAGGTACGTGCTATATACAGTGTAATCTGCCTAATGAATCAAATATTTTTGCACCTTCGAAAAATAACAGTTTATGGTAACACTATGAGATACCAGTACAGTTTAGGTACGTGCTATATAATCTGCCTAATCATTCAAATATTTTTGTGCCTCCCCAAAATAATTGAGTTAGCCATTTTTCCCTATACAGTTGCAAAAGCCAACAGCCCACTGAAAGCATAAACAGGAAAAATTGAACTCAGTCATTTCCCAGTGATTCGGGCGATAATTCACCTAAATTCACCGCTGAAATGAAATCGCAAGAACTTTTTAAAAAGGACTGAATTGATCAGGAAGCAAAATAATGCATTCCCATACTTCAGTAGCTTTCTCGGCCTCGGCTCCTGACACGAAAACAAATATAACGGACTTTGCTGTGACGGAACCGGATTGCGCCACTCATTGTCCCACGCACCAACGCCGTACCAAGGTTTCAGCTTTTAGTAAGTGGAACGCGTCGATTTTGCCCCATCTCAGCGGAGGCGAGACAATGAAGAGGAAAGAGGAAAGAGATCACGTAGTCAAGTAGACCACAAGAATAGGCAGAACGAATCTAGAAAATTTTAGATCGTGAAATACACGCTGAACTATTCACGTCGTTCTGGTTCAGTTCATAAATTCAAAAGACCAAAAGTGTTGTGGTTAGACTTCGGGACTCGCGCGCTAATCTAGATTTGCTAATTAGACCTAATTAGGCAAGCAACTGGATAAATGATTCATTAACCGGATGGCGACGTTAACTTCATGTAACGAGCTAACTGAAACGTGAGTGTTTTTGCCCTAAGGGAGCTTCATCTAATCTAGTGTTTTCCACGTTACTCCGTGAAAGTCGCAAGAAAAGAGCAGTGAACTATGAAAGGTGTTACATTCATAGGTTGTCCTGTCACGAGTAACAGGTGAAAAAGTGCCGCATGGCCCCACACGAAAGAGGACTTCGCGCGCGCGCTCAAAGGCTGCGTGGGAGACACGGTCACGTCCTTTCCCCAGGCTTCAGCCGTCCTTTGATCGATTACTACAGTCATTTAAAACGATCTAGAGCGAACCGTGTCCGTTCCGTTCAGAGTTTGTAGCAAGCTATTATCCTATTTTTGCGCAAAAGGTGTACTTGAAGAGCAAGAAGCGTAAAATATATAACTAATATATTGAAAAGAAAAGGGTCAATACCTAGAAATAGTTATTCCGTTATCTACGGATGAAGAGATTAATTGAGTTATCTTATCTAAGAAGACAGGCAGCGTTTGCTCAAAGTGTGATAAGGGTGTACAATCGATAAGACACTGTTGTAAAAGTATTAACAAAACAAACTTAACTATCCGTAGATAGTGATTCATCTGGTGAATAGCGTTATCCGATTTTCGAGTGAATCAGGGCCAAACCGGTTGTGAGATACGCAACTGCCTGCCTGGCTGACTGTTCTATTTCACGTTCAAGGGAATTCCGCGCGATAGTTTCACTTTTTACCCAGTCGCGTGTTGCAGTGTACGTTCGTTTTCCCACAATTTTAATGTTCGTGAAACTAGCCTCAATCTCATGAGGGGGTACCTTTTATTTGGCCTGTATAGGTGTGTGTGACGCCAAAGGCAATCGTTTCTGAACCGTTCTGGTCTGTAATTTGGGTATACTTTTCAGAATTTACTTCTTTATCATTATAATCAAGCCCGTCAACATCGTACATTATACAGTATTACCAACCTACAACTGTACTTATACAAGCATCTAAACTTCAGTTGCCCATGAACACTGGTCTGTTTAAGTGAACTGATTAGAAGGCAGGTTTGAAATGGGATATCGATAAGAGGGACAGGTTTGAAATAGGGCATCGATTTTTGGGTGGGGTCTAAAATAGGGTAGGAAATGGCAAATTTTGGTGAGAAAGACTCTTTAATCTACGATTGCTACTTAACAATTAGATTATGAGCTCGAGATTTCTGAGGCCGGAAAGATGATGAGAACGAAGACCGAATCAACTATCACCTCATAGAAATCGAGAGCCAATAACCTAATTGTTTCAGTAGAATTCTTACTTAAATTTCCTTCAAATAACGATTCCAATTATTTCTGGTCTTAGTATTAAACTTCACGCTTTCGGGAATGACTGCGGACTGAATTGTCAATTTGGCACTGTGCACGTATATGCGCTCTTATCAGTTTTTTCAAAAATTTCGAGCTTTTTCAATTAAAGAAACTGTAAACTCTCTCCTTTTAGTCTTCTAAGGAATTTAATTATCTGTTTACTTGTAAATGTTCCTTCAAAACTTCGGAGAAACGAGGAAACGTCGACCACATCAAGCCACTGCACACTTATGGATGATAATGTCCAATGGCTCAGCCAATCAGATTTCAGCATTTGCATTAGTATAGTATTGTTTTGACACATTATTTTAGGTCCCGTATTTAACTTCGTAAATGTTTTTAGCAGTTATCTTACATACAATATTACATTCTACTGTTTGTGACATCTTTTCACTATTTTTTACTATTTTATACTGATTCAATATAAATTATTTTCAACACATACTTGAAAATGACCTTGGAGTGGTCAAAACATCATATTACTTATCAAGGCATTGTAAATAATTACACAGTATTTCCAATGTAGCATAAAGTAATGAAATGTTATATCATTATTAAATGTAATGTACAGTACTATAACATAATGTAAAAGAATTGCAATTGATACATTACATTACTGTATGTACTTCATGAAAACATAAAAAGTAACAGGCATGAAGGGACACCAAAAAATTTGCTCATAATCAGCTTCAAACAGCCTCACAGTTCACATGGCTGGGCATTTGTGCCAGCATTATACAGCTCATGGGGCATTTCAAGGGAACAAGCAAGATTTTTCTTTCTGTAATGTAAGAGACTAAAGTTTATATATAAGAGACTTGAGTATTTCTACCTCTCTTGGATGGGATGTAGTTTCTATTAAAAGTATTCTCAAATGAGGGCCTATTGACCACAGACTGTGGAAAACCCTCAGGTCATAGGCTCCTGTCCTCATGTCACTTTCTGATTTTGTCTTTCATTTTGTTTTGTTTCCTATGTTAGCCACAAGGAAGGCTTGGTTTTGTTTTGTTTCATTTCATTATGTAACCAGCTTATGTAACATTAAGCCCAAAGTCAGAACCAGGGACCACAGATTTTTAAGTGCTTCCCTAGCAACTTCTAGCACAGCACAATAGAGGAAATAATATTGTCACCAAACAATGATTACTCACTCACAAGCACTAGAGTTACAGTTGTACCAAACACTTGTCCTGGTCATCATCCTGTGGCACAAGAAATAACATGTACACTAAGACTAATTGCAATGATTAATAATGGTAATAGCACTGAGTGGAGTCCAATTCGGGCTGTAATCATACGAGTGATTAACAAAATTCGACAGCTGCAAAGCAGGAGTCCGAT
>OFEO01000037.1_pt1:5000-12297 | contig 12297 bp, 6 predicted proteins | sample 1521061 | NCBI WGS metagenome assembly OFEO01 (sample SAMN04272335, study PRJEB24112) | coral metagenome | biome: Coral reef; feature: Shallow seawater; material: Coral tissue | host: Coral | place: China: South China Sea | collected 2014 | reverse complement strand
CTGGCACAAGTAACTCATTATCTGCCTGCAGTAAAAATTTAAAAAAATTCTATCGGCTGGAAAATTTTCGCGCGAACGTCCTTAACTCAAATTTTCTGTCACCGATGTTTCAAACTTCGGGCCGTTCAGAATTTATCCTTTTCATCTTCGACCAGTTTGTAATAATTGCTGTAATGTGTTTGCTGTGCTAAACCACCCTCCTGTATTTTTTTTTTACCCGCACAGTTCCCTCTTAACATTTATGCGTAAATTTGCGGCGGACTATAAATGGTTCTTTAAACACAGCGGGGGAAGTTTTAAGGAAACCTTTATATAGCACACGAAGTAAAGCTTCCTGAGATATCAGTTTTAAGTGCTTAGTTCGGTTGTGAAACGTTTAGGCCAACATCTCATTTCTTGAATACTGTTGTGTTTTAATCACAATAGGTTACTGTTTAAATTGGAAACAATTTTGAGATAGAAAGTTGTTTACTTGATTGAGTTTGTACGTTTTCAATTTAAGAAGAATATTTCGCCGTTGTTCTGGCGCCATGTGTGCGAAATTAAGCGCGTCCTCGCCAAAATAAAACCGTTGTTTATCCGAGGCCTTTTTACAAGAGAAACAGATGAATATGTTAATTCATTATGTCGGCAAATATACTTCCTCTTCGGTAATTTGTTTATAACTCGATTGGGAGAGTAAAAATGATTTAAATAACGAAAATACTGTCTGTAATTGAAACTGAATCGGCGTATCGAAGGATTGAAACAATACTGAAATTAAATTCCCTGCTGGCAAAACTGTGAAGTTTGATCCAATGACATCAACACGAATTTTGAGTGATGTCGTGCCAAAATGATTATTAATTGTCTCATTCATTATCCGGAGAAATTACCAGGGCGTCAATTTGCTGACTTCTGCTAGTAGCAATACAGATAATTCAGTGGGTTTTGGTCTGGAAGTGTTAATTTTAAGGAACATTATTACCAAACGTCTAACATTATACGATTACAGCTCTGGTGGTTAGCAGTTTGGTGACTATATTTCAGGGCCGAAAATCTCCCAACCAATCGAATGCAAATTAATCAATATATTTATTAAACACAGCCTCGCGTATCATCGCTGAATTTTTACAATTTATAGGTGACTTCTCACTCAAAGAAGAGCAAAATGAGTGTATCTAACAACTCTACCTTCGCAAATGGAACTGATCCTCCTGTGCAGCAGTATGTGGAGCAGTTTAAAGAAACCACTGGTCTCCGTGTTTTCCGCTTTGCTCTTTTCTCGCTGATAATCTTGGCTACCTTAATCGGCAACTCGATGGTTTGCTATGCTGTTTGGAGCATACCGCACCGCAAGCCCCTCTCCTACTATCTCGTCGCTAACATGGCCATTGCCGAAATCCTGAACAGCGTGTGTTTGCCCGTGATGTTAGTGAACCGGGAAAACCGGGAACTAGCCGTCAGAGCCAAATGTATTTTAAATCCTCCCCAAGTGCTGGCAGTCCTTGTGGTAACGTATTCACTGGCCGCGATCGCTTTCTATCGCTATCTAGTCATGATTGAACCGAATCCTCGAGGACCATCAATGAAGGTAAAGCTTCTGACGATTCTTGGGGTGTGGCTGGTGTCAATTGCAATCTCCTTCCCGCTGTTCATAGGACTAAGATTTCAAGATGGCGAATGCAAAGAACTCCCCGTAGCCAGCAATGACATCTATGTGCTGACAAAATTCATCCTGAATTACGCTCTGCCGTATGTCATCATGCTGGCCTCGTACGGTGCAGTGGCTTGGAACTTAAGAAAGAGAATTGCAGAGAAAACAATAGAGGCTCGAAACTCAATGGTCCCTTCTTCGTGTGTTGTGGAAGCTGAAGATCAAATTGAACTCCAAGCCGCCCAGGTCGATGAAGTGAGACGCTTTAGAGAGACTGAGCAGAGAAAGTCTGTGGTGATCGAGACTGGGATCCGCCGGGGAAGTAAGCCTGAGAGCAGCGACCTGGAAAAAGATCTACTTAAGATGATTTTTGTAATTATTATCATCTTTGTGGTTTGTTATTTTCCGTATCAAGCCCATTTTTTGTGGGTTAGGATTTACAACATAAAAACGTACCAGTTTCGATATCATCTCCTTATGACTAAATATATCTTTATTTTGATTTGCCTCCCTGGTGCATTGCACCCTCTTTGTTACGGTACAATGAGCAAGTTTTACGCCAAGGCATTCTCAAAAATTATTCTCTGCAGAAAATGAATATTCATATGTGCGTTGTTTGCTAAACTATTACTAAATTATGCTAAATTGGATAGGTGCTACCTTTGCTCGGTTCTAGAACAAACGATCGAACGAATGAATGAAATTAATAAGCTTGTGCCTTTAAATAAAACATAGGATACAGGTAAAATTTAGAATATACAGTTTTAAGAGAGAAAACTCTTAATTAGAGCCGACAAGATACAAGGAAAAAATTGTATGCGACATCTGTAGGGTAAGGAAAACTTAAGCCTGGTATTAAATGTAAGTTTACAATGTATATAGATCATACGGTTACTATTAATCGCTTTTAATTCTGTGGTTTGCATAATAGGTATAAAAGCTATAATAGCTTCTAGAGTTAAGTACGTTAAGTGATAACTTGAATGCTGTATACACTATATAAAGATGATAAGCCAATAAATTTGTGCAACAAAATAAAGAAAATTGATCCCCATGGAAAAAAGGAATGTGTGGGTTTAAACGCGGGAAGGCATGGAATTGTTTTAAAGTCAGTTCTTTTAATTCATAAATACAGTTTGTTTCCCAACTGTTTACTGAATAGATAAACAAGCTGGTTGAGTGTGACAGAAACTTATGCGAAAAAAGGAATTAATTTCGTTTTTTTAATTAGAAAGCAACAGTGATGACACTATAATGTCAATAAGAAAAAACGTTAAAAGCATTCAAGGTGAACCACAGAAAGCAAACGAACCCATTTTGGACAGTTCGTGTCGAGTTCGTGACTGGAGTCAATAATTTCTCTGACTGAACGAGGATCAGGTTTTATGCAGAGTGCAGCTATTGAATTGCACGATGAAGACTTTTTTAATTTTTAAAACCAAACTTAAGTGCACTCCACCACAAGGGCTCCCACTCTGTATCTCTTGGAAACAGAGACAGAAAATATGCTATTATACTTGCTGAAAACGTCTTGCCGATATATTTGGGTTTAATTGAAAAAAGATCTCCAACGTTAAATGAATTCGTCTGTTGGCCCCGGGCAATGCAAGTAAATGTTAAAATAATGCTTTTTTTATCAAATGCACCGAGACCATGTACACTACATGTTATGAACAACATTTCTCGACTAAGTAAGCTTCTTAATGGTGAAATATGAGAAGTCATTTTTAAGTCCATAAGTTCAATTTCTTTTGCTTTTAGCCATGAAAAAAAAAAGAAAAAAAGTCACCTGCGCGCTGTGGCAATTAGAAAATTGAATTCTCATAACTTAGCTGACCAAGCTTTGTTTGAAGTGCGAATTTGTATTTTTTTAAACAGAGCTAGTGTAGGATATTTCAAAGAGGATTAACCTCTCATAAATATACGGATCTACTTTTTTCCAAGAAAACTTTTGTTCAGTAGTCCTCTTTAACATTCTGTCATGGTCAGTCTTTAAGTTAAAACTACACAACGGAATAAAATACGCACGTGAGTTTCGTTTTAACTGCAATATGATGCCTGTGCAGCTGTTGCGGCACTTTTGAAATAGAATATGCTAGATTCAGTGGCATCTAATGGAAAACTACTTTTCTGCTAAGTTTGTGAAGGTGAGTGATCCGGTCAATACTGATGAGCTTCACCGCGTAAATTTAAGGACGGTATGCTCTTTGATGAGCTCACAAGAGAAACTTAGAGTGTTATACTGCCATGTTCACCTTGTTGCTATGGTGATTTATCACAAGCTATTTTTAGATATAGTACCCAGTGCTCCGCCGGATAATGGTACCATAAGCGTTGCATGGATGTTTTCTAAGAGGTTGAAAAGTTTATTAAGTGTGTTGTGCTTAGACTCGAATAGACTGTGCTGGTAAAAGTAGCGTATTACGCTATTAGCAGTGATCATTTTTTTTTCTAAATTATGCTCGTTTTTCGAAATTATGCCACCTGTTTTTCATTTATTCCGATTTCAAAATAGCCGAAATAAGGGAAGAAATACACACATGTATATCTGTATGTCCGCTAGTTTGCAACATTACGTATGAGAGGTAATGGGACTGACCATAACATCTACACCTATTTCCGGTGAACTCGTACTGACTGCCATGCCAGTCTGGTCTCCCAGAGGTTCCCGTGAACCGTAAATGTGGCTGGAAAAAATGATATGCATATATATGTTTTGAAGCCAACGAGTCTACAAAAATGATTTCTGGCTTGTCAAAGCTAGTGTTTTGATTCTAGCAGTTCTATTTACACATTTGTACTTTAAATAACAATCATCTAATTAGCTTGCGTAATAGCTGTTCTCTTGACACATCCTGTGGAAGGTCTGACACTCCGTTTTTAGAGTACAATGCTGACGTCAATGCAAGGTGACAACATGACAATTTGCTCCCTAAATGTACGGGGCTTATCCAACGATAAGAAGAGAAGAGAAACCTTCTTATGGTTGAAGAAAAAACAATTTTCCATATACTTCCTACAAGAAACCCATAGCACAAACGAATCTGAAATTTACTGGCGTTCAGAATGGGGGTACTCAACCATATTTACGGAATTTTCTAGTTCTAAAGCAGGTGTTGGTATCTTGTTTAATAATAACTTTCAGTTCAACATTTTGAAATGCTACAAGGACCCAGAGGGAAGATTTATTATTGTTGATGTAGAAACCAAAGAAAAGATATTGACACTTGTGAATATCTACGCACCAAATAGGGACGACCCAGTTTTTTTTAGAGGGGTTAGTGAAAAAATGTTATCTTTCGAATGTGACTTGATAGTTTTTGGAGGCGATTTCAATCTAGTTTGCGACGTCGAAAAAGATAAAAAAGGCGGCGCGCCCACTACGCATTTGAAATCAAAAGAAGAAGTCTTTTCTTTAAAAGAACAATTCCAGCTTGCAGATATCTGGCGAATTCAGAATCCAGACAGTATGCGTTTTACTTGGGAAAGAACAAATCCTGAAATTTGCTGCCGTTTGGATTTCTTCTTGATAAGTGAATCGCTCTGTCCAAATGTTCTTGAAGCCGAAATTCATCCCGGATATCGGACTGATCATCGTATGATTACTGTTAAAATTAGCACCACAACTAACCCCAGAGGACCAGGCTTTTGGAAATTAAACACCAATTTTTTAACAGAAAGCGAGTACGTAGAACTAATTAGAAAAACTATACAAGATGTCTCGAAGGAATATAAAGACCATCGTGAAGTTGACAAAATACTGTTGTGGGATGTTATAAAGATGGAAATTAGAGCTGCTTCTATTAAATATGGCAAAGCTAAAAAATCACACACACGACAAAAGGAACACACTCTAGAAAAAGACATTTCTGCAATCGAAAAAGAACTTGACCAGCAACACCTCTCTGAAGCAGATAAAGAATCCCTTCATGTAGCATTAAAAATAAAACGACAAGAAATGGAAGAAATAATCCGCTACAAAACGGCAGGGGCCATTTTAAGATCTAAAATAAAATGGTATAACGAGGGCGAAAGAAATACAAAATACTTTCACAGTTTGGAGAAGCGCCACTTCAACTGCAAAACTATAAGTAATCTTAAAACTGAAAACAATATAAGAATATCCAAAGACGCTGAAATCCTCCAGGAAGCCAAAACATTCTACGAGTCCCTTTACTCCTCCAAAATAGATCTAAGCACGAGTAATGAAAAAGAGGACTCCTTCTTTCCAGAAAACAACAATATAAAATTAAACTATAATCAAAAAATGTCCTGCGAAGGCTTGTTATCCGCAGAGGAGTGTTTACAAAGTTTAAAGACAATGGAATCAGGTAAATCTCCGGGGACAGATGGCCTACCGGCAGAATTTTATAAAATCTTTTGGAACGATGTATCCACTTTTTTAATAGACGCCTTAAATATGTCTTTCTCCAAAGGTTATCTTTCGATCTCACAGAGAAGGGGATTAGTAACTCTGCTACCAAAGAAAAACAAACCTCGGCAATATTTGAAAAATTGGAGACCTATCACCTTGTTAAATTGTGATTACAAAATTGCTGCAAAATCAATTGCGACAAGGTTGAAAAAGGTTCTGCCACACTTAATAAATAATGATCAAACAGGTTTCCTCAAAGGCAGGTTTATCGGAGAAAATATCAGGTTGATCAACAGTGTGATTGACTACGCTGAGAAACAAAATATCCCTGGCTTGTTACTCTTCGTTGACTTCGAAAAGGCATTCGATACTCTGGAATGGACCTTTGTTGAGAAAACGCTTTCCTTTTACAACTTCGGCGAGTCTATTATATCTTGGATTAAACTATTATATACCGATATTACAAGCTGTATACAAAATAATGGCTGGTCTTCCGACTTTTTTCAGCTCGGTAGAGGGGTCCGACAAGGCTGTCCCCTATCGCCATACCTCTTTATTTTATGTGTAGAGATTCTAGCTAGTGCTGTCAGAAACAATGACGGGATCAAGGGTATTCGTATATCAGAAACTGAATGTAAAATAAGCCAGTACGCAGATGACACCACATTAATTCTAGACGGTACAGACATCTCCGCTAAACATTCTCTCGGAATGTTGGACTCTTTTGCAGAAATTTCAGGTCTAAAAGTCAACTACGAAAAAACTGAAGCGCTTTGGATTGGTTCATTTCGCCTTCAAAAAAGAAGAATAGAAATTAACAAAAATATACTGTGGTCCTATTGCAAAGTCAACGCTTTAGGGGTCTGGTTTTCAACCATCAAAGAAGAGTCAGCACTGTTAAATTTTCAAGAGAAGAAAGAAAAAATCTCTAAAATAGTTGAAAACTGGCAATTCAGAAGACTCACGCTCCTTGGCAAAATAACAGTTATTAAGAGTCTACTCGCTTCCCAACTAGTTTATATTTTATCCCCACTTCCCACACCAAGCGGCTATCTTAAGGAAATAAACAGTTTGTTATATAAATTTTTATGGAACGGAAAATGTGACAAAATTAAAAGAACTCACATGATAAACGATTATACTAAAGGGGGACTTAAAATGCTTGACATTCAAAGTTTCAATAATGCCGTAAAGGCAAAGTGGATTCAAAGATATCTAGACCCCAATAATAAGGGGAAATGGAAATTGTTTACGGATTTTTTTCTAGGAAATCACGATGCAACGGC
>OFEO01000036.1_pt1 | contig 12306 bp, 3 predicted proteins | sample 1521061 | NCBI WGS metagenome assembly OFEO01 (sample SAMN04272335, study PRJEB24112) | coral metagenome | biome: Coral reef; feature: Shallow seawater; material: Coral tissue | host: Coral | place: China: South China Sea | collected 2014 | reverse complement strand
CATCTGATTGGTTTTCACTGTCTGGGTGGCCCCGGTTTCAGTAAACGCACTGTAAGTGGACAAATGGTCAGTACATCTGTCCCAGGTACGAGTCCCACTACCTGGATTTGTTTCACGGTAGTCCCGGGTTTAACTCATCTGCCACGCTTGTAAACCACCAGCTGGTTTGCCTCTTGGTTCTGTTCAATTTGAATCATTGGTTTCAGTTGCTTGTTCGGCCCCACTAGCCTTTGTGATATAAACACTGCATAGTGTAAATAAGGGTTATAGTTATTAATTTATATTTAGGTCTTGTACCTTGCTTGCACAATCAAATCCAATTCCTAGCCCTGTTAGCATCTTAAGGATTACTGGATCGTTGTTACACTTCATTGCTGGAAAAAATAAAAAATAAATCCATTTACAATGCCTATCAGTGGGAAGACTAACCAAATAAAGAGTAATGTTATAACTGCTCAAGATTGTCCCACAAAATATTAGAAGTATCCAATTTTTCAAGTTGATCAAGTTTTTCTGAGAACCAATATACATGTAAAACTAGCCAGCAATCCAGGCAGAATCCCTTGACAATATTACAAATAACTTCAAAGGTATTTTGGAAAACTTACCATAAAAGGGCTCAACTCTAGGTAGGAGAGAAACCCACTTCTTGTGTTTAAGAAGAATATCAGCCAAGTCTACAATGTAGAAGGCATCATCAGAGTCCTAGAGGCAAATAAACCATACGTTGAAATTACCATTGAACCAGCACATGTATCCAAAGTACTGCTGACAAAATTGAATGTAAAATGTAGAAATCGAACATGAACCAACCTCTCGACCTCCAGAGCTAAGTTTTTGTTCAATTATGTCCACACAGGTCAAGTCATCTCTCAGGATGTCGACAGACACACCATCTCCAATTAAACACTTCATCTTGAAAATGATTTAAAAGGAAGGCTGTGCAAAAGGTAGTCTTGAATTAGTAAGCTACATGTAATAATGAGAATGTTATGACAGCTATAGTGATATTTCATGTGAGCACTTAAAGTGCAACTAATCCCCAAAATGTTTTCCTTCAACAAAATTTACTAGTTTTCCCAATTCATCTAACATCTTTTTCTCACTTCTGGACAAGTATCATAAAGATAGAGGTATTAAATGAGAGGATTGCTCTCTCCTAAGCTTGCTGTACTGTTACTCCCTCCAACAACACATCTTCCTTGCATTTTGCAATGACTTTGGATCACACTATCACATGTTTGTATATATTCTTCCCAGAAGCAAGACATTGTTACTTCTTCAATGACGTCACAGGCTAACTTAACCTTTTCTCTGCTATTTCTCAGTTGCGGCCAGGGAAAATGCCAATTTTACAAACTTTGAAAATTCATAGAAAATAATTTAATGAAAATAGCTACAACAGCAATTTTATCACAGTGGTGATCAGAAAAACAAGGAGATTTATATAAAAAAAAATTAGGCAGGAAGGGGGTTAGTTGCACTTAAAATTAAGGGAAAGTTTCCAGAAATTAAAACCAGAATTTTTCATCAAATGGAAAGCACCCCTTGTTGCCATGTGCAATAAATCTTGTTCCCAAGAAGATTTTTGCACATGATCAAAACTACATGGCTGTGATGTGCTGAAGTAAATCTTATTTCATGCATGATATGGTCTGGACTGAACGCAATAAAATCTAAAGCCTATCAATGAAATGAGCCTTTGGCACTGGCATTCCTCAAAGTGTTTCTTTTGATACATCGAAGGCTGAAAATCCGAAGCACTGTCCATTGAAAGATTATTTAAATGATATGGTATAAACTATCAACCAAAAATTTAACTGTTTTAGCCAAGATTTATTGCTAATCCACGAGGACTGGCATAAAAGATAAACAGTACAATATGTTAACTGCACTTGAAACCTGACACGTTGAGAACATCGACCAGTGTAGCGAGCATGACTCATCTGTGTCCTTATTGGCATATGATATATTTACACCACAACTGATTCTTCTACCTACAATCTTATTTCAGCTATTTCGCTTCTCTTGCAAGGTGTAAACTATGTAAGACTTTGTACATAAATTTAAACTTAATCTTGTTACGGGATTCAAGATGGTTTCTTTCTATACTTACACAACTTTTATTAACCAATACACCCTTAGCAAACGCTAGCTTGGGTCAGAATCCACGTTGAAGGTAAATTCGAACTTTTCCTTCTTCAGGAAGTCAGCTTCTGGACAGTTAGAGAAGATCTTCGCGGTGTGGCCGCCCTAAGAGAAAGAAAGATCGATAGAACCGCCATTGTTTCAGTCAATATAGCTTTCGATGCGTGGCATTGAAACTATTGGAGAATCGACTTAATTTAGAGGAAAAACGACTCACCTTAACCGCAGGCTCGCAGCAGAAAACTCTTCCCTCTTTTAAACGCGGAATGGTGGCTGTTTTACCTTGAAATCTTTACGAAAAATAGTGAAAACGAACGGACTTTCCAACATCAACACGCTCACTTGGCCAGAATCTTAGCTTTGTGGGCGCTCGAGGGACCATGTGAGAGCTTCATGATGATTGGCTAGTTTTTTCTTTCACCTTGGTTGCGTAAGCAGAGTTAATGGAATGAAAAAATCGGAAAATGAAAGGGAAACACTCTGAAAGGGAAAGATTTGCAAGTCGTATGTTAATATGTTGGAACTATAAGAGATCGGGAAGATCATGATTGCTTTACGATAGGAAGGGTGGTTTTTGAAAATTTTCAAAATACAGCATGAGAAAGAAAATACCAAAGGACAGTCAAGTTGTTCTTATCCGTCTTCCACTTCCTATGTTGAAGGTTTCTCTCTGGACGGCCCTCTCTGGATAATTCATAATATACTATTTCGTTTGTTTAAAATAATTTAGTCCTTTACTCTGTTTTATTTTACTTTGGTCATATCTGCCGTCGGGATCAGTGTGCCGTCTATATTTTGTTTTTTACTATTTCGTTTGTTGCTCAGGTTTCAAAGACAAGTGTCAATATGTCCATCAACTAAGGATTTTTGGATTTGTGCTTCCAGCAGACGTCATTGATCACTGAGTTGTTGTAGTCGTCCCTGCAAACAAGTAATTAAAATAATCGGTGCTTATATCTTTCGAATTTTGTAATATTCTGCCCATCATAGTTACCCTGCGATCAGGCGTTCTTTATAACTAAAAAAAGAACTCTTGATCGCAGATTTATACATCATTGTATACAGTGAAACACCGTCATTTTCCGTGGACATGATCATGAGTTCTCAACAAAAGCGAGAGAAACTTCTCCGACCTCATAGATCACTAATGTCAGCTTAATAATTACAAACTTTCGGCAAAATAGCTGTATCCAGGCACATTCGGCTCTTCAAGGTGTATTTTGAAATGCCTTAAAATCTTTCATGTCATATATCATTCACTTGCTCAATGGGAGTCCCTTATGAAACGAAAATTCAGCATTTAATGAGACTCAAAATATCATGACCTGAATTCGTATATCAACCATTTTTCCAGGAAATTAACCGTCTGACATGAACTAGGGCTTCCAAAACCGCAAGAAAAACGTAAAAAAATCATCAAAGCTTCCCTCCCTCTTTCCCCTACATAAATTATGAAGCGTACCTATGTGCATGTAGGACTGTTCGAGCTGTAAGATCTATAAGCCAAGTCCTTGTCTTTTTATTGCGAATCAATTAAGTTTGCAAAATACGCCACTCGGGTGCCGAGCGTAGTTTCGTATGAAATTTACGAGTGGAAAAAACGTCTGGCCTGACAGGTTGAATGCAAGTCAATACACGGAGTCAAATTCGCTACGAGTGTCAGTGGCGGATCTAAGGGAGAGGCCCGGGGGGCCTGCCCCCCTTATTTTGGGTAAAAAACGAAGAAATGACAGAAGGGAGGAAAGCCAGTAGGGCAAGTAAATCAAAACCACCCCCCCCCCACCCCTCTTAGCTCAAGGTCTGGATCTGCCACTGAATGTTTATTCTCTGTTGTATTCATTTCAAGAACATACCAAAACAATTGATCCCTATGAAGAATGAAGTCCAAAAGCACTGTCCAATTTTCCCACGACGATCTCACCCTACTGACTGTTCAAGTGCCCTCTGTTTGTGTCAAAGACGTGGCCTCTTTATCATAATATTGAATCAATTACACAACGGAAGAAAGAGCGAGACCAACGGAGATGTCCTATCAGAAAAGAGTTTATCGGGACAACTTTAACAGATGCTTTAGGAGACTCTAAATCACGTCCAATTGTAATGAAAAAAAAAATACCAGGTAAACCTTTTAAATCGAGTAAGCAAGTGGGGTTGAAAAGAACTTTCTCAGAACACTCAAACAAGCACCTATGGATAATAAATAAATTAACCCTAAGGGTATAGGGGAACGGTTCCAACGTACACAATAATTAATAGCATCATTTCGAACAGAAAATTCTTTTAATAAAGCACTTTATTTACAACATTGCTTTGCATGAAGATGCATTAAAAAAGTATAAATTATTTCCTTCATATTTACATAGGCAATGTCTTTAATAGTCAATGGAATATTCTCTTACTAAAGTGGGTTGTAAATAATTTATATGTATGAAATTCTTCAGATATTCAAAATGATAAGCAGATAAACAGACTGCTACATTAATCTGTGAAATCTTTTGTCTCAATTAATTTTTGATATTAATAACTATTGCAATATTAGTTTTCAGATAGACTGCACCTTTGACGAAATATAACCAACATAACAGTAAAACTACAACAACTCACTAATAATTATGGACTGCTACACACATTTAACTATCTGTAGTGTTACTTTGCAGAGTCTTTGCGGAAAAATACATATGTGTAACGCCTATAATTTAAGTTAATCATAAAGTTGTAAACTTAAACATTTTGAATGTCAAGCATGGCAAAAGGAAGTGTTTTAGTAAGCTTATTTACACTTATTACATTTTGCCTTTATATTTTTTTACCAATTTATAAGCAGACATTGCTATCACAATAAGGCACTATCAAGAAATATGGACAAACTCTGAAGATAACTCAACCTTGCACAACAGAATAAATGAACATTTTGTATTTACAGTGAATAAATTAACTCTTCTTTGGAACTTGTCAGAACACATCTTTCCGGGGCTCTAAACACACGAAGCTCAAGTCAATATTTTTTTTAAGATTCACAAAAAAAAAAAGCAAAGAATGGGCTTCCAACAAGACAGACACAAACAAAATACTTGGAGGTTATGGTGGTGACCGAGGACAAACAGTAGGTATCCTGGCTGAGGATCAGATTTGGAAATAAAACTTTGACACTTAAGACCAAAAACAGCCTTCGGGAAAGGCTGATGCAACATGTAATAATATTGCACCAATATTGTCCTTTAAAGTGGTCTGACAATGTACATTTACTTGGTTGTAGTATTGATATTGCGTACTGCACCATGCCATGAGCTGGTAGCCCTTTCCGAAAGCTCTACCCTGAACTTCAGCATCAAGTTACTATGAATTCACTGACAGAGTTCCTGATGTGTGTGTTGTTGTACTCAAACTTGATGGGGCTAACACCATACTTGGCAAAGAGTTGCTTGTGATCTGAATGGGCTGTGAGTTTATGACATTGCCGTTAGAGACACTTAAAGATGTTGGTTGCATATTTGTAGCCACCTGGTTCAATTTGTTCATTTCCAATTGCCACCCTGGAACTTTCTTGGCTGTCATATGTCTTCTTGCATGCTTGGTCAAATGATCTGACCTCATAAACCGCCGTCCACAAAGAGGGCAAGCAAAGCGCTTTTCTCCAGTGTGAGTTCGTCTGTGTCTTGCCAACTCATCAGATCTTGCAAAACGCCTGTCACAGTTTTCCCAAGTGCAAGGAAATGGTTTCTCTCCTAAAAAGACAAAAAATATAAAATATATCAAAGATAAATTAACTGATAAAATGCTACTGCTTAATTTCCTGGAGCTATCATAAAAAAATTACAACTATGTGAACCATTAAGAAATTCAACACCAAAATAAGAAACAGTATTATGCAACAACTCAAAAGGACAAAAAATAAACAAAAATTGATAACAAAAAAGGAAAAATGCTGAATCTTTAGATGAATTGTTAAATAATTCCGTTTATACACGAGAACAGTAATTTTTTTACTTATTTTAACACGCGCGAAGAGTTTTGCGGATCACGCAGCACAAGCTTTTGTTTCACGTGATGTGTCAGATGTGGGTGGATGGCAGGCACGACATAGGAGTGTACTGGGCTGGTCAAGAACAACCCGTACAAAGTCAAAATCCCGCGATATCAGAAACAGCCCTTAAAATTTACCTGTTCCTAAAAGGGGATTTCACGAAATAAAGTTGCGCAAACAGAAAACACCCAACTTTTTAACATTATTCGAGTAAGAAAGATGATTTTTGTAAATACCTGTGTGTGTTCTCATGTGAGCTTTCAAGTGGGAACTTTTGAAGTAAGTTTTTCCACAGTTTTCAAACGAGCAAACGTGATTTCTTCGGCGATTGGTCTGGCTCTTCGCACCTTCGCTTTCCTGTTGATTCTGGCCTTGAAGCTGAGGAAGAAGTCCTGCCTGAGTAACAATAAAATTTCTCTGCTGTAATTGTGAAATGTTGCTGACTCCTGCTGGAGTTCCGTTTGTGGCCACGGGGCAAAGTACAACTACAGCGCCTGCTGGCAGATTGCCTCCACCGTTTGTGAGCAGAACTTGATTCACATTGACTCCTCCTGGAAAGACCTTTACAGGCAATCCAGACACTGTAGCTGATGGTGCAGTCGTGGTAGAAATCGCTCCCAAAGAAACGCTCCCAGCAGTTGTACAAAGTCCACTGTTCCCGCGAGGAATTGGTTGCTCGACTGTAGTTTGAATCACTTTGTTATCGAACTGTATGGAGAAAAACGAACTGAATTAAATGACGAATACATCAAGAGGAAAGAAACTCGCCTCACTAAAACTAAGGTGAGCGCAAATCGCTATTTTTTAAGTTTCTCACCTTCTCTGGCTCATCCTCGACGGAAGTGGTACTACTCAGAGACGCGCTCGACGAATTTCTGCTAATAGAAGAGAGACCAGAGTCGGGGCTTGGGGTGTTTCTTTCCGTGTAAGGGGGCGACCATTGACTCATAGCGAGAAGTGACTGCACAGCATCCAAGTCGACATTTTCGGTCGTTTCACTTTGACACTCACCATCCGAAAGCACAGAATTGGAGTCCTCCTGAAGTAAACACATAAGAGCGTAAGAGATTAGTTTAAGTCAATGAAATCCTTCTGGGTTACACATTTCTAAACCGATCTCACTTACTTCCATCTCTTTACACGACGACAAAGGCGTTGAAGGAGGAGATATAGGAAGAGCGTACATGACTCTATATTATTCGTGTAAAAACTCTGAGAACTATGGATAGCGAAGGGATTTTTGTTATCGTTTTGTGTTGGTTGAACTTAGGTCAGCAATGTAGATCATGCAGTACAGAGGGCGTTGAAGGGGTTGGACCAATCACAATGTACTTCCGGTAAAATAAGCCAATCAGAGCGCTATATTCATGTGAAAAGCGCGTGAATCAAACTGTTTTCACGTGTAGTCAGAGGCTCAAAACGAACTTTGCCCCGCGAAACGGACAAGGTTTGTTTACTTTCCAGCCAAGGCTAAAATAGAGGCCACGTGATAGCGGAATCAGGTGCGTTGGCCATTCGTGACAACAATAAAACTGGTTAGTTCTCTTTTGGACCAAGGTCACGGAACACGGACATCAAAGCAGTGACGGCAGCGTTTTTATAACCACGTTATTTTCTAAATTCGCTCCAGTTGAAGACTTTCTCTTACATACTAAATGGAACTGGCTACATACACGTACCGCGCGCCTCGCCTCGCCGCGCCTCGCCTCGCCTCGCCTACACACAGGCGTTGTTAAAATTGATTTTGGCCAAACCCTACGCTGAGATCATATTCAATTTGCGGGAAAATGCGTAAACTCAAAAGAACAATACCAGATCTTAAGCTAAAAGTGAGTAAATTCCACTCGAAAGTAAAAAAACGCCACGGAAGTGAAAATAGGTTGTTCTCTTTTCTGTTTACACTGGTTTTCCTAAGGTAACTTTTTAAAGTGAACTTCTCTGCTGAGTAGTTTCACCTTATTTTCAGAGGGCGCAGTGTTCAAAGTTTAATCTCCATTGCCAGTGTGGTCCAATTTGAAAACTTCACATTATATAATATTTTTCTCTCTTGTTCTTGATCACCTGGCTGATTGATATATTGTAGTGTGGTGTCCTTTGTTTTATCGTAAAGAGAAATCAGATTTTGATAACTCTTGAAGACCACAGACCTAATAACGTGCTTTAGGTCAGGAACTGTGTGCACGTAAAAACTAAAGTGGAGAAGTAAGCGCGTAGTTGAGAGGGTCACGTCGGCTTAGTAAGCTTGCACTGGCTTTTCTGTTTTACTCTTCTTTACTGAAATTTTGATGGGCTAAACTTTCCCTAAAAAGTCTGAAAACGAAAACTCACGGTCGGTCAATTGTGTACTGATAACACTGTCATTACTATTTGGACTTCAGTCATAAAATCAGACGCCTACACGCAAAACGTTTTTAACAGTAAAAGCACGGAATTGAAGATCGTAACATGATTTGTTCGCAAAGACTTTCCTTGCCGTCGGTCTATTTCGATTGCGTTTCAACTGGTCCCTGCACTGAATAATAAGTTATTATTTTGTTTATGCTAATTTTTGTCAATGACTATTTTGTTCAATCCTGACTGTCTGTTCGTGTGTACACGCGCACTGCCAGGAGTCGAGAAGCTTGGTCACGTTTCGCTCGCAAATTAAAGTTTGACCAGAGAAGTTTGATGATTTTTAACCGGGTTAAATATAAACAGGCTAAAGATTCCCCGAGAAAAATTATGTAGTTTGATCAGGCGAGACTTTCTCGTGTTAACATAAATTTCCTGCTGGCACTTGAAAATAAATCTGTTGTTATATTCTGTTATATTTTATCTGCAAATAATCGTGAACTCGCGGAACTTTTAAGTTCTCGATTATCGTAAGCATTCGCAAAAATATATGAAAGAAAGCTCTGTGCATAGCAAATAGAAATGCGTCCGTTTCTTATGTTGTCCAGTTATAACCTGTTCCCTTAAGATTTGTGGAAGGAACAAAAACTTATTACGCTCACCTCTAGATTAGAAAATTCCTGAAGAATAGAAGTTGAAATCAAGGCAGGCGCATCAGAAAAAGTGATATTTCGATTTTTTGCTCTCATCTTGCTCTCACTTCGTTTCATTCTACTAAGCCGATGCAGTTCTTCCTTTAAAGAAGCAATGTGCAATAGTTTTTCAACGGGAAGAGACTTGCTTCATGAAAACTGGCTTCCGTTTCGAGGTGCAGTTTAAAATGTTCCGTCTGTGAGGGGAGGTGCGGGGGTGTAGTGAACTTTGACTGACAGACCTTAAGAGTGCGGATCAAAAATGATAATCTGATACATAAACATTGTAGTTGATTTGACTCAATCATGAGCTATGAGGCATGCATTGCTGGCCTTTTTTTGTTCGAAGTAGACACTAATCCTATATTACCTTGTGATCGGTATGATTCGTCCGGCCGTCCAGGTGTCGGAGTCCTAGATTCCAATACCAAATCGTGACCGTTTCCTCTCCTCGTTGCATTTATACCATCATCATTTACAATTCCTCTCACGGTTATCTGAATCCCAGGACTTTCACTCTTTGACCATAAAATATTCTGGTCTAGAGAAATTTAGTCAAGAAGAGCTGCCAGTAAATAGTCCTTATTTAGCTTATGGCTCCGGAGAAAGTTCTACCCACGGGGAATTGCACTTAGTCGTTCTGGTGCGGAAAAAGATTCTAGACTTCAGTTTGGGTAGCGTGTGATTAAACCTTCATTTCCTATATCTCTCCTACGGAGAAGAAGCTCCTCTCTACCGAACGAAATAAAATAAAATAAGCGTGATCCCGGGTTATGCCCGGTATTTGTACCTGTGATCAGCTGGCAGAGGATGCAAAGACATGTTCACAGCACGTGGTCGTCTATGATTAAGCATTTTCGTGCCAGATAGGTTTACAGACGTTATCTATCGCAAAATGGTCAAAACAAACTTACAACAAAGGATTTTTGATACTTTTAATAAAATTAGAGCTCGTGTCAATTGGCTACCAATGATATTTTCATCGTGGACTCGGGTACCCGAATTTAATCCGAGAGGAAAGCCTGACACAATTGAGGACCTGACAGCAGTAAATTCTAACTCAAAAACGCAAGCCCCGGGTCAAGCTAAGTTCATGATTATGTAATCCGCTCAAGTGACACGTGAATTATGAATCAGTGCAAGTACAGTGATATTGTACATGTTGTACAGTCGAAGCTCTCCTTGCGACCACTCTTGTAAGCGACCAGCTCTAGTTACGACCACCTTTGCGAAACTCCATTTGAACTGCTACTTAAACTTTGTAATGAAAAGCTCCCGTATAAGCGATCGCTCCAGTAAGCGACCGCGACCACTTTTGGGATTACCCAACTGGACTTTTCCTTTGTTTTTAAGCTCTTGTAAGCGACCACTCAGAGTCTTTTACATATAAATCAATGCTTTAATGAAACTGCACACTGCGCTAATGGTTATTTTGATCTAAAAAATTGAACGTAAAGTTTAGCCGTGTCTATATCAGATATAAAGACACTCGTTAAACAATTATTTCTTTTGTTTTGTCTTTATGAATTATTAATGAGTTTCTGAAGCTCTCATAAGCGACCACCCTCTATTGTTTTACCATGGGGTCGCTTACGAGAGCGTATTCTTGTAAGCGACCAGCTCTAGTTACGACCACTTTTTCGAATTCCCGAGGTGGTCGCTTACGAGAGCTTGACTGTAACCTGTATCAACCGTTTTATCTTTTATTAATACAATAGTTTCTTTCCTTGGCACTCTGCTGAAGTGTTTGCCAAGTTTTCAGGCTATTGAGGCTAGGGTCGAAGTTACCCATTCACATCATCCATTTCATCAGTACACTACTGATTACTTTATGCTAGCACTCATTTAAAAGAAAATCCTTGTCACTGTGGTTTCAGTTGATACTATGTTATCGACCGACATGCCTCTGAATGTTTTTTTTCTTCGACTGTTTTACAGCGTCACCGTTATCGATTGATCTGGTCGGTTCCACACAACAACCGGAATCCGATCAGTTAAGGTGCAAATTTCCCGGCATTTCCTCTACTGAGAAATAAAACCGTGAAAATATAGCCTTCCAAAAGAATGATTATATAATATTATATAACAACTTTTAATAAGGGTGTGACCATTGGAGAAATAGTAAAAGTGATTGGGGGGGGGAAGGTGGGGAAAAGAACAAAATATATTCATGCCAGGGAGGGTGCCTGAAAAAAAATCGGGCAAAGAAAAAGTGAGGAAGAAAACTGAATTCTTTGCACAATGAACTACACTGTCTGGCTTACAGCTGTACGCGGCCTGAATAGTAACGTGGCAGTCACTTTATACTGCAGTTCTAATTTCTTTGTCCCGTTAGAATACCCACTCACTTGCTTTTCTCTACAACTGATTAGGAAAACGGATATTGTTTCCTTTCGAGGCTGATATATTGTGCCACGGTGCGTAACTACCTCATCAAGCACACAGGCAGCCAAACACCCTTGCAAAAAACTGAACTTTAATGGTTAACCGTGGTAAACGTGATAAAAAAGATCTACTTTAAACATGCATCCTGCTTGATTCGTTTCCATTTAAGTAAGCAACTACCAAGATAAGCAAGACAACATACCGTGTTTTGAAAGCAGGCACAATCCTATATTTCGAGGGCTTTCAGTTTCAATCTATTTTAGGTTTTTGGCAAAGTAAACGATGCATTATCATTCAAGCTGAATCAAAACATTAAATTTATCAGATAAAAATCGTGGAAAACGCACCAAAAATGCCTCAATTTTGCAACTTAAAATAATTAGGGGGCATACCCCCAAACACTCCTAGTTGAATGTGCCCTTCGGCTCCATATTTGATACTGGATGGTCACTCACAGAACCCTTGATTCACTGCATCCCAAGAATGCATTTTATTCCCAGGGTAATGAATCAATGAAATTGATATTTCTTTCATGAAACATCAAACCCAAAACGCAAAAAGCAATGCAGTCATGCCCGCCTTAGGCAATAGCACTTGGATTTGTCTGATGTTACCTCCGAGTATAATTTTGACAGGAAAGCAAAACAGCTGTGTAAAAAAAATATTTGGCGAGTACAGTAAACACCCGCATATAAGAACACATGGATTAAGAACACCAGGCTGAAA
>OFEO01000035.1_pt1 | contig 12432 bp, 3 predicted proteins | sample 1521061 | NCBI WGS metagenome assembly OFEO01 (sample SAMN04272335, study PRJEB24112) | coral metagenome | biome: Coral reef; feature: Shallow seawater; material: Coral tissue | host: Coral | place: China: South China Sea | collected 2014 | reverse complement strand
CTCCGATGTAGTTCATAAACTCGTCAAATATGTTCATATATATGTGGTATAGGCTGGATTCTGGTACCAGCGGCCTTCGTTTTAATACAAGACATGACATGATCGCTGCTGTTCGATGAACGCTTACGGTTACTAGACCATAAGTTGGAACTGGCAACAGGGTGCAAATCATTCTCAAACTTGCAAGGCGTTGAAGTAAGCCGGCGATGGATTAGTCATCCTCATAAACAAAAAGCCCGACAATACAGATTAATCTCTTCTGTTTCATTTCCAACACTGAGTACAAATTTCTTGACTGCTGGAACCGTAGCAGATTGTGGTAGTCAAAGAAAGCAAGACTGAAAAAAAAAAGAACGCCGAAAACATTTTCACTGTGTCAGTTTGATGGCTGTAATCCCTGGCTAGCCTGTAGCGCTTTAATCTAACGCTTCGTGAAGCAATATTCAGTTCACACGAGTGTATGATAGCAAAAACGATTATTGTCTTGAAACTGCCGTTACGGGATTCATCAGTTGAGTTTTCTAACCGTAAATCAGCTGTGGAAGGAGATAGGATTAAATATAGTTTAATACATACTTGCAAGTAATGTGAAGAAGCCGGGTCAAGATACACGCTGAGGTAAAACTACTAAGAGCCGAATACTTCGATTGTACAAAGATTTGTATAGTGTGTGTAATTTTCGTATAGTGTGTGTAATTTTCGTCAGTTTGCAGTGACAGTTAATGCCAATAAGGGTAGGCTTTATTGATTGAGCTTTAGTTCAATCCCTTTTTACCGTAATCAGCTAGTTGTAGATGTACCGAGTGAACCCATCCGTGTGCCTTGTCATGCCCGGTCATTTTGTGACGGCATTCGCGTGTATCCAAGCAAGCGTAACGTCATGGATGACGCATCCTGGAACATTTAGTGGACTAAAATGCTCAATTAGCGTAGCAGTCTTCCCCAAACTTCAATGTTGAGCTACGATAATCTCATCTCAATGTCTGTGGTTTTTCTATCCCCTCTTACGGTGAACTATTATTTCGTTGTGATCTCCTATTTGAGGGTAATAGGTCCAGCTGTAGGTCCGGTGCGGCCTAACTGACAACAATAGAGAGTTTAAGCATGACGTTTACGGCAGACGGCAAACGGCAAAGATCACCTATGATTTTCCATTCTTTTCCTGTAATCCTTAAATAAATCATATAAAAATAGAAAAGTGTCTCTTACTATTTACTGCAAATACAAATATTTTGATTATACTGTACAGAGAGCTGAAGACAGACGGCAAAAGTTTCATTTTTGCCGTCTGCCGTTTGCCGTAAACGTCATGCTTAACCTCTCTAATATTTGATCGATTCCTCGAATCGTGAGTTTGGGACGCCTGTGATTAGATTAGATTGAGCCATTGCCACGTGACCATAAATCAACCATTGAGAGCGCACGCTGGATTTGCTAAACTTCAGTTATGTGACAACATTACTTGAGCTACTAAGTTCCCAAACTAACTTGCACGCCCTCTGTTTTAGTACAGAGATTGTGATCCCTCTTGAGATAACACGCTTGCTAGGTTTCATGTAAGCCCATCACCGGACAATTCGTTTCCAGACTCTTCTCATTTCTAACCTGGAACAGACGTTTGAGTCTGAGCCTGCAGTCGGAAAGTTTTGTTTCCGCTTATTGGCTGCACGCAGTAACAATAACAATGGACTATAAAGTTTTCAACAGGGATCACGAGCGAACTGCTAACTGAGAAGCTGCTGGAGATGAGTAAGTTTATTTTGGACATGATAAGAAGGTACCTTCACTCAGGTATCCGATTAGAGCACTGTATAGGGGGCTTCTTTAATCGCGAAACCCTATTGCTTTCCTTCCTGCGTGTCTGTGTCCAATCTGAGAGCTGCTTTGTCTGTCGGAAGATCTTCCTGTAGCTTCAGAAGAGAACTGTTGTTGGCAAATTCTGCATTAATATTAAATGACATGACCTGTGCCTTCCCTTCTATGGTTTCGCACGTTCCGTTTGTGATATGGTTGAGTCGATTTTTGTTTCGTGATTTAATTTCGTAATATATTGGATTCATTTTAAGTACTTTGTGGAGTATCGCATTCCTAACATGCTAATGAACGTTACGGAAGATACAACAATGTAATCAAGACCTTAGCTCTTGAGTACTGTCGTTTACTGACACGGAGAAAACAAATACTATGTTTGAACAGAGTTTTAAGCGAGATTTTAAGCAGATCATAGTGTCAAGCTGTGCATAGATAACTAGATTTTTATAGTTAGGTTCTGTGATGTAGCAACCGAAAAAGTTTGCATATGGTCTTTCTGAAGAACGATAATGAAACGGCAAACCATCCACCAGGGCTTAATAACATATCAGACATGCTGTAAAGTAAGTTATGCCCTCCACTCTTTTGACTAGTTCTCGAGAAGCACGTTTTGCTCACGACTGCTGGAATAATCCTCAAAGGCAATAAAATTTCATGAAAGGGATGAATTAAGGTCATTTAAGAATCCCGTGAGTTTGAAAATGATTCTTGTAATACAACAAGATGAGGGTGCGACTGGCCCGACAATATGTCAAAACGTACTTCAATGGTGAGCTAACAAAGCTTGATTTTTCTTAAAATTAGACCTTCACTAGTAGCAAAAAATAGAACAGATCATTGCTGGTTACTTTCGGCATTTTTATGGTCACGAAAATAAACAGAGCTCCCATTGAGTAATGTCACTTCTCTGACCGATCATTGACTTCTCTGTCTTTGTTCATTTCAGAATCAAAGTAGAGTCCATTTCACTATCGGGAAATGGTCGAATGACTTCTGTAGAACTCAGACTGAAGTTAATTAAAGAAATCTCTCTTTAAGAAGAGGACTTTTTCGACTTCCTCTTGTACGATTTTCTCTGGCAAGTGAAAATCTCTGGCTTCTCAGACAAAGTCTCTGTTGGGAGCACTAATCTACCAAATCACTTGGCAGCCATCAACGTAACCAGCATTTAGTCTAAACTGTTTTCATTCTTTGGTGGTTTTAAATGATGAACCGATAACATCTAGTTCATAAGGTTTTAAAGTTTTTACGCAGTGAAACTTGCAGTTCAAATTTCGTCTAACACTGAACAAAAAGAATTGCAATTAAACCAAACATGTCATGTTAAGGACAATTGACTATAGAAGGAAGGGCCACCAGTTTTAACTGTCACTCCACACTCGGGTATTACAAATTAGATTTAAGCCCGGCGCCGGCTCAAAGCAAAATTCTTTTCGTTTTCTACTAATTTTAAGAAATGTGACTGAAACGGCTTTTATAATCGCTTTAAGCTCAGAAGCATGGTAATCAAGGCAATGTTTAATTTTAACGGCAAGTCTACAACGCCGTCAAGACCAAATTAAAACAAACTCTGAATCGAATTTCTTCTTGATGTTTTTGTTCCTTAAGTCTTAAATGGCTTAGGATTATATTTGCTAGTGTAAGAATAGAAGATAAAGATGACCGTGATTTGAAGATTTGACCTTCCCATAGTGTTTTGACCAAAGGTTTGGAAATACCTCTCCTCAGACGAGGGGGAAATCATGCACCATTTGTTTACAGTGCACGAGGTTATTGCAGAAGGAGAACAAACCAAGACATTTCAATATTTTGGCTGATTTCATAACTTTGTTAGGTTTTAAGTAAAACTTCAAGTGTTGTTGGGTGCCTTTTGGGTGTTTTAGGAACTAAGAATATCGCCTATCTGCCTTACTTTACTGACACTCTGTCACTAACCAACCGCGTGGTCTCGTAGTCAAGCTGGTATTCTTGTTTCTCCTCAGTTGCACCCGTCGGTAAAGTCCTTACTGACCATTCTGCTTGCATAAGAGTTTGTCATCAGCCAGTGTGCAAAGGAATCATTATTAGAAATTTCCACTTTGAGCTTCATTTTTGCAGGATTGTTTATAGTTTGACTCAGAAGAAAGAGTCTTCGTGCAGCAGTAGACCCGCTCCATGCATGCCCGACAAGGACGACAAATGACCAACCCATACCCCAGCTCAGTATTGAAAGCAATTCAGCAGGACACTTAGTAAAATTTATAGAATATTTGTTAAAAGTCCAAGGATGTTTGGCGAAGTTTCTTGAAACCCAAACGGTTATTCTAGCAATGATCTCAACGCCGGGAAAGGCACTTTGCTTCACTCTTTGAAAAGTCTACATAAAATGCATCAAACTAACCCATGTACCAGTTCAGTACTGAAGGCTATTCAGACAATTTGTAAACTGTTTTACATTTTGTGAACTGTTTGTACCTTAGTCCTAGCTAGAATGTTTATCTACATCCTAGAATATTTCTCTTGAACCCCGAATGGTTAGTTTTTCAGTGATCTTAAGGAGAGCACACCTTGCATTACTCTTGAAACATGAGTCTATTTAGAATTTCCCCCACCAGTTCAGGACTAAAGAGAAGAAGGCTAATTCTATATTTTGTAAAATTTCTTCAAGTCCTAGAATATTGCTCAGTGTAATTTCTTGTGACACAAGCGGTCATGTTTTGGAATGATCTAGGAAAGAAGACTTCTAACTTCACTCTAGAAAAGCCTGCTCTAAGTTTCACCAACCAATTCTTGTCCCAGCTTGAACTGAAGGCAAATCCCATATTTTTTTATAAATAATTTCTCCAAGTCCTAGAATATTCCTAGTTATGTCTTGTAACTCAAGCGGTCGTGTTTTGCAATGATCTCGAAGAGAAGACTTGTTACTTCACTCTTCATGACTCTTGAGAAGTCTGTTCAAAATTTCGCCAACCAAATCATGTCCCAGCTCGTACTGAAGGCAAATCCGACATTTTGTAAAATTTCTTTAAGTCCTAAAAATCTCTAGTACTTACTTGAAACCCAGACTTATATTTGGAATGATCTGGAAGGAAAGGTTACCTTAGCTTTCTTCTCTCTTGAAACGTCTCCTCACTAACTCAGGCCCCAGTTCAGATAAGAAATCACTTCAACAATTTCTTTAAAATCTCTCTAAGTCTTAGAGTATTTCTTGAATTTCTTGGTACCCAAACTGATAGCCTACAATCAAATTTTGAAGAAAAAACTCCTTGCTTCACTCGATACCGTAGGAATATTGGTCTCGTTCTTTCAGGAATACAAAAGGGCGATAACTCAGCGCTCTTGATTCAATTTTAGTAATCAATAGTATATATAGGTCAGTACTTCTTGAATTTCCACGTACACAATGGCAATGCCATGTTTTATTCGTTAAATCGCACTGCCCATAAAACGGTTTTCTACCGCACAGTGCAGATTTGCATTTGTATTTTTGACGACCGAACCTCACTGAAGTGAGTGAAGTCTATGTCAGCTGTTCCTTTCCCATCAATATTTTTTTATGTCGCCAGCACTTCCAACAGCACAACTTGCTTACATTCTTACAGATGGACTTTTATTGTGGACTTCTCATTTCAATCTAAAGTAATATTACTGACATAGATGTAAATATATGTACATCGGATCATATAAACAGGAGAGCCAAAGCTACCTTACCTAGTACAAAGACGCGAAGGTACTTACATCTAAACTGTTTGCCCAGTCTCGTCACGATTCTATCGGCAAAAGTGCCTGCTAAATTATGTTTCTCTTATGAGCTTTTAACTTGAAATAAATTACAACTTCGGCAGCAAAGGAACAGGACAAAATATTTCTACAATTTGTCTTTAATTCCATGTCATGCATTGTCTTCGCGTTTCGAAAGGCAGCCATAGAAAACCGTTTACTGCGAAGGATTGTGTAGTATTTCTGTGCAATTTTGGTTAGCTGACTGGGTTTTACTTTTCTGGCGAATTTTTTGCTTTGGAAAATAAGACAAACATAGTGTTAAATGACACTGCATTATACTTCGGGCAGAAATTCTCTCTAAGGGTCCGAATCACTTCATAATTAACTTCATCAACAGTGTTATGAAATTCTATATTTCCCTGAAATATTAATGTGGCTTAAATGTTTGTTTCCTATTTCATATGATAAAGGGATGTGCTGTCTTTTTTCAAAAGAAAAAGCAAATTAATATTTTGAACGGGCTTTCTTTATCTAACCACAAGGCAAAAGGTGGTGCAAGATGTCGGTGTGAAATGAAGGTCGATGAAACAAACACGCCCTATGATATTCATCATTCATTAGAACAGGTTGTCTTTTCATTGCAAAAAAACTTGGGACAGTGTTCTATTCAACTAGTTTTTCATTGTTTAACTGTAATTCAACTGGGGCGGTCTATCTTAACTTAGCTGTTTCATATTTGTCAATGGTTAGAATCACGGCCTGATCGAGCGAAATGTACGCTAGCTTTTGGGGGTAACTTGAAGGGGACCTCTAAAACGCTTCGATGAATAAATCAATGGTTAAATTAAAATGTCACTTTCATACTCCTTGCATGTAAAAAGGTCAAGATATTACCAGAAAAGAAAAGTAAATCTGATTTTTCTTCTTCTTCGACTTAGCATAGATTTTTTCGATTACCCGCCTTGAATTTGAAAGTGTAGCATTTATTACTTGAAGGAAGTGATACGACTGAGGTCTTCAACCTGTGAAACAAATTTACAATTTTCTACTCTCGAAGTTAAATTAGGTTGTTGGTGATATTTTACACGTTCTCTTATTACAACTACAGAAAATGCACCTCAGAGAGAAACAGCAGTTTTGCTGAGTCTCCTCAACTGACAGACAGCTTCAATAGTCTCTCTTGGCCGTGGTTGTCATTTCATAAACGGCCAAAACAAGACCATGCATAGTTATTGCATTGTGAAATAATTCCTCCACAGTTTTTAGAGCACGAGAACTCTTTTACCATTTACAGTATGAATACGCTTGCATGCAAGACGAGTTCATCGATGAGATAGGAGCCGTGTATGAATACGAGTTCCCATAGGAGTTTGTGTAGTCATAAGTCGGTGGATACTGATTTGCGAAGTAATTCCCCACCGAGTTGCTATAATCGCTTGAATAACATGGCTGACCTTCACGGATTAAAACCGGCACCGGCACAGTTCTTGGATAGAGCGAATGTGAGTCTTTGAACTCTCCAGCTTCGGTGGCTTGTTTCTTTTGCTTGTATCGGTGATTCTGGAACCATATTTTGACTTGCGTTGGCGTCAGGTTTATCATTCGCCCGAGCTGCTCTCTTTCCGGAGCTGACAAGTACCGTTGATATCTGAATCGTCTCTCCAGCTCGTAGATTTGCTGTTTGGTGAAGAGAACCCGGCGTTTCCGCTTCTTAGGAGCTTCACTGGACTCATCTCTGTTGATTTTTGGAGCTTGCTGTAGCACGTCGGCACTGCTGCACTGCTCGTTCAACTCAGGATGTGGTCGAGCACCTAATCGAGCAAAAGCGGGTAAAGGCGTTTGATGAGGCTCGATAACACCGATTAAGGGGTGATTTGGTTTTAAACTACCCGCGAGGCGGAGCTGTAGTCAAGGACTCTTGTGATCTACAAGTTTGTACTCTTAACTTAGGTAAGCTATTCAAAAATGCTTGATGCGAAGAAACGGGGCCAAACTGTGGGAAAGAACGCTTCTACAACATGCTTGTACATTAGTTTTCTTAAGATTTTTGTCATAATCATGTCCTCAACGAATGCCTTTCTACAGGTCTTCATCTGTTGTGCCTGCTATAAGTATAAAATTAAGGTGACGCTGATGTTAAGCCTGTTTCTTCACTGCGATTTTGTTCAGGTTATGCTTTCGTAAATGTCATTCCGTGTTCTAAGTCACGGAAATCTAACGACATAATCTTTTGAGATTTAACACAACCTGCGAGACAAACGAACGTTCGCCTGAGTGAACTCTCCACAAAATGGAGAAATCTTAGAGGAATCCTTGAAAGTTGGGAAGAGTATTTCAAGTCACAGCCCTTTACCTACCCGAAGTGTTGTCTTGGCTTTGGCCCGATGGTGGCATCGTAGTTATTATGCAATTAGATCCTGTAGATCGATCGGGAGAGAGATTAACACCTTGGCAAATATTAGGAACCCTTGGAGTAGCGCTGGAGCAGCTTTGGAGGCACGATTCCGGGAGACTAAGAATGTTCTTCACGGAAAAAGAAGACATAACGCGAGTCCCGACGGACGGTGCTCAAGATGGCTGCTGGCCTATTGACTGTACACAGATCAAAGGGTAGGTAGGAATGTGTGGGTTGGTTAATGAGCAAGCTTGAGACACGTCATGTATGACTCGCCTGAATTGACATAGAACACATGTTATTATTCACTGTTTGAGGAGAATTTATTTAGGGTGATAAAAAGATGTCACCTCTTTGACATGTACGTTAATTAAAATGATAGCCATTGAAATCTTTTAGACAAAGCAAAAGACTTTATAGGGCTTAAAACGATTCACTTTAACTTGGCCTTTTCTTTTCGCTGACTTGCTGCTCGTTAACAGCGTATTCCAATTAAAGCCTTAATCCCATTTAGAGAGCTGCCAATCGTGCGTTCGTTTAGCTTTTGTGGTGTAATTGAACGATCCCTGACCACTTCCCGTCCCCTAATGCCATTTTCCCTCACGCCTCTCAAAACATTGAATTAACTCGGTAAAGGGAGGCGGGAAAGGTATTGTTCAGTGGCGGAGCTCGCGAATTGTTTATTAAATACAGTTAACTGGATTAGCTCTTGAGCAATTAACCGTTTAGAAATCAATTTCTCTCTGTGTTCTTCTGAATTGTTCAAAAATAGTAAGCCTTTTTCAAATAACAGTGTAGGTGTTCACTGTGTTAGCCTTGTTGCCTCAGTGAACCAGGATGGGATTTTCTTTTTTGAATTAAAGGATCAATGATTTTGAATTGCTAATAACTAGAATCGACAAGCTTGACAACTGTGTCTTCCTATAAAAAGCTTCAGAAATTAGATTGATTGATGGATGTTTTTCTTGCCAAAATTAAAATAGGTTCCTTTGTTTTATCTCGACGGGTGAAACTTTAAAATACTGCTGTCACAACAAAGTCGAATAGCAATCTCTTCCCTTTCACGTCGTCTTAAAATCCAAAAACAAAATCGAATCTTAAAAGGTTTTAACAGATTTCTACTTCTCTAATTCCTTGCTTGTTGACAGCTACTTCAGCGCACGGAATCTCAACTTGTTTTGATTCGGAGACGATATTTCAAGGAGATATGTTAAATCGGTTAAGTCCTGTTCTCGACAATTTTTTTTGGTAAGGGCTAATCTCAAAATGTTTGGCACGAGTTTGAATGGGAGTACCGCCAAACTGTTGAAAACACCGACTGCTACTGAGTAGTTGTGAGAATTTTTTGTATCTCAGCCTCCCACCATTTCTGTGATTACTATTTAATGAACTGTAGGGGTGGTCTTGCGTTTCAAGGACTCTCGCACGCTTTTTTGACAATGAAGGAGTCGTGTACGTTCTTCAGGTTTGGGATTTTAAGGGCCATAGGTGCTGTGATTGTTCCCAGTAATGACAGATCTTATAATTAAAGCTTGCCTCTGGCACCTTTTTTTGTCACTCTGACAGAATGTTTGAAATTGACGGTAGGCATCAGCATATCTTCTACAGTTGAAAACACAGGAAACAGCTACAGTGACCTCAACAAACATCCATGCTTGCTACAGTGAAACATAAATGTTTTGAATACCTGTTTGGGGATTACGATCAAAAGTGACAAAGACGTTTCTTTGACCTTGAACAGTTCATTTATAACCTTCCCTTCTGTCACATGGTTTCTCTTCATTGATTTTATCACGCATCTCAAAGAGGCACTCGGAAGAAATCTTTAAGTTAAAAGTGCCAGGGATGTACTAGCACACTCGGCCTGTTTGTTGATTTCGAGGTACGTCGAGAGACACGAAGTTTACTCAAATGTTTCATTGTTTTCGTTACCTTGTTCTCCGTTGTTAATCTAAATCTCAGCTTCATCTCCAAAGGTCATGAGGACAGCTCTTTGGCGTCATCTGCTATCGTTTCTGACAAGTGGTCAGTATTGAAATGACGGTGATTCTACCAACGATTACTAAGATCACGGAATCGTTTTTCCCGTCTTAAAGCACTTTTTCTACAAAACAGGGCTATAATAGTGCTTAATACTATTTCTTTTGGGTCATGAGAAACTTTCAGAAAAAAAATCAACGGCTAAACTCGCAATTATTATGAGCAATTACTCTCACTTTGTCTTCATCAAGTTACGCCCCTTGTCTTTGCCTTTTCTAGTTTAAATGGTGGGCAGGCCTAACATTTTGACCCGGGCACACAAGGAAAACAATTTGGCGCCTCATCATGACAAGAAGCAGATATTGTCATCGAAACGTCTTTTAAGGTTAAAATCAAAACAAATCAGTGTGTTTTATGGTTTTCCAAAAGATCCCTTGTCATTGCATTAGTAATTCGTACAATCCCTGAGTTCTGAGATTAATGGATTAGTGAGTGGTTGAATGCGCGAAAATAAAACTTAACCTGATCGAGGAGATCTGTTTGCAATTTGTACGTTGAATTGATTCTTTTATGTAGTCCAGGCACTTATTGAGGCACGTTGCAAATTCCTTCGCGGGGGCCATCTTCGATGTTTGCTGGACCCCATGGATCCTTCAGAGTCATACATGATACAAAACTATTGATATGAAACGTTACTTCTATTAGTTTTGAACCTCACATAGCAAAGACTCCAGATGCGCGGTTTAACTACAGGCTTCAAGCTAAATCCCGGCTTTACAATTCCTTCAGGGTCGCACATGATAGATAATGTAAAACTATTGATATGAAACTATACTTCTATCAGTTTTAAACCTCGTGTAGCAATCACACTACGATACGCGGTTCCCTAACAAGGTCCAAGCTAATTGCCGGCCTTGCTGTTCCTTCAGAGTCATACATAATAGCAGAAATGCAAAGCTATTGATAGGTAACTTAACTTCTATTAGTTTTCAACTTCGCGTAGGCACGGTTCAGTTACAGCCGGGCTTCAGGCTAAATACCAAGCAGTCTAACAAATTTAGAGGTGTGAAGATGTGAGACCGCACAGACATGAGTCCATGTATAGTTATTTGATAACAAAAAAAGTTTCGTCCGAAACATTAAAAACAACAATATTTGAAAGCAGTTCGACCCAGAATTTTTTCTTCTTTATTATCTTAAACTCCATATTTCATCTTTCATCTTAGTCGCCATATGTTGAATTTTTATCACATTCGTAATGTCTTTCCTCTTTACAGGCTGTTCCTGGAATGGCATGCGAAATATTTTCTGTTATCGTGGACTGAAATAGGGTCCATTACACTGTTCAGACAAGTCGTTTTAGACAATACATGTGCATGAATTGAACACGAAGAATCAAATTAGTCAAGTAAGACAAATAGCTGATTGAGGCCATCGACCCAGTAAGATAACGAACCAAACCGGTGATATGATAGGCCTTAGAAGTCAACTAATCTCAGAGAAAATGAGGTCGGAGAAAACGGTTGCTTTTGACTGTGAACGGCACATCACTTAATCAATCTTTACAGGCATCGTAGTCGTTAGAACTGACAAGAAGAAAATAGGAAGCGACCAGATGCAATAAAACAGGGCAGGTTTGACTAAAACTAGAATTGATTTGTGCCATCAGACTCTGATCACAAGTTGATCTTAAAGATCTATCGTTTCCTGCGGGTATAGGAGTGAAGGTTTGAAATATTACCATAAAGGTTCATCATTTGCCGGTATAGAGTTAAACATCTAACTTCAATTTAATCAAATATACGAAGACAACTCCACGAAGAAAGTTATCTCGGGGATCCCAAAAACGAAGCTATGCCGGTCAGCCTGACAGAGGCCGTCTAGGTTACATTCTTTTGTTGAGAAACTAATTAACTCTAGTCCTTCTTATCTGCCATTCACGGTGGAACACTGCAGAAAAGTTATCCTCATTTAGTTGTCAAGACTTGGACAGCTACTATGTTGTAATAAAGTTCATCTTTTGTTCTAGACCATGCGGGTGGTCCCTGCAAGCAAACACTTTGACGTTTTCAATCAAGTGCATGTAAGGGAACACACAGTCCTAGCAAGTCGATGCTCTGTACGTGATGTTACAAGAAAAAAACAAATCGTGAAATATTCATATTAAAACGCACAAAACAGACCAATTTTGATGACTTTTTTAATGTATTTCATTCTTTGTTGTTTTTTACAGTGCTGCTATTTTTTAGTTGAGAGGGGTAGAGCGAAAAGAGATTCGTGACATTGTACTTTTGTTTTCAAACTCAACTAATAATTTTTAAGGGTCTGATTTGAAAGTTAATTTCCTACAATATAATTTTGAAAGCTTTCCGGTCGAATTCAGGTGCTTGCTTTACTTTATTTTAAGAATTCTGCAATAAATGTGTTTATAGATAATGAAAACTCTAACTTCCCTTTTAATGAAAAAAGGTCATGTCAAAAACAATATTGCAAGTGAAACAAAAGTAAAATAAAACACCACAGTAAAATTTAAAACCGTCTTG
>OFEO01000034.1_pt1 | contig 12486 bp, 10 predicted proteins | sample 1521061 | NCBI WGS metagenome assembly OFEO01 (sample SAMN04272335, study PRJEB24112) | coral metagenome | biome: Coral reef; feature: Shallow seawater; material: Coral tissue | host: Coral | place: China: South China Sea | collected 2014 | reverse complement strand
CGACACTCATCTGTAGCAAGTTGTAAAAGGTTAAACGTTTTGAAAAGTTTAGCTTAACTTTTCAGTTTTGTTGTTTGTAATCCTTGTCAATCTTCTCCATCTTGCTGGTTCCTTTATGGTTTGTTATCATCTCTTTGGTGCTTTTTTTATCTTTGTAAAGTATTATTTTCAGGTCTCCTTTAATTTAATGGTAATTATGTTGCCGGTCAAAATTACTCAAAATAACGTGACAGAGCTCCTTTAAAGACAGGGGCTCAAAACCTTCTTTTTTCAGACCCCAGTCACTTAACATAAATTATGCTAACAGCCCTCTATTTAATATCTTATTCAATAAGCAATCAAGTGTGTCGTCTAAAACAAAAGACATCGCTTTCATTTACATGTCGCCTATTACGAAGAGGTTTATGATCGACACTGTAACTTCAACTATTACGCAAAGCAATGGTTCAAGATTATGATCAGTTGGATCTATGGTAAGTTCTTGCATGGTTTAAAGTTTCCTTTTCAGGCGAGAAAAGAATAAGTTAGGTTGATCTGAAATGGCATTAGTAACGGAGACGGTATAGCAAACAGTAATAACACAAACAACTGCTTTGTTTGACAAAAGCTTGCATTGATGACTACAAAAGCAAACAGCGTATAGACGCACGTTTCTTGAACCCAGACAAGGGCATATCCATATGATAACTTTAACACTGAATGTTTGCTTATCGCTCCACACAGTATTACAACTAAATCTCTTGTTCGCTCAACAGAGAGAAGTTACTGGACCAAAACCGCCTCACGTTCGCTAAATATCCGGATCAGTAATAATTTCTAGGGAGACGCAAATCAAACGTGGTGACCATTTTAAACGATGAGTTTTTTCTCACAGTCTCGTAAGCTCCCTTCAGCTCCTGCATCTGGAGAGTCAAGTCCGAGAGGCAGCCCAAGAGGTAGCCCTGCCATCAGCAGGAGAAACAGCTCAAGAGACGTCACCTCTCAGATACCAGTTAAGAAGAACCCTGGATCTCCGGCCACCGGCAGAAAAAAACCCGCTCCGTTGCTTAGGAGCAGATCGCGCGAATTCATGGACGCTGTAAAGAAATTCGAGGGTGGCAAGCTCCCAGAGAAACTTTTGAAAACTGTTGATGAAGAAAGGAAAGCTATGGGAGATCACTTGGCACAATGCGAAAAGGATTTGGTTGAGATAAGAGAGTTCGTGGTTAGGACACAAGATGACTTTCAAAACATCCGCGGTCAAACAAAAAGGCTGAGGAATAGTCTCAGCGAGCTACGTGATTTAAATAGAACTGTATTAGCTCGGAGATGATCAGAGTCCTATACTTATAAGGAAACTGCATGTACAAGCTGAACTGTGTGGAGGCTAAGTCATAATCTGACCGTCAGCTTACAAGTTTATAGAACAAGCCAGTAACCTGCGTAGCTGATGAAATTTCGCGCGAGGGCTTTTGTTTTGGCTGCGAAGCCGAGCGTGAACGCGAGTGGCGAAGCCGCCAAAGAATTGGTGAGGGAGGAGTCGAGTTCTTCACCCTAAAAATGCTAGCCACTTCTCTGTTTTATTAAAGATTTTTTTTTTATTGACAATAGAGAATATCTATAGCCAGTGTGAATATTGTTAGCCTAAACATCAGCTTGAAAACAGCAACGCTCATCCTTCCATAAACACCTCTGACAGATTTTTAGTCTGGCTAATGGCTCCGCCCTCAATCACATTAATAGAATTCACTACTCCCCCCCACCCCACCCCCATCTTCGACACCTTACGTCCATTCTCCTCGCAACTATTGAAGCTCATTTGGATCTGGCACTTATCGCCAACCCTGAGTAATAAGGGCAGACTTCTAAATATCATTTGATTAGAGAATGTCTGCTGTTTTGTAGTACGTTTAACCTGCGAGAAATTTCGTTTCTTTTCCACCCGCAAAATTCATCGAATTTCCAAAAAAATTCACCTTTAAGGGCTCCTTAAATGGCGCAAGGTCTTTTGCATATACCGTCCCCTGATTAAAAATTGATCATCTTATCTGACCGAAAACATTATTAATAAAAAAACATGATTCTCACGGGTAAATTAGTATATTTTAATAATTGTTACTTTTAAACTAATGTAAAACGCATATTCGAAAGTTAAGTCGGTAGTCTAGAACTTCGCCAACATCTCCAGTTTTCTAAATACTCTGAAATCTCTGGAAAGGATAACATGTAGTCTTTCAATGATAACATGCACATTCGGGCCTTTTCAATTAAAGTTTAAAACGAACCGGTCTTCAAAGCGATAAAAAGCAAGACAGATATTTCAGCCTCAATGCACAAATTGTGGTCTGGCCACCGTATAGTTCGTGTCCGGCAATTTGTCACAAATGACTTCACAAGATTATATCTATACATGAAGCCACAAATGTAGACATACCTCTGAGCTTTGTAAATACGAAAAAGATGGCATACATGTATCTCTGAAAAGCTCAGCTACGCTCGGAGTTATTTCCTGCTCCCTGCTTTTGATACGATTCATGAGTCTGGACTTACATTAATGTTAATTATAAAGAAATAAAGTTGAAAAAGAACCACCTTTTGCTTGAGATCCTCCCGTCTATTTACATCAGGGAACGCCCCAACTGTTGTGGATTTTCTACTGTTTCCTACAATCTATTTCGAAAAAAATGATATCAGTTTTAGATAAATAAACTGTTTTCCTTCTATTCAATCTCAAAGTACTGTACAAAAGGGAAAAACGCATGTAAATGTATTAGTAACTATTGTGAAAATTGTTGTCTGTGTGCTTTTTCATGCCAGTTAAGTAAACCTATTGACGCTCAAGTCTAATTATACTGATGGCAATGCAAAAATACACTGCGCTGAAAGTAGGCTCGACTTCCGGCCGCTTTAGCAGTCCAGTTGTTTATCATCCTCTCAACTAGTGGGGCAAGGAAAGCGGGCTAACAAAACGGCAGGAAATCGAGTATACGTCACAAGCGGCGGAACAAAATTGCTTTTAGTAAGCCGATCTCAGACTAATTTTTTTTTTCCGGTTTAATAATATATTTGAAGACGAAATCATGTCCAACTTTAGGAAGTATTATATATGTGTGTGTCGAACAAAACAAATCTGAACCATGCAAGAATGTTCCTTACTTTCAGTTAATGCGTTATCTTTCAATCTTCTTTTTCGTGCCGCCATAATGTTAAGATTTCCTTTTCAGAGGCCGCCTCCCTTTATTAAAGAATTTCTATCTAAATATTTGTAGTGGTTTCATTATGATGACACCAATTACAAGAATATCAAAAAATAAGTATGACATCACGTTTCGAGTAATATGTCTTCCTTCTTTTTTGCTAGGTTGTTACACTGTTTCTGCTGTGTAGAAAAACTTTACATAGCGTTTGACTGAGGCCTCAACCGTACTAATGCGTTTTCGCCTATTGTCCAAACTAAACCGGCCGAAAATGTTGACAAAAACGGAAGATTTCGAACACGGTTTCAAAAGTGGAGTCTTTTGAAAACGAATCGTTTTGAAACCGCTCTGGTTCTTTTGTGGATAGGTAAAAACGGAAACTTTTGAAAACCGTGGGCCAAAAGAGCTAGGCGTCCGTGATATACTGTCGTTTCTTTCAGCGTCTTCGCAGGCGTTTTAGCGTGGACGATAGGCGAAAACAAATCAAAAAGTGTGCGTTTTCCCACGACTGAAAACGCACTGAGTGTGGACAGGTGAAAACAAACCCAAAACACTAGTGTGAAAAAAAATTTGCTTCGTTTTCGTTGAGAAGAATTGGGGTACTTTAAAAAACGCATCAGTGTGGTCCAACATACCAACAAAAGAAACTGAGTAGTAAAATATTCTTGATAAATAAACAAAGAACAAGCTTTGTACAAGCTATTGAAGATCCCGTTTTCACAAAGTATAAATTTAAGCCCGTGACTGTCAACAGCATTATTAAGTGAATTCGTTCTATCCTACGTACAACAACGTTTTACCACTGAAAACACAGGGGTCCACCTGATGAATGAATTGAAAGGTCTTATCGGTTACTATTTGGTATTATTTTAACTTCATGTAATAATAAACAAATCTTGTCATAAATCTGATTTTACTTTCTTAAGGGTTTGAAAAACAGACCAAAAATAGACACTTCTGCGAATCAAATTGCTAGTCTTCCTGTGCAGTACTATACAAGTTATAGCTCTAAAAATTTTCATGCCTCTTTTTTAGTACGCACTGTAAGGTGCTGTGTACGTACATAACTGATTGCAACAATGACTTTTCTACTGGAAAACCATTTTTACATGTCTTCCTGTGCTTACAAGCCTCCATGCGTTTCTCCCTTCGGCTTACGACAAGAAAACTCATGTGATCGGTGTTCTCGCCGCGTGATACCTAATTCATTATGCTTGCACTGAAAGCCTTCATGCTACACTTCCAGCGACGTCCTAATAAAAACCCAGCGTCGTTTCTCATTTTAACGACTTTCAGTCATCGCGGCGAAGCAATTTTCCCTTTTAGGACAAGAACATGCCGATGAAAACAAGATTTTTAATGAAGTCGACGGCGGTTTTTTTTAGCGTGCTAGGCACGCGGAAGGAGGTTGAGTACTAAAGATGAAATAAATGTTATCTTAATATTTTTCTAACCCCTTTTCAGTTCGCAACTTTTCAGGGAATCCATGCCTAATGCGTAGGAAGAGAGCGAGTTACATTTGTAACATTCCATGTCAAATATTTGAAAAAAGAGGTACGTGAGTTCTTGGGCAATCGCTCCTTACGGCAATCATGTTCGAAACCGTTGGCCGATACGATCGCATGAATTTTATCTCCGGCTCGATATTTGGCTTGCGTCACTGCCGTGAAATAACATCTTTAGACATAACACTGACCAAATAAAACATTTGACATTAGGTTTTATTTCACAGTTCTTTTATTATTACAGTAAATGTGCCATCCTATTTCTTGTATTGCTTTTGCACAAAATCACGTGATGTTAAAATCTGTTCACACGACTGAGGCTTCTTTGCATATTCCAAATAACCCTTTCCTGAAATGAAAATGTCTTGACATGTCAATTCTTTAAAATGTTTTATGTTGTGGCTTATAAAAAACTCGCAATTAAAAGTGACAAACTTTGTCTTTTTTCATAATTTTTCAATATGTTGTCGGACAATAATATTCGTGAACGTTAAACATAACGCTTTACTCCTTTATAATGAAGTACTTTATAACCACCTTACAGATAATTAAAAAAAGATATATGCACGGGCTGTATCAAAAAAGTAAATATGAGCGGGAAATTCTAATAAATCCCCGATTAAAAAGCTTTTGAGGAACCGCGACCGATGTTAATGTGTATGAGAAAGTTACTTGTGGTAATTCAGTCAAAGGAATTTGTGAAAAGGCGGAAAGATATCTCCATTTATAGTTACTTAGCTGAAGTGACGAAATAAAAACAGGATAACAGAGAATCTCGGTCTCTTAGAATTTGTTTTGTAAACAAACGTTATCGGCCATCTTGAATTACCACCATTCAACCTTAGGGGGGTACTGGTAAGTAACACGAGCAGAAAATTACCCTCCACAGAATTCCTGTACCAGAAACGAGACGAAATGAGTTTTGTTATGCAGTTGAAAGTCATCGCGTGTCTGCAGACGAGGGTATAGCTTTAACTGAACCCAAAGTTTGGCACACATTTCAACATTTAGTTAACTCACCCCACCTTAGCTAGTATCAAATTTGTTCTTCTTCCACGGCGTCTAACGCTTACCAGAGCCGAAATGTTTTCTTAAAAGTGTGCAGTGTTTGTTGACCTTCATTTTCTGCTAGTTATTGTTAATGCTAATATCATTCAAATTGCTCCCTTTCTTCTTATTGGATCTTATTGTGCAAATGGCTTTTCTAATTCTGCGGTAGATCTCTGCGCTAATTATTCGTTCAGTCATATCATCGCGGCTAAACCTGTCATGAAAGTAAATCCCTCACGTCTCACTGGACTTCTGTCAATCCCGACATTGTGAGGCCGACTCACTTGAATATTGACTTGATGCGGCAGATAAGGACGAGTCGATCAAATCGCGTGCCTCACCTGAGTCAGATTTCACCGCCAAGTGCAAGTTAATATCACTCATATCGTGTTGAAACAGATGCAAGTAACCAACTCGCAACGCTTTCACCGCCGCGAATCCGACAGTTCCCATTTGTTCAGCTGCGTGTGAGAGATTAGTGCGGCTTCAAGATTCATTTGATGATAGCAGTCCGACGAAATCAAACCCCAAAGAACTGATGCGGTCATTTCTCTCATATCATGACCTCAGAAAAGCCTTCTGAGTTCGCCACCAGCGTAACGTGGAGAAACTCTGTGGCTGCTTTTGAAATGACGCCCTCCGCGACGGTTCCCTCTGGCAGAACTGAAGTCCCCGAGCCGTATGTTTCGCTGGTCATTCGCTTAACGCTTTCTGTTCTAATTTTGCTGCTCAACTTGGCCGGAAATGTTCTGGTGTGTGTGGCTGTGAGAAAAACGCGCAAGCTGCGAAGTTTCAGGAACTACTACTACGGCCTTTTCCTCATGAGTCTGGCAATTGCCGACATGGCGGTTGGTTTAGTATGTATGCCCTTCATCTTACTCTATTACGAGACTGGAAAGTATCCGTTTGGATTTTTCGGCTCCACAGCAGTTTGTAAGCTCATTCCAGCCCTGAGCTTGCTGTGCCAGGGTGCGTCGATCTTCAGTCTTACATCTCTGACACTCCAACGATTCATGGGCATTGTTTATCCAATGAAAGCTAGATTGACCCTCGGGAAGGTCAAGTTGCTTCTCGCACTAGTTTGGTTGTGTGCTTTTCTGTCCGCCTTGCCTCTAACCATTGTCATGGACGTGAATCAGACAGTGCAGAGTAAAGACAACAAGTTCAGCTGCGAGGAAAACTGGGGCAAGCACCACACTATTTTAGTAGAAGGGTACACTTTATACCTCTTTGCAGCGGAATACCTCCTCCCTCTCGTCATAATGGGGGTCGCCTATGGTAAAATGGCCACGGTTCTAAATAGAAGGGATGAAGACTTCCAGGGCAGGAAATCCACCACGTCCAGAACCAAAGCAGGCCACAAGAAATTCATTCGTCTGCTGATCGTGTTAATCGTGAGTTTTGCTCTGTGTTACCTGCCCAATCATTTGCTGTTTTTCTGGTCAGATTATGGCTCCGGATTAGAAAATCCATACTTCACCATATTCATGAAGTATTCTCATTTCTGTATATGGCTTAACAGCTGTTTAAACCCTTACCTGTACGGCGCGCTCGACGACTACTTCAGACAAAGTTACAAGAAGGCGCTGCGCCGGTGCGCGAGAATCGAGGGAAAAGCGAGGAAGACTCACGCTCGCTTAGCGCGACAATTAACAAAAATATACTCGTTTAAGACACCGTCTACGGCCGATCCAGATTCTTCAGAAGTAGTGGATGAAAGCTGAAAGTTCGGGCGGAAGGCAAGACTCAAGATACTATTATTTCAAGATGGGAAGTTATGCAATTTTTACAAACTTAGGACGAAGCCCTCTTGATGCCTCTATTGAATTGTCTTGAAGCAGCAAAGCAACGATTTAAGAGCCAAGGATTGTTATCCATAGAAGTGAGACGAGAGGAATTTACTTCATATCATCGAAACTTAAAGTGGCGAAGCTTGTTAACGAAAAGACCAACTAATAGCCCTTTTGGCAAGCGCTCCTCGTAAAGGGAACGCTAATTTGCAGTTTTTAATGATCATTTAAGCGTTCTACTGTTTGCAGTCATTTTTGGATAAATAATTAGGCGTTAAATACTCATTCCTATTAGTTGTGCTAAGTTCTGTAGGGGTTCTGCTGTGTGAGACAATTTTTCGCTTAGCGGTTCCTTCAGGAATTGTCGTGGTTGTACCGACTGCCTCGCATCTTTGTTGACATGCTTTACTTCTAGTGACAAGGTTTTTTCAAACTTCGGCATTCCTGTCATTACTGCTCTCATTTCGATTCAAAACTCTTTGCAGGGTTGTTTTCCTGCCATTATTTGTTCAAGTCAGATTGTGATTCTTGGAGCATCCGGTGTCAATGAGTTAGCATTAAGCTTATGTACTCATTCCATTAACGCTAAGGCGCTTCGGAACTGACCTCGCCACAGGAAATTAGTAACACGTAGAAACAACAGAAAGTCAAAAGTACCTCGCGAATTCAATTCAAGAACTGATAGTCGAAAATGAACAACAGACGAAAGCAATTGAAATGACAAAACACGACAAGAAAGGAAAATTTGTGAGCACTAGATAATGCGCAGTTTAATTTGACGCTGCAATAATTTGACAGCCTTTAATAGTTTGCATCATTACACGCCTGTGTGCACTTTACGGACTTTAACTGAAAAAAACCAATTTATTGTTTCTGCAGGTCACGTCAACGATGTACTAAGAGGCATCATTTCATCCTCTCAACAAAACAGAAAGCCATATGAGCGAAACAAGTGCTCGTTATACTCAGGCCCGTAAGTCGAAGAAGAGAAGGGTTTCGGCAATCAAAAAAATTTTAGTGAGAGTTGTCATGACTTAAGATTTAAGATAAAAAACACTCAAACAGGCAACAATCGCCTTTCATTAGTTAATTGGCTTGAGCTTTAAGAAGAAGAAGAAGTAAATTTTGGAGAGTCGTTGACTGGGGTCCATTCGGTAGGGCTCAAACACGGGAACTCAAGAGGTCGAGCTAGGGCAGACTGTATGTATAGTAGGAGACAATTTTATACAAGTAGAATACATTTTGCATTGAATTTCCAGGCTTATATGTATATATTTAGGACATTTTTTCAGCAGGATTTTAGAGCACTTTGTGCTAAACTGGGAATGGAGCCCTCGCAAATATACCTTGGTGGTTTCAAATGCCATCTTCCGCTGGGACGTATACAGTTACGAACCAGACTACCACATATACATCTTCGTAGTTTTATCTTCATAATTGCGCAATAACTCGTTGACATGCAAGCACACTCTTTCAGATTAAAATCACTTGGCCTCAAACGCCCTACAAATTGCCTACATTGATCATAAATGCCAGTTTATTCAGTACATTCTTCGAGTAAAATAATTTAGCATCTGGGGGGCTCGTGGGACAGAAAAACCATCCGACTATGCTAGTTCCGCGTTTTATGAGTGGTTCCCACGAGAATTCAGTTTGAAAAGAGAATCTATGTAACCTCTGAGTAGGCATAATCAAAGGATATGTATGCTGGTAACTATTAGTACAGCAATCACCAAATCAAACTTGCCAAGCCTTCCTTACTAATCTAATTAATCAGGATAATGTCTTTAAAATGTGATGAGAGCTTTATTTTCCCTTTCGTTTTGTTATTGCAAGGCTCGTGGCATATCTGAGTGAAACTTTTTTGTAGAGAAAATAGTGAAATAAATCAACTGTTTATGTATATAGCGTGATTTTAACGTTATATTTTCTAAAATAAATAAAACTTGCATAACAGCTGTGAAAGATTTTAGGCAATCGACTCATTGGTATTCTGAAAGACGGAGCCATGTCGTATTCCAAGTCAGTCCGATGTTATCTTGAGATCTAAATGATAAGAAAAAAGGGATCTTTCCATCATCAAGTCTTAAAGAATGCAGGAATTGTTATGGTCGTTAACAAACGAACAGCAAAATGAGGGAGATATGCGACGATTGCATTGAGAAAATTCTTCAACCTCTGCCCTTGCCGAGTAAATTGTGTTCAACGGATAAGAATTTAAGATTTAAGTGAATCTCAATGAAATCCGATTAACGGTCAAATACGATTCCGTGCATTCGTGCATTCTTTTATTTGTGTACATTTATCACAGAGGTCTTCTCATTTTGTTGTTATTTCTCCATAATAGGTCTCGGTTTTGTTAATCTTTATGAATTGCTCCAAATATGATAACAAAGGCTAAATTTGTGTCCAGCATATCTTCGCGTACTGCATCGAGTAAAATGAAATTCGTGCTTTTTTCCAAATTATAGCAGAAAAGACCATCGTATCTCATATCATATAGTTTTGTCCTTTACTTCCAGTCTTTAACAATAATGAAATTAATTAAGTTCCAAGAGTCCCCGTAACCTGTCAACACGTCCAGGGCAGAACTTTCACCGGGACGACCCACCGTCACGTCCATCGAAACGAGGAAACCAACATTTATTCACGTCTCTTCCCCTGCCTCTCAAACACATCTTCACAAGAGACAGGATATAAAGCCACTTGGAAATGCATGACACCCACAAGCCGAGGGCACGTTAAGGGTCGACGCATCACGTGTTATCGCTTTCCAACAGCCAGAACCAAACTGGAGGACGGCTGATGGCAATAATCGCATTATACCATAGGGAAATATATGATAAATAATTTTTTAATTGGGATTCATGTTCTTCTGCAGTTCACAGCTTGAACATTTCACCGGTGGAAACCGTGAGGTTACCCCGTTAACCTGATGAATTTTTTACAATAGCCCCACGTTTTATTTGGACTGAACCCAAGATAAAGAAAATCACATAGCCAATAAGAAGGTAGAGGGAAATACACCAACTTAAATATCTTTCTCTGATACCAAAAAAAGTGCGCAGAGTCAGTATTATTTCTTAACCTATGTTGTTGTTGCTTGGTTTCTCAGTAAGTTCGGACTAGCCCCTTCTCTACTTTTGTCCTACATGTTAACAAAATAAACCCCTAGAGTTGGCCTAGTCGACTGAAGAAGAAAAAGAATGAGACTAAACTGAAAGTAAAGATCGCACATGTCCATAGGAACTAACTAGATTAACTGAATCAGTGTAACACACACTCCAACAGCCACAGACAAAACATCGTAGACGCCTAACTAAACACAATAAAAAGCTAAAAAGAGACACGGCACTTTGAAACTGCATTTAGCCACTGTGTATAAATAGATGTCATCCCCCACTTAAGTATTTAGAAACTATAGTGCGATCACAGAGTAAAATTCCAGCTTGCTATATGGTGGCCCGGCCTTAAATAGCTGCGAAAGTGATCCAAGCCGAAAAACCAACAAAAAACTGACACGCGATTTCAGTGAAGGTGTTATAATGAGGTTAATTAAAAGGCTTCGAATTGAAGAGATTCTTTCCGTTGTAATTACCACTGACAAAAAATGAAATGTAAAAAGAGGCACCTCTCCTTAGAGGGAAAAGTGATAGTGACAGTGTAGTTTTAGTTGCCCTGAACTGGAACGATGTTGCCGCGCTTATCACTACCAAAACATTGCTTAATTAAGTTGTTATAGAAGGCTTTTACAGATTGGCTTCGAGCTGAGACAAAGATGCCTACATTATCGATCATTACGTATACTCAAAACACTTTATAGTTTTAATAGGAACCTTGTGGCAATCTTCGATGTGGGCGATTTCACTGTTTTAGACCGTGCTGATGGTACCGGGAAAAAGCTCACAGTCGAAATCATTTAAGTTTCCATTTAGATTTATCTCGATACTTTCAAGACGAAGATATCAGGAAATCGTGGACGACGTGCTTAACATTTAAGATCTTTTTCGGCAGTATGCCACATTGATAAAAGGCTAACTTTTTTAGCTGTTGCGCAGACAAAATGCTTCCGTCAAAACACATTACTATGCCAGTCAAACTAATTACAATTCCATCTACCCAGCGAACAAAGTTGAACGTCGTGTGAAATTTCAGAAAAACTAAGGATTGATTACTTCAAGTTCAGAAAATAAAGTGTTTATTCTGGAATGTGATGAAAATGACACCTTTTGTAGTGTTGAAACCTAAGAGTCAAAAAGTTGCTCCTCTTTGTAAGTTCTTATAAATCATGGATCTTTTCTGTTCTTGAGGACATCCGTTACACTTTGATAACTTTAATGCTGTTACCAGCTGTTAGGGCTGATCAATCGGAGATAATCTTATCAAGAAGTGTTAGGTGAGGGCCCTGAAGGGAGAGAGTGTGAAACAGGGATAACACTTGCTATTTTATCCAGAGGAGAAAAACATAACTGATGCCATTTCTCTAGAACAAGAAGTAATTTGACGTATAAATGCGATCAACTCCAGGGTAAAAGATATGCAGTCACTTTTTTTTTTCGCAACGAAGGTTTCAAAGTTAGAGCTCTAAAAAAAACAAACAAAAAAAAAACAAAAAAAATGTTAGAGCTCTTGATGAGGAAGTGGACGTAAGGTCTTGTAGATAAGCCCCTTGGAGGCTTGGTCTATTTGTATCTATTTTTCGAATTTTTACCCAGCATAGCACTTGTTATAATAAACATATAGCGCATGTAACCGCTCTTAAAGCAATAAATTGCACGAAAACAACAACAAAAAAAAGAATTATAAATGGCCAATTCAGCTTACAAGAAGATTAGTGGAGGGTGAAATGGAAGGTGCGATTCTCTACTTGCACAAATCCCATAATACACCTCTTTTACCCCCCAAAAATCTGCATAGGCATTGTTTTAGATTACTCTTGGGACATGTTCATGTCCCAGGAGAAAT
>OFEO01000033.1_pt1 | contig 12747 bp, 9 predicted proteins | sample 1521061 | NCBI WGS metagenome assembly OFEO01 (sample SAMN04272335, study PRJEB24112) | coral metagenome | biome: Coral reef; feature: Shallow seawater; material: Coral tissue | host: Coral | place: China: South China Sea | collected 2014 | reverse complement strand
GTGTCGTTGATGGTAGAAATTTGTATCCCCAAAACATCATCGATCACAATCCTCATGAAAATCCACGCCAATTCAAGTTGCCATCAAAAAAGTAGAATTTATTCTGTAGCGGTTCGGCTTGGTTAAAGAAGATAGAGAACACCAACTGCCTTTTCCACCTGGTACTGATTTCCTTGACTAATATATACTATCACCATTTGTTTCCGATATATTTTCTCAAAATGCGTTTTTCAAATGTTCAAGCGAGGATTATCAGTGAAGTAATTCTTTCGTTCTTTCGTTCAACCTTGAGATCGCCGAGGACAGACAACTGTGACTCGGCACCAGCAAAACTTGATTCCCAAACAGGTTTCTTCATATTAACTAAAGTTAAATAACAGTGTGAGATTCAATAGCAGTCATAACATCAAGTCTGTAAAACAACAGCCTTGCTAGAGACTTCTTTTAGAAGACGAAGAAGTTCGCTACTAAAATTACATTACCATCGATCTTCGACTCAAAACCAAATGGAGAGATATTTTACTCCACGTTCAGCACCAAAACTGAATTCACGGTAATTATAAAAGGCGTTTACTTAGTTTAGGATGCGATTTTTCAAAAGAAAATGGTCTATTGTATGTTTATAAGGAGAAACGCGGCTAAATCAGAAGAAAATATCCATTTGGACCTGACGATTATTTTTCCAATCAAAATTCAAGTTGTTTTTGTCAACATCATGGTGAAAGCCCCGATGTACAAGGCTCTACTGTATACATTACGAGAAAGCGATGAATTTCTTGACTATGTTTTAAGCACTGTGATCGATTTTTCAATTTTTACAGGAAGACTTTTGAACATGGGACGCGTTCTTGTTATTTCACTTGTGATGGGCCTCATTGTCTTTTCCCAGTTGCATGAAAGGTTTGTATCAACTCGTGATCAGTGTACTTTTAACAACTGTCAACTGTCTACGAAACAGCCTAAAGTACATTCTCGTCCCCAGAGGCCGCGATCCTTTTGGTCAGTGACGGAGATCGCGACCTCTGGCTAGGTCCAACACCGGAAGTCCGTGATTCACGGACTTACCGTCACTCTGCGCATGCTCAGAGTCAAGTCTGACAAATCTGATTGGTTCTGGTCTCAATCTATTGTGTTTACAAAGCCATTCAAAACCGGAATGTCGTTGTACCGGGCCAGAGGTCGCGATCTCCGTCACTGACCAAAAGGATCGCGGCCTTTAGGGACGAGAATGGTTTTCGCAGCGATAGCTTTGCCCGCCGCCACCTTTTTGTTTTTTTTTTTCGGTCTTGTGCTTGGATTTTCTGAAGTCACCTACTGTTGCGTGTCCACAGGTTGCAGGGGAGTTATTTGTTCATCTTGCTTGAAAGTCTCGGCTTGTGTGTCCGACATTGTTCGCTATTAGCCATGGATTTTTTTGAAGTCACCTGTGCATGCGCAGGTTGTGGCGTTTTTTAATTGGTAACTCTTAGCTTCGACTTGTTCAACACCAGTGAAATCGATATGTTTTGTGGTAATTGCTCACCTTCAATTTGCTCACCAGAAGTGTGTTCCGCTTCGACTTGATCAGCAGCGCAGAAATTGATATATTTTGTGATGATCAGCATCGCGTTGGCCACAGAAAGCAACCGCCCACATCTCAACCCAAGCCCGCCCGCCAAGTCAGACATCTCTTTTGTAATGATGTAATCGTTTTTGATGTCATTCTGCAGGGCGTCGGGGTCTTCGATCTTTACAACCAAAACAAGCCCTTTCGTGGCTAACGCAAAAAGCTTTCAATCAGGATTTCAGTGGTCTTGGTCCCCACGCAGGTCTTGTACCCTTCGCAGTAATTCTGAACTGACGTCTTTGTCGGGTATCTTGTTTTGTTAATGCTGCTCAGCTTCAATCTTTTTAAGTCTTAACACACCGTCATCAGTGTTATCAGTTAGATAAGTCAATATTATTTGTTGTCCATCGTTGAAGGTCAAAATGAGTCAACGCCAACCTCGTTGCCACAGTCCATCCTCCCTTGCGGGGACGGTCGGGGAAGGAGAGAACCCTGGGACGAGTTTCGTAAGGCAAGCGAAAGGATGAACCTTCCTCGAAATATTAAAATGTTAACTGACCCTTAGAGAGATTGAACTATAGAAATTATTTGTTTGACCAGAATCTTGACGCGATTTCTTCATTCCCTTTTAGCCAATACTTTTTGGTTTAATAGACGCCGTGAACATCTTTTACACCAGGAGCTAGGGCTCCTGTTCACACCTATTTTAGAAATTGTAGAGCTTATAAGATTAAAACGTTTTCTTCCTGAGCTCCAATAAATTCTGAACTTTAAACATTTGTTAGGCATTTGTTAGACAACAGTTCCTGAATTTCTTTCTATCAAATTGTGAAGCTGATACCAGCATTGTTCTTTTATTGAAGCTTTTATTGAAAAGTACTCATTGAATAAACCGTTTGCCAGAGTGTTTTGTGCTTATAGTAATTATGTATTCACTGTCAGTTTGTGTTATGATCGGTTATTAAAGAATTTTCTCTTATCGTCAGGTGGAGGGGCAGTTTGGGTTTGTCAGCGATTGATATTTTAGACCTTTGCTCATGGGGTAGCATATTTAAATAGTTTTAGCAGGCGGCGACAATGCCAACAGCTCTTTTCACAATTAATTATACTTGTGTCATTTGCATTGCAATATCAGTTCTCCAACCTAAAAGTGTTTGGTTTGTAACCAGGAAGTCTTAGCTGCTGCTGTAACCTTCTTCAAATGAAAAAGTAAATGATCAACGGCATCTCTGATGTTATGTGAATAAAAAGAAAGAAAAGAATGTACACTAAATGGAAAGGAAAGGGGTTATGTATGCGAGGAAATGTTCGATGAGGGGGAAGTTATCATCATATGCGCAATGGTCGTAAATTAAGAAGTGATTGGAAACAACGATTACGTCATCGTGTGCATCAACTGAATTCCGCGACAATGACGTGAAACTATCGGCGAACTCCTGAAGAAGATCATAGATAAGAACACTGCAACTGTAAATTCCAGTTTTATGTTACCGGTGCGGCAGCTGAAGGAGAAGAAGAAGAAGAACACGAATATAATATCCAGGCAGAAACACAGATTCAACTGATCAATGGACCAAATAAATCAGTTCGAGAAAGCTCTTGAGTCTGCTAATGGGACGTTTTGCTGTTACTTTGTGGAAAGATAAACAATGTTGAAAAAATATGCTAGAGAAAAGAAATCAGGAAACGAGCAAGATCGTGCTTTATTAGTCAAGCACCTTAAGATAACATTTTGGGTGATGTTTATGACAACTGCTATTTGCCTTCTCATACCTCTAGCGATTGACGTTAAAACCATCAAGCATTCAATACAAACTATTATAACAAACAAGACGAAGCCACAACTATAAGAAATATATAATCAAATTATTGTTTTGCTTTTAAATTACGTTTTTCAGTTGGACTGTCGCACATTTTGTTAGTACGATACTTTCTGCTTGATTTTCCCACATTTGACATTAAACATTTATGAAATCGTTGTTTTCCTAACGACAATTCAACCCTTTGACCTCTTTGTTACCAAGGATAATAACGGGAATGATTTAATTTGTTTAGCGGAGTATCGACTGCAGTTAAATAGACTGAAAATACTTGAAGACGGTTATCAGAGTTTATTTATTTGAAAACAAATATAGTGCAGGTTGACAAATTGCATAACTCATCATATAGAGTGATTTTACTTGACCCGTGAAATATATAGTGGAATATTACACGCTATTTGTGCGTAAAAGCCCCTATCACATGGTGTATACGTACAAGATTGAGGATGAAAAAACTGACACAAAAACAGAACGTACAATAATGACACAACTGAAGAGATAAATTATACGACAGTTATTGAAATACTTTTCTTCGTTTATTAAGTGAAATTCTTCATTTTACATTTTTCTTAACTGCACTACCGTTTTAAATTATTAAGAGAAATTCTTCATTTTACAACTTTCTTAACTGTATTACCGTTTAAAATTAGATCAACGCGTTCACCATCTGTAAAAATTCTTATCAAAAACGCCTCTACAAAAATTACAGAAAGGGCCCGGTTGCTCTGCTGACCGAAAACAATACGGACATTCGCGCTGCCTAGTGATGGCTGTTGTTTCAGAGAGCCTTGCTGAATTGTCATTTTCATCTGGAACCCAACTACCGTGCAGAGAAATTTGGCTCTTTTCTGGTTTTTGAAAAGACAACAAATTGCTGCGTACTGAAACTGATCTCTGTTTCTCCACTGTTTCACGGATCTTTTGCAGCATGTTAGTGTCGACAGGAATCTTGGCCAGGTTCTGCACTTGGGTGGCTGCCGAATCGTTCTTTGCGCTTTCCACGTCGGTCAGATCGATTACTCTTGTAGTTCCGTCTACCTCCTTGTCAGCGTCTTCATTTGTACCCGAGTCTAATATCTGTTGAACAACTGCGTTCATATTTCCATTTTCCCTGGTAAGGAGGGAAGCCAGCTTGACTTCTGATGCGAAGGGCAACACTTTTTTCAAGCGGTCTAATTTTTCATCAAATTGAAGCTGAGCAGGAGACAGCGTGTTCATCTTTGCTTGAATGGCTGGAGCGGAACAAGCCTTCTGCATTGTAGGATCATTGGTACCCTCTCGCGGCTGCCTTTGGTGAAGCAAAATAGCTGTCTTCAATACACCCAGTGGACTCAAATCCTTTACAGTTCCAGCAATTTCCTCCGAATAAGAGTTGATGCTGTGGTATAGGGCTTTGTGCTCCTGTACCTGCTTTTGTTGTCTAGCTGCAATTTGTATGAAAAATACATGTAAATAAACGCACTTTACCGTACGTAAGCCTTTCACGTGGTTTTCTTTTTTGATCTTTGAGCGTGCAAACGGAAAAAAGAAAACAAAACCCTTCACAAGAGATTTATTGCCCTCTATTGCTAAGGAGTAGAGGCGGGTAAATGAGAAAATCTCCTAAAAATCTCTTTTCATGTTTGGAGTTTAACTGGTTTAATAATGGAGGTGATCATGATAAGCCAATGAAAATGCAAAGTACTTAAAAAGAAAAAAACTTATTTTCCCCCAGAGACGTTTCAAGCGATTCGATTTTTGAGAGTTCGCCAAGAAAGTGCTCTGAACAAACTAAAAACAGTGCTGTTGCGGGTAATAAAAAACAAAAGGAAAATGCACCCTGAAAAAACAGCTACAACTGAATGTGCGCCAGAATAATCCCAGCCTCGGGTTTTCAGTTTTGCCTCAGGGATGAAAATCCCTTTGCAAAAGGCATATTATGAAGAAACAACGGAAAGCGGAAAAAATTGGAAGTTCTCATGCGCACAATTTGTGATAATTTCTCATTTTTTCTTCACGCCAAAAAAACATATTAGTAATTCACCTTTTCGTTGGTCAGCTTTCGGCGTGGTCTTCTTCCACGGCTTGTTTTGCTGTTTCAAAATTTGCGATCTGGAGAGCCAACACACCGTCGTCGTTTGGCGCACTGGAAGCCATTTCAGGAAATGATGTGGTGGCGCTACTTACTCCAGCTGTGCCTGTGTCTTTACTTCTGGTTAAATTCGCACTGGAAGCCAGCCTCATCCGCCATTGTCTTCCTTTATCTTTTTTAGTTTCACGTTGTGTTTACTTCATTGCTAAGACCTGGTCGTGTGTTGTGCAGCGCGCACAAGAACAATTACTATTCGGACAGACTCTTTTGTGCCCTTTCAGTAGCTCTATTTTGCCATGAAGTCTGCACTTCCCACAAGTCCTTTCAGACATAGTTGTGTTTAATGGCGAAGTGAAGCCTATGCAATGCACGTTTTCAAAGCTCACATTGTTTGCTGGTCAGGACCTCTTTATATGTAGTGTTTGTTGTGAAATGCCTTAATTTGTTGCCATCTTTCGCACGTGCGTTGACCAACTTGACAAAGGGGTACCTAATTTGTTGTGAATGGGCCTAAATTTTCACCTACCGTTTCTAATTACAGCAATTGTGCCCAATTACAAAAACATTACCCTTTCTCTTTCCTGTTGTTGTTTGATGATGAAGTGATTTTTATTGCATCATTCCTAGCTTACAGCTGAATTTAGATCTAACGATGCCTTGGCATTTCAATCGTAAGGGCGGTTGTTATCATTACGGGCATTCTTACCCAATGCAGAAGTGAGTTCAAGTCATTGCTACGTATTTAGGCACCTGATCCACAGCCATTACCGCCGAAATTTGCCAAGTTTCGTACAACTGTGTTACCAAGTATGTGGAACTGTTCCAACAAAAAGCAACTTTGAGCCAAATTGTCAGTAACAATATGCGTCCAAGGAAAATTGTGTGGTGGATGGAGGCCTACCTTGAAGCTCTTGTGAGATTCTACCCCACAATTTATCTTCGAGAACTACAAGAGATACTAGCAAACGATTTCCAGCTTGGTCCGCACGAGGTTCCCTCGATGGCGGCAATAGCCAGGTTATTTACGAAGCTGAAAATAACGCGCAAGAAATGTGTTCACGTCGCTAAAGAACGAATGTCGCCACATAACCGCTACTGTCGTCAATTATATTTTCAGTGGAGGAGAACCATTGATCCAAGCCGCGTTTATTTTTTCAACGAAACTCATTTTAACTTTGAAACTGATGAGCGCGATTACGGGCGAACAGATTCAGGGTTGGCATGTCCATCGTTCCGGGAGAAAGGCAGAGCTCGGGCTGGTAAATATTCTGCATTCGCTGTTTGTGGATTCACTGAAGGAGTGATTCAAGCAATTCCGGTTGCAGGAACCTTGACTGCTGAATTAGTGACCGAAATAATTAAAAATCAGGTTCTCCCACTTTTACCGCGCAATAGCTTTTTGGTTGCAGATAATGCAAGCGTACACAATGAAGTTGCCTTGTGTCGCATATTAGCCAGAAAGAACATAACTCTAGTCAAACTACCCGCTTACAGCTATGATTTAAATCCCATCGAAATGGTCTTTGGACTTGTAAAGGCAATTGCTCGTTTTTCTCCTGGCTTTTTAAGAACAAATCCTATGTTGGCAATTATAAACGCATTCGAACAAGTTCGCCCTATAAACGTCAGAAATATTTACAAAAGATCGTGGGGTGTTTTCGTGTAAATAGTCTGAGTAACAAAAAAACAATAAAAACTTAGAAACAGAAAAGCAATAAAGAAATACGTCTCAGGAAGCTAAAATAAGTGTATTTTGTTAGTCTCCATGCTGATTTCCAGCATGGCACGCACTAATACTAATTAGGAGGTAGTGTTAAACAATTAACACTTAATGACTGGTCCCGAGGGGAACAGCGAATTTTGTTTCCCGAGAACCTCAATGTTTCCCGAGACGAAGTCGAGGGAAACATTGAGATTCGAGGGAAACAAAATTCACTGTTCCCCAAGGGACCAGTCATTAAGTGATTTGTTATATAGCAAAACAAAACAAACACAAATTTTGAAAAACGCACTGAGATTCCAGCGACAACATCAGGCCACCTCTGATCACGTACAACAGCGGTCAACATTTCGCGGGTAACAGTGAACTGTTTCCCGTTTGACGCCATAGTTTTCGCAATGTTGCCCACTCACTCATGGCAGTTGGGGGGAGACAGTTTCGTTGTTAGGTGTCATGTGACCTTGAACTAACCAATAAATGTGTGCTGTATCGGGAAAAACGCCAGCCATATAACAATAGTCGCTGTTTTGGAAACCTGCTGCGCTAATCTTTTTAAACCACTAAGATTCAAAAATGCTTCTCAATAACCATAGCAGGACATTGATTTGGAAAGCAATGAAGAAAATCAGTTGGCTACAGGAACTCAACAATTATGCAAGTTTGCAGCCATCATCACAGTGTGAAGACTTGTGTTGCTTAGTAAAAGTTTGATCTATTTTCGTTGTCCTGAGTGACAGGATGCTTCATGTTTTGTGCATGCTTTTTTTTGTGGCCCACAACAGCATATAAAAATGATGAAATTATCATTCACTGCATTAATTTCTTCCTTTTCATTGGCTAACAGCCCACCATGTGACCTTGAAATAACTGCCTACAAACAATAGTCTACTCGTACACAATACAATCTAAAATTAATGTGTTTTGCAGCAAATATTTTTCTTGTGCATAATAAAATTAGGCAACTGTAACCACACTGTTTCAGAAAATGGCTTCTTGCTTCCCTGAGCCATCCAAGAGTGAGTTGCAGGCTAGTCAAAGTCTCATACGATTTGCAGCTGCACTAAAGAATTTTACGGGTAGATCCATCAGTGCACTTACCGATATTTGTCTTGAAATGAATTATGAATAGGCAAGTCACTTCAGTGCCAATATTTGTGAAAATGACACTGACAGCAAATGCTTCCTCAAGCAAATTAGACGCAAATGTTAACTCTTCTTTTCCATTAGTGATTGCGACAGGAAACTATGTACATGTACTCGCAAGAAAAGGCTTAAATCAGAAAGGAGCTTAAAAAGGGCTTAAATCAGAAAGAGACTAAAAATTTATTAAAGTTCTGAAAACTCCTGCTTTGAAATACATGTAATTTGTTGATCTCATAAATTTGGAACAATACAGCATGAATGACTATAATTTACGTAACAGATGACGCTAAATTTATACTTTGCCAAAATTTGAATACTGTGGGAATGTGAAGCCACTTTTGAGCAGCCAGTTCACCTGAAAATTCCAGTTTTGAAGTATTGAGGCCAATGTTTACATGTCTCCTCACAGAAATATTATAGGTATCCTAACAATGACGAGAACAGATAACAAACAATGGGATCTCATGGGTTCCCAGCCTGTAAGGACCTTTTGTCTTATTTCTGGCTATTGTTCTGCATTAAATTTTGCTTCAATTGAAACTATTTTTATTGGGCTTTTAAGGCGATCAAAAACCTTGCAATGTCAGAGAGCTGTGTTAAAATTAGTTGTAGCTCCATCTAATTCAAGGTTATCAAACATTAGATGATGCATGAATACCTGAATTCAAGCTGAGAAACTAAACAATAAATTCTTCGTTCAGCTTGGCACAGCTATGTTTGGAAATGACAACTTGAACATGCATGTTGCAATGACACACTGTGAAGGTATAGCAGAAAAAAACAGAAATTTCTTTGGAAAAGTAGAAATATTTACTTCTCTTCTTCCCTATATTACATTTACAATGAACTCTGATCTGCTTTCTTGGGGATAAAATTTCATCCTGTTGATTTCATCAACATGAATAAGAATAGCCAAACATGCATATATACAAGGTGAATAATAAAATTATACCTAACTGCACTCGTATATACAGAATAAAATTCAATTCTTTACAGCGTTGTTGTATTTAAATGAACTCTTTAGATCCCATAACTGCTTCTTTTCTTTACTTCTTCACCAAATATAGTGTCCATTTAGTTCTTTGTTTGAAGCACTATCTATTGAGCTTTATACGTAGATGTACACGCAAGAGTCGAGGCGATTTACACTTACAAAAGCGCAAGTCCATCGCCAAAGCATCACAGTTGGTGTGATTAACTTAAAAACGCTAAAAGACCTCCTAAAAAAGTGCCCCAAAAGGCATGGAAAAATATAACATTTCGGGGTAAACGAAAAATTGTTTAGAATTTATTTGCTGAATTGAATTAACTTATAGAAATTATCTTCCAACTATTTTCGGCAACACAGTTCTGGTGTTAAGTTTAGCTGAGTCGGTAACACCGCGTCCGTCGTCTAAAATTTCCTCTATTTGTCTTCGTGGCTTCGCTTTCCCTGATGTGGGAGCAGCTGGTGGGAGCTTGGCTACAGCCGATCCAGAGTTGTGCCGTTGATAAGGCTTGTTGTCGGTTGCATTCGAGTCGGGTGCTCGAGGCAAGCGCCTTCGAAGCCACGGGTGTCGAAGGGCTTGTGATGGAGTCATACGTTGCGCAGGGTCCCATTCCAAACACCTCTGAAGAAAATCAATGAATTGTGTGTCTTCACAACCTTTCAAAGCGGTTGTGAATTTCTTAGAGCCAGGTGGGCCTCGCGTCTTTCCGTGCCGGGAACGGCCACCAGTCAAAACTGTGCTTCCATCTGGCAACGTTGTCGCTGTGCAATACCTCGGATGTCCTTTGGAATTGATGAAGTTCTTCGTTCGCTTTGAATTGTCTAATAGTTTCTGAGGAGGCATGCCTAGCAGTTCAATGATACAAGCGAGTTGGTCACCTTCGTCTTCGCCAGGGAACAAAGGATATCCAGTCAAAAGTTCAGCTAAAATGCAACCGAAGCTCCACATATCGATGGCCATACCATACCGAGCTCCAAGTATGACTTCAGGTGCGCGGTAAAACCGGCTTTGAATGTACGTATAAATACGCTGATGTTCGTAGCAGCTAGAGCCAAAATCGATAACTTTAATCCCACTCCTGCCTTGTTGTTTCAGAAGAATGTTTTCTGGTTTTAAGTCACAGTGAATGATCCTGTTTCTATGAAGTGCGTCGCTGCATTGAAGAATCGAGTGCGCGAATTTCCGTACCAGCTGAAGACTGAAACCTTGAAATTTATTCTTCTTTATAAGTTCGTAAAGATTCATACTCAGCAACTCAAAGGTCATACAAACATGTTCCCGAAAATTGAAATTGTCAAGCATGTGAATTATATTGTGGCTGTTGTCTTTGTCTTGCTTTTTCAAATGTTCTAGAATCCGGATTTCTTCTTTTGCTTGTCTGTGGAATCGCTTCTCATTCCGGACCATTTTGAGCGCCACATTAGTTTGAGTCTTGTGATCGTAAGCTTTTACAACTTGTCCAAAGCTCCCTTTACCGATAATCTTGACAACTTCGTAGCGGTAAGCGATGTGATCATGTGGAACTTGAATATACGAGCCCTGATCGTCATCATAGCCTCCGTTATTCGCGCCACCAACCACACCCTGACGTTTCTTTGCATTTGGTCCAACAAACCAGATTTGGGGATAATTAAAGATTTCATGATGTTCGTAGCTTGTTAGTTTGTGCATGAACTGTTTCATTGCCTGTTCTGGACTCATGGGTAGCCCTCTTGACTTGAGCGTTCCCGAACCATTAGCGCTGGATCTCCTTCCCGACGAAGGCGACGCATTCCCGGATACCGAGATCGGCCGATGGACGGCTGGAAAAGCTTGTATTTCATTAGCGATCTTGCTCTTATTCTGCTGGTTTGTTTCTTCTTCAAAGAGCTGTTGTACTTGAACTCCCCCAACAAGCGGCAGAGCTCCAGAAACGGTAGATTCGTGGGCCTTCGCATTGCCTTTCGTTGACGGTTTCAATGGTGGTAACACATCCGCGTTGCCGTTTCTATCCACATAAATTGCATCTCCTCCCGTTCCCCTTTTAGAAACCGCTAATGGTTTCCTTTGAGTAGTAGTTATCATTGTGTGCTTTCGATGTTTCAATCGCAGCCAGTATATCAGCGTTCTGAAATCACAAAACGCTGCTTCGAAGTTATCAAGCCTCACAAATTGCTTTCTCTTTTGTCAGCCGCATTTGATGTTGTTTCGTTGCGTCGTTGCCAGGTGATTCTTAACCAATCAACGCGCTCTTTTGAGGCGTCTTGGAAACCACAAGACGTAAACAAACCAGTTAGCCGTGACGTCATAGTATGAACGTAAGTTTCGGAAGATTTACATGTAAATCCAATTTCAATTTTTCCTCGCGCGTTCAAGGTATATTGCGTTTTGCTTTCAACAGAAAGATAACAAATAGGCTAAATGCGATTTATTTTTAATACAATACTCACAGGCCGTTCGAACTTAATGGATTTGGTAAAATACATTGAAACTTATCATTCTACCTGATCTTATGGATTTTAAGACCCAGCTTATTTGAAATACGGGATTTCACTGTTTAATGTATTTACTTGAAAAAAAGTAAGTGAATATTTCCTGATTAACAATTTGTAGCTTTGCACTGTCAAAAACACGTATCAAAGTTCTCTATTTTAATTGATAGTATAAAAACATTGGACAACTACACAACTTTCGTAGCACACCAAGTTATGTAATTTTTCAAACCTTAGAAAATGTTTTAAAATGATGGTTCTTTTATTAAAAACAAAAATTTAGGAGTCCACAGCTAATATAAAGAGTAATTTACAATCCTCAAGTGTGTAAAGCTACCCTCTGTTAAATTTCATTTGCCCTCACCACAGCAACAGGGCAGGAAGGACCAAGATGGACAGAAATGAGTAAAGTTATTAGTGATTACTCTGAATTACAAACAGCTAGGGTTGCATGATGGCATCTTATTCAACTGAAAATCGCCATTTCTGGCAACAAGCAAGAGGCCTTTTTCCAGAGTAGCCATAGTTCATGTTGTCTGTGTAATCTTGTACTGGTATTCATAATGAAATCAACTTGATTTTTTTTGTCTAAGTAGCAATTTTTCTAGCTTTATTTTTTCATTACTAATATTGATTTCTAAAATAAATCAATCTAGCTAAACATCTCACCTAAACCGCATCCGTTGGAATCTAATTTGGGTATGTTCTTGGATAATTTTTAAAACATTACTTCTAACTTTATTTTTAAACTTATTTATTAATAATTTCATGTTTTCTATCAGTCGTGTTAAAAACGTTTCTTGTGAGAACTTATCTGAATTCTGAACTGCATTGCAAATGTAATACAAAAGCGGAACTCCAACCTCCGTTTTTCTGAGTCATGTTTACCTTTACCATGGGAACAACTCTTGCTTTTTCTATACAAACTTATCTCTCTTGTTTTCTTCTCTTGTTTTCTTCTCTTGTTTTCTTCTCTTGTTTTCTTCT
>OFEO01000032.1_pt1 | contig 12879 bp, 13 predicted proteins | sample 1521061 | NCBI WGS metagenome assembly OFEO01 (sample SAMN04272335, study PRJEB24112) | coral metagenome | biome: Coral reef; feature: Shallow seawater; material: Coral tissue | host: Coral | place: China: South China Sea | collected 2014 | reverse complement strand
TGAAGTGGTCTTTGGACGAATCCACCTTCTCCCTAGCTGTCTGATAAACGAGCCGGTAGTACTTCTTCTTGTCATGGTTGCCATCAGCAGCTTTGTTATGCAGAATCTCCAGCATATCCAGAACTTCATACTTGTTAAATTCTGACAACGGACGGGTCACATAAGTTAAAATCCGTTCTACGAGGTTTTCAGGCGTCGTGTTGGTAACCAACTCCACTGATTGCTTTAACTGCCTAACCTCCTCACGCAATCTCTGCAAAAAGACAGAAAGGCTCTAAATCATCTCACAACCTGATGTGTGAACAACATAATATATACAGAAAACCTCCTTGCAGGCCTCATGCATAACAGAGAAACCCGCTTTCCTCCCGCTTTCGCACGTGTATACATGCTATGACAAAAATTTGTAAACATCCAACGACCACCCCGGCCGAAGGAAAATAATACAAACCAAGCGAGTCGGAGGCGTTCCCCTAGTTTATAACTAGACACACACCGTTAGTTCACCGACTAGCCACCGTCAAAATACGACGGCCACCTCGCTTCCATCATCTGTAAACATCCAACGACCAACCTGGCCGAAGGAAATAATACAAACCAAGCGAGTTTTCAGCGTTCCCCTAGGTAAACTAGACGCCGACCGCTAGTTCACTAACTAACCACCACCGAAGTAAATCGGTTAACTCGCTTGCACCATTTGTAAACATCCAACGGCGACAGAAGCCGAAGGAAATACAAATAAACGAGTCTTCAGCGTTCCCCTAGCTAAACTAGACGCCGACCGCTAGTTCACTAACTAGCCACCGCCGAAGTAAATCGGCTACCTCGCTTGCACCATTTGTAAACATCCAACGGCGATACAAGCCGAAGAAAATACAAATAAGCGAGTCTGCGGCGCTCCCGGCCCTAGTTAAACTAGATTCCAGCCGCCAGTTCACGAACTAACCACGCCGACTAAATCGACGTCTCAAGGAACAAGCTTGTTTAACAACAGACTGTGGTCCGTCCCAAATCCTTCCAGTCTTCTCTCAGCCTCGCTGTATGAGATACAGGGAAAACCTAAAAGAAGCGACAGACAAAAAAGTATACCACGAAGCGTCAAACAACGACTGAAAGACAACTACCTCCAGTTCCTGAGGTTGAGCCACGTTCTCATTCTCATTTTGAACAACTGGCGGATTCACGACTGGCACCACAGGATCACCTAGCAGCTGAACTTCAGGTTCCACAGGTTGATCGTCTCCCATAGCAAACTTATATAAGGAAAAGAAAACTCGCGTGGGTCGTATCTCACTACGAGAAAAAAGTTCACGTCTTCCTGGCTCCGCTGAAAACTGAGCTAGAATGAATTATTTTCGCGCCAAACCCGAATTTATCATCAGCGATTACATAATCGCACGTGAGACTGCTCAACCAGCCATAAAAAACCCCATTATTACATGTATTTTGACTTCGCATATCATTATGAGTGTTATGAATAGTATTCTATTCACCAACATTCATATTCATGCTCAGTTGTAATAAGGTGTGGGAAAAAATGATTGATCAGCGCCCAACAGCCTTCACTGTTCCTTTAATAGCCGTTCATTACTACACACCGGAATTCAGCCTATTACAACTCTCCCCAATCCTCAATTCTCAAATCTCTCATATATAACTTAAAACTTCTAGGTACATAGAAACACAGCTATGCATCTTACAATTATAATCACCTAGAATACAGTTTACTTCTGTAACAACACCTTTCTAAGAGAAGAAACGATAACTCCAGGTTTTTTCTTTTTCCTTTTTTTTTGGTCTGTCTTTCTCGATACAGACAACACTCTAAACCCAGCTAATCCATGCCAAATGCATGCTCATTCTGCTGGGCGTTTCCTTTGCTCACTAGCCGGAAAAGCGCACACAAAACGTTTTAACTGATTCACATCCTGCCAAGGAGCCACCACGTTCTCAGCAGAAGACGCAGCAAGGCGTCCCGACGCACCGTCATGGTTCAACACCTTAGCCAACTGAAGGTAGTATAAGGCGGTATGCCTCCTGGCCCAGCCCACGTGTTCCATTATCTCGGATAGATCCGCCCCTGTGAGGGCTAACGTTATGGCACAACCCGAACGGAAACCATGCAACGTCTCACCATCATCAGCTTTCATTTGCTTGAGATATACCTTAAGACGCGCATCCGCTGCTGAGGAGCTAAATGGAGAGTCCTGAACACCGTTATTAGAGGTCGTCGGGCGAAACAAATATCCTCTTGTCAAATCAACGCCTAGTTCCCTCGCTAACTCCACATACTTTTCAATGCCCTTCACAGGGCAGATGACTGACTGAGGGTTTCTACGAACACCAAAGACATTACTGTCACCATCCCGCAAAGTCTTGCCCCAGACATGATTGAATAAGAGCCCGTCATCATTTGGAAAACGAAGAATTTCCGGGACTTTAACTTGGCCGAGATCTCCTGGGCGGTCCCCACTAAAGAACGCCAACTTAAAGTATGCTTGGTCACGTGCAATAATAAAACGGTCAAGTTTCGTCTTTGCCCTTGTTAACTCGTCCTCAAGATGCTTCGATAAGTGTGTCAACTTATCCACAAAGAAGGGCGTAGCTTGTTTAGGGGTAACACGAGCCTGCAGCTGCTCTGCAGTAACAAGGCGAAGATAATCTTTCATCAGTTTATCAGAGGCTGGATTACCAAGACCTAGCCGCTTATCCCATTCCCCGTCTCGACCTATCGAATGGAAAATTGATCTTAGCTTTCCTATGTATGAGTCCACCGTCTTATACGACAATCTCAGAGAACAGCCACATGAGTGTTTGCCACGCTGACCCAAAAATTCACACCCATTGAGGTGTACTTGTGTTTTGCCATGTTTGTCTTTAAAGATCAGGAAACGGCACAAGTCTCTAGGAGTCACTGTCGCCATGGTAACAAAACCCGGCAAAGCACTAAGAAAAGCCTCAAGTTCCCTTTGAAGAGAGTCTTTCTGCTTTTTGTAAGTAGTCGCCTGGTCATAATTAAGTAACTGTTGCAATCTCGCTTCAATTTCATCAAGGTTAACTACAACATCATTGTGGTGCTTAACAGGCGTCGTTATAAACTTTCTCTTGTACCCACATCGCTGACAAAAACGGAAATCAAAGTCATTAGCGTGGCCACAGGTTGGACACTTAACTGACTGAACAAACAACTTTGCCATGACTGGAAGTTCCTACAAACAAGAAAAAAGGCATACTGTATCATATACCTCACACCGGAAACATACCGTATTAAAACAATATTTCAAGACGCTCCTAAAAACATACTGCAAAAACCCAAAGATCTCCAGGAATGCCCTTGTGAGGTACCCACCCCTTTCTGGACGGGACAAAGAGGGCGTTGCTATCCCCCCGTACAGCCAAGCATTTGCTCTTTAAAGCCTTGCTTACAAGAATTGGCCACCAGTACTTTTTAGGAAACATGTCAAGCACCACCACAGTGCACGACTGTTTGTAACTCTGCAGAAACTTTAAAACAGGCCCCGTTAGGGCCATAGGGGGAAAAACGTACGGTCTGGTCATAAGTACTCCGTGAGAAACAAGATCTTGCGTGAAGAGATTTACACCCGATGACCCTGGAGAGGGAATTGGCGTGAAATGGGGAAGAGGATTCCCATGCACGTCTCTCATAGCATTTGAATCCAAAGCCATAAGGTCGCAAGAGTGCCCTTCCTTACCACCAAACTCCCTCTGAACAACCTCCCACAAGCCATCGGACAATTTACTATCTAAGTGAGACAGACGCCTAGATGGAGCATCAGCGGGATTCTGTCCAGTTGGAATGTACGACATGTGCAAAGAAACATTTAGCTTCGACGTTGTGAAGAAAAGTTGTTTCAGAGCCGTATTGAGCTCTATGCTTCTACCTCCCTGGTTATTCCAAGCATCGACAACAGCCTTATTGTCAACAAAAGCATCGACGTGTGCGTTGAACAGTTTGTCTCTGAAAGCCACTAACGCCCTGTCGACCGCAGAAGCTTCCTTCGCTGCGATGCCCAACGGGAACTGCCCGTTAGTCCAATAATCAGATATTTCCTCACGATGAGGGGCTAACAAAATAGCACCCCAGCCTGAGGCAGAAGCATCAGTGGCAATAGACACGCGAACATGACGCTCATCCCTCCATGTCACCGGATCATCCCAATCCTGCAAAAATAACCAATGAGAAATCTCCTCACGCAACTCCCCCTTAACGGCTATTAGCCTATGGGGAGTACGTTGGCCACTGGCAATAGCAACATTCATCTGCCTTGTAAATAGCTGGGCTGCAGGAACTGCTAAACCAAAGGAAACACATTTTCCAACTAAGCGCTGCAAGGTTTTCACTGTAACCTTGGAATTCTCGAGTATCTCACGGACAAGGTGCAAAAACTTCTCTTTTTTTTCCGGCTTCAAACAGAACACCTCCCGAGAAGAATCCGCTAGAAAACCAAGATAGGGGACTACTTTACTAGGAAACAATATTGACTTCTGCAAGCCAAGAAAATAACCCAGTCTAACAAGATGGTAGGCAACAAGAAATATGGCTGACCTAGCCGCCGCCAGATGACGGTCATCAACGGTGTTCAAGGTAGCATATTCACCCTTATCAAGTGCCACCTGCAGTTCGCCATTATGGCGATCATCAATGTAGAGTAAACAGGGGATTCCAGAAGCTCTAAAGAAATTACTAGCCAGCAGACCAGTAGTATGGTAAACAAATGGGGAAATCTTCCACCCAAAAGGAAGGGTATTATAAGTAAAATACCACCCGCCCCATTGAATCCCAAAATAGGTGCGGCTATCTTCAGAAAGAAGAATATGGTCGTAACCAGATTTATCGTCTAATACCGTTTGGTAGGTATCCTTGTTCACGTAACGCGGTAAATCTATCAACCTGTCTAAAGAAAAAGGCATGTCGCACATCCATAAATTAAGATAGCGCGCATCATGACATAGCCTTGGCTTGGTTGGCTCAACCATAAGGGGAAGAACAATAAATGGAGGGTCAACCACACCAACTTTCCCCAACAACGAAATGGCCCCCGATTTCAACCGCGCAATAAGAGTATCCTCGACAAAGGTCACAAAGGACCTGCATGACACATTGTTTTTAAACGCCTTCATCGGAGGCTTGTCTGAATCATACGATTCTCCCCTAAAACTACCTTTAAAATGCCTAAAAAACGGCTGAATTGAAACTCTGTCCCTTATCCATTCGAGAATCTGTGCTTGCTGCGGAGAAGGGCTTTCCCGTGTGATATACTGCCAATACTCAAAATGATTATGCAACTCCCCAGCTCGAAAGTGATTTGGGTCACGGAACAACAGCTCCGAAATATCACCAATTAACTCTCCCTTCTGTATTTTCTGTAATCTGTCATGGTCAGAGGCTGCTATCTCTCCACCGACTTTGACGGTATTTCCGTAACAATCGACCCAGGTCATTGGAATTTTAATTTCATTATCTTGTAACTCCTGCAGTCGACGGTCAAAAGACTCAGAATTCTCCCAAAGCCACATCTTTCCCTAGAAAAAGGGCAGTGAAAAACACCTTAACACTTATTCGCCCAAAATCCAGGACCATCATTATTTAAAACTACCCCCGTCAAAGTCAGCAGAGAGATAACAGCTTTGACCAGCGAGGCTGGAGGGCCCTTGAATCAAGGATACCCCTTTTTCAAAGTCATTATAACTATGCTGATAACTTTAGACAGAGTAAACAATGTTTACTAGACTGATTTAAACATACAAAAGATGCCAGTTTATTATTGCTGAAGGCAAAAGTACAACACACGGTGCCAGTCAACGTTATTAACACCGGTGCGGTCTGAACACAATCTACTTATCTGATTTGGAAGACGGTTTAGTGTGACTAGCCTTCCTATCAGGACAATTAGCCTTAATATGACCCCGCCTATTACAAAAATAGCATCGCATATTGAAAGAGCGTGAAGGACGTGCCACACTGGCACCTCTATCCTCCCTCTCCCGCGATTTCTTACGATTTGATTTCTCTACTTTACACACAATGTCCAGGACCTTCTCATGGTCCTTATCTCCTAGCAAGCGCATAACAAGATCCTTGAAGTGGTCTTTGGACGAATCCACCTTCTCCCTAGCTGTCTGATAAACGAGCCGATAGTACTTCTTCTTGTCACAACTGCCGTCAGCGGCTTTGTTATGCAGAATCTCCAGCATATCCAGAATTTCCTACTCTTTAAATTCTGACAACGGACGGGTCGCATAAGTCAAAATCCGTTCTACGAGATTTTCAGGCAACGTGTTCATAACCAACTCCACCGATTGCTTTAACTTTCTAAACTCCTCATGTAGTCTCTGCAAAGAGAAAAAAAGGCTCTAAATCATCTCACAACCTGATGTGTAAAGCACATAATATCATGCACAGAAAACCTCCTTGCAGGCCTCATGTATAGCAGAGAAACCCGCTTTCCTCTCTCTTTCCCTCGTATATACATGCTATGACAAAGGAGAAAATACAAATAAGACAAACCCGCGGCGTTCAACTAGTTCCACTAGACGCCATCCACTAGTTCGCAAACCAGTCCCACCGAATAAATCAGGTACCTCGCCACTATCATTTGCAAACATCCAACGACCACCCTGGTCGAAGGAAATAATACAAACCAAGCGAGTCGGCGGCCTTCACTTAGTTCACTAATCAGCCACCGTCAAAATACGACAGCCACCTCGCTTCCATCATCTGTAAACATTCAACGATCACATTTGTCGAAAGAAATAATACAAATAAGCGAGTCTTCGGCGTTCCCCTAGCTGAACTAGACGCCGACCGCTATGTCACCAACTAGCCACCGCAGTAGTATGGGGCGCACGGTTTCCGGATTTTTGCTGTGGTTTCTCGTTAATTTGCTGTGGTATCGCTGTGGAATAAATTAACTTTGATCTAAAATTGCTGTGGAATACATTAAGGGAGTGATGTCATAAGTTGTTGTCTTGTATTTGTAAATAAATTGCTGTGGAATGCATTAACATGTTCTGGTCGTTACTGCTGTGGTTTCTCATTAACTGATTTATCCAGACTAACCAGTCCTAAAAACTGGTTTCTTCACAATGCCACATTGAACCCGCTTAGACTTGCCCCATTGTTTTTACAAAACCTTCAACACTGATTGGTTATTTGAAAATCTATTATTTGTTCAAAATAAAAGCGCGTTTACTACCGAATGCATCATTCACAAACTGTGAGATTGAGTAGCAGTCATGGCTTTCAACCAGTTTTTCACAAACATTAACCTTCACTCCAGCAATAAACCTCAGTTAACGGTGGATGAAGTAGAAAAAGTACAACGTCAACGGATTACTACTCTTGTCAGCCATGTGTTCCAGTTAACATACGCTGCAATATTTGACGCCCTCATTCAACAAGAGAAAGTGAATCGTTGTAACGGCTGTGCCATTCACCATCCGAGTCAGAGAGAGCATTCATGTCTGATGATGGACAGCGAAGATGGCTGGTTCTATTACCACGATGACTTAAGAGACAAGATCGACCTAAATGAGGTCCACAAAACGGCTGAAAGTGTATGCAGTGCGCTTGGTTTCAAGCTGGGGAAGTCGTGGGAAGCGTATGTGGCTGAGCTACCAAAGTTGCCTTGGACAAGTGTTTATCTTACTTCCCTTGAACTGGATAGCGTTGGTGAGATCATCCAACCGAGACAACTGCAAGAGCGAATTCTGTACGCTCTTTACTACGGCCCCTGTGGACTAAAATGTAAAGATTTCAATGAGATGGAAGCTAGCGAAGATCATAATGCGGAAGGCGTTGGGAACGTTGACCCTACAGAAGTCCAATGTCCTGAGAATATTATCAGAAAAGAAGAAAAATTAATGGACCTTGACTATGTAATTAACGAAATTCAAAACAAGTTCTATTTTTAAAACAATAAAGTGTGTTCATGAGGTGATTTTAAGTCAGTGTGTGTTTATCTGTCTACACGTTAACATGGGTCTAACGCTTTCTGTGCTTCGAATCAAATTTTACGGATATCGCCTTATAGCGAGGAATATGCCTTCAAGTGAAATAACGGTTCTTAGAGAGCAATTTTGTGAACTTCCAGGATCGATGCTTGACAAGTTAAAACGCCTTCATTCAGAGGTGTTTACAGAAATTCACTGGGGGAGATTATTAGTGTTTTTAAATTTTGTCGAGCAACTGGGGCTGACTGAGGAGGAATGGGAACAACTATTTGATTTTCTCGTGACTTCCTGTAATGGGTTTTTTTTCATACATCAGTTCCCCTTTTTCATTCCAATTCAACACATCTCGATTTTCTTTAATCTTATCTAACAGTTGTCTAGCCCCAGTTTTGTAGAGCTTTGGCACACTTTTCATCACCTCCTCCTCCACTGCAGTTGGAATAGTAGTTTCTACTTCAGAGGATTCTTTACTACTTTCTTTAATCTCTTCGGGTTTAGGAGTTTCCAAGGACTTGGGGGTTGCTAATTTTACGTGAAGTGGTTGACCTTTTCGCTGATCATAGTAAGTCAGATAGCGCTGCAGGACTTGATTATAGAGTTTTGCTTTCTCTTCATCATTTAGCTGTTTACTGGATAAAATATCATTCATTTCACTGTCTAAGTTTTTCAGAGTCTGTGTCACAGGTGGCGTTAATATCTGCTGGCGTTGCTGCATTCGCTCCAGTGTATTCTCAGGGACGAGAACCATGCGTCGTGTATAATTCATTTTTAGGTGAGAATCGAGCTTAGCACACGTAGCACGGGTGGTAACAATAAACCTAAAAAGTTTCCTCCCTGTTGCACCAAAATTTTTCTTGCGAAGCGGAGTGCTTTTCTCGGCGAGAGCAATCAAAGATTTTTTGTGGGCTAAAAGTTTTCTTTTTGCTGGTTTACTAACAGGCACCGTCTCTTTAAGAACGTTCAAAATACACTCACAAATAGTTCTTACTAAAGCCTCGTCGGCTACTTTTAAAATTGCCTTCCGTTGAGCGGGGGTACACTTGGCAAGAAGCTTCAAAAAGTCGTGGTTCTTTCTTAGTCGTTGAGCCATAGCCAACTGAGTTCTAGAACCATGATACAGTCTTTTATATCTTTCTGACATAGGCGTATTGAGTCTCTCCTGGGAAAATATGACTACGTAACCGGAAATCAGTCGGTGTTTCCGGTTTAAGGTCGCACAACAAATATCCATAAGGTCTGCTGGTTGCGTCTTGGAATGATTCCTGCATGTATTTTACATGTCCAGGAAACATCTGCTTAGCCAAGTGACTAATCTGGCTGCTATCCCGCGGAGATTTGAAGAGAATCAAATAGTGACAATTTAAGCTCATATCTCTCAGCTCTTTTCCGCGGTGAAAAATGTTTTGGAGAGCTAAATATCACACTTAGATTCCGATGATGGCATCCTTTCGTAAACAAACTGGTTATTCTCTCATTGTTACTAAGCTCTTGCATTAAGTCGTCAAGGACCACAAGATTTCGAATAGATGGGTTTATCATAGATTCCAAATCAATTGGAACTCCTTCGATAAATGTGAGGTTAGGAATAGTCCTTTGCATTTCATCATAGGTCGGTTGATAAATTCCATAACACCATCCGATCTTTTCTGGTGCGCCCCGTGGATCATTTCTTCTCCAGCTTCTAGCAGACGCTTTACAAATTGAGTTTTTCCACAACAGGTGGGGCCAGCAATAAGCGCATGGAAGGGATGTTTAAGTCTTGGGTCCATGATTACAACTGACTGTTTTAACCACAATGACTTTGCTTTATACAAAAATTGTTTTAGGTTCAGCCTCTTTCACGTAAACACGAACCATGTTGGTTGTTTGTAACTTAGCGAATTGCAACCAGTATTTGCGTTCTAACTCTGATAATCCGTGTACGTGAGTTAAATGATCTGCTAATCGAACTAAAAATTTTGACCCGCAACCTGGTATTGGACAATGTTTACATTTCCTCCGCACCATGTTATCTCTGTAAAAGTTGGATTACAACTGAATAAATCTGTTTGTAAAGCTACATTTAACGAGCCAAAATCGCCGAAAACGCCAAAAACGCCACTCTTTAACGTTGTGTTTTTCTCTGAGAGCACGCGTGGAATTGCGCGTGGAGATCGTGAGAGGAAAGCAAACGCGCGCTTTCAATAAACGTTTTTCCTTATCTCTGTAAAAATCACTGATAAATCGCTAAATAAGTTAATAATTTCTCTGTGGAGGAAATCTCGAATTTCTCACCTAATGTACATTTTCAGAAAGATTCCAATATGTTCAGCATCATTATCTTCACGCTTGTATTATTAGGCTACACTAATGCATGCTTAGAGGGAAAATGCCGTTGTCACGAGGAGCTGAGGGTTATCGATTGCACCAGTGTTGGTCTTCGTTCAATGCCGCATGCCACTTTAACCCTGGACAACTATACATCGATTTTACTTCGTGACAATTACCTCAAACACCTCAATTTCACGTCTGTATTTAAAGTGCTTCCACAGGTTGTACTTTTGGATCTGCGGGATAATAATCCGCTATTATGTCAAGATATCACGCGTTTTCATCCATCCAAGTTAATCAATATCATTTCTGATTGCAAGCTTTCATCCGCCAAGATTCCAACCCATTCTACTTCAGCCGAGATTCAAACCCATTCTACTTCAGCCGAGATTCCAACCACCCACAAGACAAAAACAACTACGTATCATCCTTTGTCACCTAACTCTAAACCAAGCATCTCAAGAAATTTCACTTCACATCTCACTACGCAAATCTCAAGAGTGAAAACTTCAAATCAAGTACTTTGGTACATTTATTCGCTGATTGTAACTCTGATCATTATACCAACAACAGTGATTTTATTTCGATTAATCATTCGATGTTGGAAATCAAGACTCTCACAGCGACCACCATCGGCGATGCTCCATCTATTACCACTAAAATTCGAAGGTGATGAGGAAGATAATCAAAGTGAGGAAGATGTCATTTTTATCCGAACAACTGAATTATAAACCTCACACTTTAAATGTAAATTTAGTTTCGTTCGACGGAGACTTGTGAACACAACAATCCAGGCATTGTTTTTCCGTCTTCATTGTTTTATTTACATCAACGTTAATTACTTTTACATGTGATTATGTAGGTCCCAGGAGTAATCCGCTTCCAATCTCTTCTTGCATAACTAACAAAACTATAAACAAAAACGATCTCACCGCAAAGTTTCGATCTCATCGCAAATTTAAGGAAATGCAAGGAGAAATTATACGCTTGAACTTCTGGGCATTAACCTAAGGTAAACTTAATTACAAATCTGTTAATAATTCAATTAGTTCCTGGTCATGTTGATCCAGGCTATAGTCTCTAAAAGTGTAATGTCCATAAGCAAGCGTGTCACAACCATTACCCAAAATGTATCGCTTGTTGTCAAAGGGACTCAAGCCGATCTTGTTGAGTTTGATGGAAAAGATATTATGCTGAAATGATCGAAGTTGCTTCATTGAAGCCATCTGTTGTTCTTGGTGAAATAAACATTGTTTATAGTGTTCGTGTCTGATCTTTTGTTTCGTGACGTGTTTTGCAATTCCCTTGGCCACTTTTTTCTCCACCGTTTTATTATTCTCACAGTAAAGTAGTGAATACATTTTGGGTCGCAGGCCAACAAATTCTTCAATAGGTATGCCATGCGTCTCGTCTTTAAACTTTCCTATGACTTTTTTGTTTTCAGTGTTGTAGAGGAAATGATCTGTGGTATATTCAGAGAAGTCGAACAATTGCGCGTCGCTTGCCATGTCTGCATAGATGTCTTCTGTCTTTACCTCTAAACATAGCGAGTCGGTATCACTGAACAACAGTTTTGCCAGAGATCTATACTTTGTCTTGATGTGGTTGTAGTAGAAATCAAACATCAGTACTTAAGACAGTTCCAAGATTGTGAAACCAGCGTAGATAGGACGATTCAAATACAGAGTCGTTTTCTTTAGATTCACACCCGCGATTCCAGGTGTGAAAATTCTAAAGTGATCAAAGGAAGGCGCCTTTGTCAACTTGCGTAATCTTTTCTCTGTTGTCACGAGTTCAATGTTCACTCTGTTACGCAAATTCTCCATTGTCTTCCCAAAAACAGCGTTATTAAGTAGTTTAAAGAAGTCCTTTTCAAAGTCATTAGCTGCTTGTTTACGTTTTTCCGTGTTGAAGTCAATATATTCTTTCAACCAAGGCGATTGCTGGAAGGTCAAGACGCGATGAATCTTCGTTAATTTCATGCCAAGATCCAGGTACAATTTCAAATTCTTGTAATGCAAGATATATCTTGTCTTGTTATGTAGGTTAGGTACCAATTTGCCAATGGAAGGCTCTTTCAAACCTAAGTCTTCCTTCAGCTTTTGACAGTAAGGTGATAGCATGTCATCTGTGACTTTTAATTTCTCAGGACACAGTGGGAAGTCACTGTGAAGGTCATGAAGTTCAGCTGGATACTCTAAATCCACTTCTAGTATGTAGCCAATGTCACTGTCTTCAGATACATTCGAAATATCTAATCCATCAAACTCATCCTCTGTCAACCAAGCAAAACTATCCACGGGCAATGGCTGTGACATAGCCCATCCATACAAATTATTCGCATCGAGATATATGATATATTTCGATTCCTCGTCTAGACTAAAATTCGGTAGATACTTATTGTTTGCTTTACTATAACGATTACAATTTACACTTATCCCACCCCGTAGTCCCTCTTCAATAAACAAATGCATATCCACATCGGTCAGTAGCTCTAGTTCGACCTTTGTCATCTTAAGACATGCTGCCCAGCTTAACCCAGGAGCCGTGTGTAATGTATGCATACCAGTTGGCGCGCTTTTATAATTATGCGAG